>WNFC01009082.1_pt1 | contig 10995 bp, 10 predicted proteins | sample 5400541 | NCBI WGS metagenome assembly WNFC01 (sample SAMN13153342, study PRJNA577476) | soil metagenome | isolation source: 120 cm saprolite under Douglas fir tree site 2 hole 2 replicate 1 | place: USA:California | collected 2015-04-18
CTCGAGGAGATGCTGATCCGCCGCGCCTTGGCGCGGAGCGCCGGCAACCGGGCCGAAGCGGCGCGCATGCTCGGCATCCATCGCCAGCTTCTCTACACGAAGATGAAGCGCTACGGCCTCGACATGTCCGAAGACCGGACGGACGGTGTCGGGGAAGCGGACGCTTAAACCCATCGGAGTCCGCTAAAACTCGAGTGATTCCGCCACTTCTTCCATTGGCACGCAGCTTGCTCTTCACCCTTCAGGAGCCGCTCTTGAGGAGTGAACCAGATGATGTCTCGATGGAAGGCAGCCTTGTTCGGCGGATCGGCGATCGTCACGATCAACGCTGGCGCCTTTGCGCAAAACCCGCCTCAACCTCCGGCCGTGCAGGCGCCGGCGCCCACGGTCGGTCAGGCCCCGCTCTATGACCCGCAACAGCTCCCCGCTCAGCGTGGCCAGGTCCAGCAATTCACGCTGACGCCGCGCGGCGATATCGATGGGTTGATCCTGAGCGACGGCACCGAGGTCAAGACGCCCCCGCATCTCTCGACGGAGATCGCCTATTCGGTGAAGCCCGGCGACACGGTGACCATTCATGGTCTTCGTGCGGCGGCGCTGCCCCTGGTGCAAGCCGTGTCCGTCACTGACGAGCAGACCGGACGGACGGTCGTCGACAACGGCCCGCCGGGTCCGGGACGTCCGGCCGCGCCACCACGGCCCGCGCCATGGCCGGGAGCTCCCGCTGCCGGACCGGGGGCGCCGATCCCGGGGCTCACCGAAGTGCAAGGTCGCGTTCGCATGAGCCTGCACGGGCCGCAAGGCGACGTGAACGGGGCGCTGCTCGACGATGGCACCGTGCTGCGCCTGCCGCCGCCCGAAGCTTATCGGTTCGCAACACTCCTTCAGCCGGGCCAGGTCCTGGTCGCAGAGGGCACCGGATTCGCCACGGCCATCGGCAAGGTGTTCGAGGTGCAGCAGCTCGGCGCATCCCGGGAGCAATTGAGTCTCGTCGACACGCCCCCTGGACCTGGCCCCGGCCGCCGTCCGCCACCGCCCGGGCCTGGATTCGGGCCGCCGGGTCCGCCACGACCGTAAGCGGTAACTCATCCCCCTCCACCTGCAACCCGCAAAGGAGATATGACATGCACTGGCTCGATCCTGATTACCTCCCCGAAGTCTCCGGCACGTTCGAGCGGTTCCTGATCAACCCGCACGGCGATGCCGACGGGATGATCCTGACCGACGGTACCGAGGTTCATTTCCCGCCGCACATGTCGGTTGAACTGTGCGCCGCAATCCGGGCAGGCGAGAAGACGAAGGTCAAAGTTCGTGGTGTACGGCCACGCGGCGGCGATTTGATCGCGGCCGTCGCGATCGAAACGGCGGATGGGAACCGCATCGTCGACAATGGACCGCCGAAAGGTCACGACGAAGAGAAGCCGCACAAGCACGCTGCAAAGCCCAAACGTGAACCGATGGACGCTGAAGGAATTGTGCGGCGAGTTCTGCACGGTCCGAGAGGCGAAGCACGAGGTGCGTTGCTCGAGGACGGGCGGATCATCCGCATTCCCGCGCATGAAGGCGAGCGCATCGAGCGTCTCCTCACTCCAGGGCGGACGATCGCTGTTCGTGGCGAAGGGCTGGCGTTGGCGCTCGGCACGATGATCGAGGCGCGGGAGATTGGCGCGTCCATGGATGACCTCCACGCGTTCAAGCCCAAGAAGCCAAAGCACGAGAAGCATCGCGATCACGATGCCGAATCTCGCGTGACCTGATCGAGGGAAGGGCCGCGGCCGGGAGAACGTCGCGGCCCTATCAGTCTGGGCCAGCAATATCGGCGGCGCTCTGGATCGCAAGGTTCGCCGGCGCGCGCCCTGCCACGAACACCGGACATGTGACGATGGCCGTGATTACGATGACCGAAGGCGCTACCTGGGCAATCGCCGCAATTGCCACGGGCGGCGTCATCGCCCGGCCATGGAGACTGCCCGAGGCCATTTGGGCAGTGCTTGGTGCTGCGAGCCTGGTCGTGCTCGCCTTGGTGCCATGGCGGGACGCGCTAAGCGCCGTGGGCCGGGGCACCGACGTTTACCTATTCCTGGCCGGAATGATGTTGCTTGCCGAATTGGCGCGGCAGCAGGGCGTGTTCGATTGGCTCGCCGCTCTGGCCGCGAAGCAAGCGAGAGGATCGGCCGATCGGCTCTTCACGCTGGTTTTCGGAGTCGGGACGGTGGTAACCGTTTTTCTCTCAAATGATGCAACCGCCGTCGTCCTGACGCCTGCGGTCTATGCCGCCGCAAAGGCTGCCAAGGCCGAGCCGCTGCCCTACCTCTTCGTCTGCGCCTTCATCGCCAACGCCGCAAGCTTCGTGCTGCCCATTTCCAATCCCGCGAATCTGGTCGTCTTCGGCAGCCACATGCCGCCGCTGCTGTCCTGGCTGGCGCAGTTCGCCGTGCCATCGGTCCTGTCCATCGGAGCGACCTACATTGTGCTTCGGCTGACACAGCGGGCATCGCTGCGTGAGCGGATTGCCGAACAAGTGGATATGCCGGACCTGTCGCGAGCCGGGCGCCTGACCGCCTATGGGATCGGTGCTGCGGCCGCAATTTTGCTGTCGGCGTCGGCGCTGGACATTCGCCTGGGACTGCCGACGTTTCTCGCCGGCACACTGACGGCCTGCGTCGTGCTGATCGATCAGCGGCGAGCGCCCTGGGATCTCCTGAAGCACGTCTCTTGGAGCGTGTTGCCGCTGGTTGCCGGGCTCTTCGTGATGGTCGAGGGACTGGCCCGCACGGGGGTGATCGAACGACTCGCCCAAATACTACGGGCAGACGCGCAGAGCTCGACGGTCGCTACAAGTTGGGTCACCGGTGCGCTCGCGGCGGTCGCTTGCAATCTCATGAACAACCTGCCGGTCGGACTGATCGCCGGGTCGGCCGTCGCCGCTGCGTCCATGCCGCCGCAAGCTGCCGGCGCACTTCTCATCGGCGTCGACCTTGGACCGAACCTGTCCGTCACCGGATCGCTCGCAACGATCCTCTGGCTTGTCGCCCTGCGGCGGGATGGTCAGGAGGTCAGCACGTGGCGGTTTCTCCGTCTGGGAGCGGTTGTCACCGGCCCTGCGCTCCTCCTTGCCCTGACCGGCTTCGTGATGGTGCATCTGTGATGACCGTCGAGGCGCCATCGCGATCGAGCGCCGTTCGGTTCCGGCCGGTCTCGCTCGACGCCATCAACTTCCTTCTCGCCGATGTGCGTGGCGCGCTCGGGCCCTATCTCAATGTCTTTCTGGTCACCCAGCAGGACTGGAGCCAATCCTCCGTCGGGCTGATGACCACGATCGGCGGCCTGATCGGGCTCGCCGCGCAGACGCCGGCGGGGGCGGCGATCGACGCCACGCGGGCGAAGCGTAGTGCGATCGTGCTGGCGCTCGCGGTGCTGGCGTTTGGCGCGATCGTCATCTTCGCGGCGCCGAGCTTTTGGCCCGTGCTGGCAGCGAACACGGTCTTAGCCGTCGTCGGCGATATCTTCGGGCCAGCGGTCGCGGCGTTGACCCTTGGGTTATTCGCGCAGCACCAACTGGCAAATAGGATGGGGCGCAATGCTGCGTTCGATCATGCGGGCAATGTGGCCATCGCCATCGTTGCCGGGGGAATCGGCTGGCTCTTCGGCCAGCGCGCCGTGTTCCTCCTCGTTCCGCTCTTTGCCGTGCTCGCCAGCGGCGCTGTGCTGTCGATCCCGGCTGCCGCCATCGACCACAAACGTGCGCGTGGGGCCGACCCGGATGGCGCAACGCAAGAAGGATCGAGCTGGCGGACGCTCATCGCGTGCCGCCCCCTGGTCGTCTTCGCCGTGTGCGCCATGCTGTTTCATTTCGCCAACGCTCCGCTGCTGCCGTTGGTCGGACAGAAACTCGCCCTCGCCAATAGGGAACTTGCGACCGCGATGATGTCGTCCTGCATCATCTCGGCCCAGCTCGTGATGCTGCCCATCGCATTGCTCGTCGGGCGACGGGCCGATAAATGGGGGCGCAAGCCCATCCTGCTTGTGGGTTTTGCGATCCTTCCGGTGAGGGCCGTCCTTTACATCTTGTCCGACGACAGCGCCTGGCTGATCGCAGTTCAACTGCTCGATGGCGTTGGCGCGGGGATCTTTGGCGCCTTGACGCCGCTTGTTGTCGCGGACTTGATGCGCGGCACTGGCCGCTACAATCTGGCGCTGGGCGCCGTCGCGACCGTGCAGGGGATCGGCGCATCGCTCAGCGGCTTGGCCGCCGGTCTTATCGTCGATCATTTCGGTTACGGGATCGCGTTTCTGACTTCCGGAGCCGTCGCGGGGATCGCGTTCCTCGTTCTCGTTTCTGCGATGCCGGAAACGGCGTCCACCCGTACCAACAAGCAAGCACGGTCACTGCGTGTGAACCCCGATGGGTGTTCCGGTGCTATGGCTGCTGGACGGCCGGCCGTCGCCCCTAAATCTGTCCCGCTCTTCAGTATCACCGACGCCGAGAGCAGCATAGGCAAGACTTACTAGCGATCGCGGCTCGGCTTATCGCCAGTCTCCGGCGAAGTCGCCCGCGCCGCTGCCGGCGCTTGGCGGCTCGTCAATCGACGATGAACAGCTTGGCACCGATCGCCGTCTCCGAGCGGTGCGGCTCGGCGTTCTCCGCGACCTGGTAGCTCGTCCCCGGCGTGAGTACGATGCGGCGTCCGTCGGCGAGCTCCGTCACCAGCTCGCCCCCCAGCACCAGGAGGACATGGCCGCGGCTGCACCAATGATCGGCGCGATAGCCCGGCGTGTATTCGACCATGCGGACGCGGATATTGCCGATCTCCAGCGTGCGCCAGAACGCCGAGCCGGTCTCGCCGGCGTGCTCGCTGATCGGCACCTTGTCCCAGTCGGTCGTGCAGAACGCGACGTCCTCGATGCGCATGGCGATCCTTCCTTCGATGTGCGCGGGGCGGCGAACGCGCCTCAGCTTCGCCAGCGCAGCACGCGCGGTTTCACCGGATTGACGAAGTCGCGGCCTTCGCTGCGCGCCCGGGCGTATTCCTGCTTCAGCCGGTAGTACCATTTCGCCTGGGTGTCGGCATCGTTGATCAGGAGAAGGGGCGGGGCATGGCGCAACCCGCGCTGCTGCAGGGCGACGATGGCGCGGTCCTGGTGGAGGAACTTGCGCACGAAGGGCCGCAGCAGCGGGCGCAGGAAGTCGAGCCATGGCATCGTCCAATAGATGACATGGTTGACCTCGGTGGCGCCCTCGTCGATCGGCGTCACCGCCGTGAGATTGCAAAGCACGTGGCGGCCGGCGCGGATATGCTCGATGCGGATGCCGGGCAGGCGGAAGGCGATCTCGGTCTCGGGTGCGCCGCCGAGCACCCGGTAGGCGCGCGAATTCGACGACGGCGCATGACGCGTCATCGTGAAGCCCCAGGGTGACGGTGCGAAGGCCTTGGCCTTTTCGTGGATCGAGCGACGCGAGCGCCACCACCACGATTGGTGAACGAAGGGCCCATGCGCCGGGTCCATCAGGCCGACCACGGCATGGTCGATCGAGCCGGGAAAGCGTACCGTCTCGACCATGGCGTAGCGCCGCTCGCCGATATCGGGGACGATGGGGATCTCCGGTGCCCTGCTCGGGTCGGTGCCGAAATAGACCCAGATATTGCCCTGCAACTCGCGCGCCGCATAGCGCGCGACGCGAATCCTGGCGATATCGAGCGTCTGCCCTTCGGCCAGCGACGGGATGGCGGTGCAGCGCCCGTCGGTCGCAAAACGCCAACCATGGTAGCAGCATTCGACCTCCTTGCCGTCGAAGCTGCCGCATGACAGCGGGACGCCGCGATGGGGACAGAGGTCGCGCAGCGCGAAGGGTGCGCCGGCAGCATCGCGGCCGAGCAGCAGCGGCTCGCCGAGCAGCGTCTTCGCCAGCATTGCCCCGTTCTTCAGCCGGTGGCCCGGCAGCGCGTAGTACCAGGCTTCGCGCAGCGGCGCTGCGCCGTCTTCCCCCACGATGAAATTCCTTTCCTTGTGCAGGCGCGAGATTAGCCGCGGCCCGCGCGGCGCGAAAGCCCGGGGCCGGGGGACATGGCCGTCAATCGATGGTGAAGACCTCCTGCTTCTCGGCAATGTCGCGCAGCTGGAGAAGACCGATCGATCGCAGGGTCTCGCCCGACGCTGCCGCGAGATCCCGCGAGATCAACAGCGGATACCCGGTCAGCTTGGTCTGCTCTTCGAGCCGACTGGCGAAATTGACGGCCGGGCCGATGACCGTGAAGTCGAGCCGATGCGGCGCGCCGATATTGCCGTAGCTGACATCGCCGAGATGAAGCGCCAGCCCGAAGCGCAGCGCCTCCTTGCCGTCGGCACGGCGCTCCTCGTTCAACTCGGCCATCGCCGCAAGGGCGTTTCGTGCGGCCTGCAACGCCGCCCGGCAACATGCGCCGAGATCGTCGGCTTGCGACGGGAAAATCGCCAGCATGCCGTCGCCGATGAATTTGAGAATCTCGCCGCCGGTGCTCTCGACCGCCCTGACCATGCGCTCGAACCACTGGTTCAGGACCTCGATGAGCGCGGCGAGCGGCAGCGCGTCGGACATCCGGGTGAAGCCGCGCAGATCGCAGTACCAGATCGCGGCATGGATGGTCTCGCCGTCGCCGCGCCGGATCTGGCCACTGACGATGTGCTCGCCGGCGCCGCGCCCGACATAGGTGTTGATGACGTTGACGGCGCTTAGCCGGATCGAGCGCAAGCTGATATGCGGTGTCGCGGCGGCGGCGACGGTTTCCAGCACGGCAATCGTGGTATCGCTGAAGCCGCCCTGCTCTCGTGTCGCAAAGCTCATCCCGGCAGTACGCAGGAGCAGGTGTAGCGGCACGATGACGTAGTCGGTGGCGCCTTGCGCGCGCAGCTCTTCGAGCACCGGCAGATCGGGTTGCGGCGAGTCGAGACGGCGGCGCAGCGTCTTGCCGCTCTCGCTGGCGAGACGCAACGGGCTGGCGAGGAACATCTCGCTCTGCTCGATGCCATGGGCGCGCGGGGTGACCGCCGTCGCCGCGCCCTCGGTCCAGGTGAAGCCGTAGGCGCGTTGCTCCGGGTGCAAGGTCGGGATCAATAGGGTGATGCGCCAGACTCCGAGTTCGGTGCGGCGGAGCTGTTCGCCGAGGTCGTCGAGAAACGCCGCCAGATCGCTCTTATTGCCGACCTCGAAGAGCAGCCAATCAAGAAGCCGCGGCGGTAGGGCCCGATAAATCGCGGTCATTGCGCCGATCCCGCGCAGCTCGGAACTCGGCCCGGGTAACCGATGATTGCGACACACATGTCGAGATGACGCAGCGGTTTGGCAGCCACGCGGATCACAAAAAGGCTTCCGCGGATGCGAGACGCAGTTGCGAACAATTTGACATCCCTAGGGTTATCTTAATAGAAAAGGTAGAGGATTCGTGGGATATTGGTGCTCGGGCCGACGCCCCGCGCTGCAATAAAACGCCAATTCGGGCGTGTCGCGCGACATTAACTGACTCGAGGGCGCCGGCATGGACGATGTACGCACCTTTCGCGACGACTCGGTCGGCCTATGTATCGAGGATCTCGCGGTCGGCATGAGCGCCGCCTATGCTCGCACGGTTACCGAGACCGACATAATTCTCTTCGCCGGCGTGTCGGGCGATAACAATGCCGTCCACATGAACGAGATTTATGCCCAATCGACGATCTTCAAGGGCCGCATCGTTCACGGCCTGTTGTCCGCGAGCTTCGTTTCGGCCGTAATCGGCAGCAAGCTGCCGGGTCCCGGTTCGATCTATCTCAGCCAGAATTTGCGCTTCAAGGCGCCGGTGCGTGCCGGCGATACGGTCGAGGCGCGCGTCACCGTCACGGACGTGATGACCGAAAAGAACCGGGTAGCGCTCAAAACCGTGTGCAGCGTCGGCGACAAGGTGGTGATCGACGGCGAGGCCCTGGTTCTGGTGCCGGCCCGCAGCTAGGGCGGTTCGCGCCGTACCGGCGCAAGGTAGTACTGCCGCACCCGTTCTCCTTAGCCTTGTGCCCATATTTTCCTCGCCGCACCGCCGGGCCGGCCGATAGTCTAGCGAGCAATGGAGATTTTTCGCCACTATACGGGCCTGCCGGCGACGGCGCGCGGCGGCGCCGTCGCCGTCGGCAATTTCGACGGCATCCATCTTGGCCATCAATTCGTCATCGCCAAGGCCGGCGAACTGGCGCGGGCTTCCGGCATCCCGTCCGGCGTTCTCACCTTCGAGCCGCATCCGCGCAGCGTCTTCCAGCCGATGGCACCGCCTTTTCGCCTGACGCCGTTCCGCGTCAAGGCCGAGCTGTTGCGCGAGCTCGGCGTCGCCCATCTCTACAATCTGCATTTCGACCTCGAATTCGCTGCGCTGAGCGCCGAGGATTTCGTCCGCCGGGTCCTCGTCGACGGGCTCGGCATTGCCGAGGCGGTGGTCGGCTATGATTTCGTCTTCGGACATGCTCGCCGGGGCAATGCGCCGCTGCTCACGGCGATGGGCAAGGCGCTCGGCTTCGGCGTTACCGTCGTCGAGCCGGTGCAGCAGGGCAGTGAGATCTATTCCTCGACCCGCATCCGCAATCTTCTCGTCGAGGGCAAGCCGCGCCACGCCGCCGTCTTGCTCGGCCGCTCCTGGGAGATCGACGGCCGCGTCGAGCAGGGCGATCGGCGGGGCCGCACCATCGGTTTTCCCACGGCCAATATCGAGCTTGCCGACTATCTGCGTCCGGCTGCCGGCGTCTACGCCGTGCGCGCCGCGATCGGCCGCGACGGTACCTGGCATGACGGTGTCGCCAATCTCGGCCTGCGGCCGACCTTCGGCGGCAGCGATCTGCGCCTCGAAGTCCATCTCTTCGATTTCACCGGCGATCTCTACGGCAGACACCTCCGCGTCGCCCTCGTCGACTACCTCCGCCCGGAGCAGAAATTCGCCGGACTCGACGCCCTCAAGGCGCAGATCGCGGCGGACGCGGCAAAGGCGCGTGCGATCCTCGCCGTTCCCGCATGATTGGCAGAGCGCTTCTGGCGCTACGCCGCCGCGAGCTACTGCTTGCCGCCGGGCTGTGCGTCATCTTTCGCGGTGCCGCGGCGGCCCCGATCGCAGCGGTGCGGCGCTTCAGGCTCAAGAACGTCCATACCGGCGAGACCTTCGACGGTCCCTATCGCGATGCGGCGGGGCCGATCGCGGCGGCGATGGAGGATCTCGCCCAGCTCCTGCGCGACCATCACGCGGACAAGCGCGGGCCGCTCGACGTCGCGACGCTTGATTTTCTCGCCGATGTCATGGCGGCGAGCGGGCAGAGCAGCGCTCTGGTGCTCTCCGCCTATCGTACGCCGGAGACCAACGCCAGGCTGGCGAAGACGAACTTCGGCGTCGCCGAGCAGAGCCAACATATCTACGGGCGGGCGCTCGACATTTCCTTCGACAAGCGGCTCGCCGACGCCCGCAACGCGGCGCGCGGCATGAAACGTGGTGGCGTCGGCTGGTACCCGACCTCGCATTTCATCCACATCGACACCGGCCCGCCACGCAACTGGGAGCTCGACGGGCGAGGCTTCGACACCCTGCTCGCCGGCGGCCGGCTTGGGCCGACGCCGCCGGTCGCCAACCGCCTCGCCCGGCTGCACGCCCTGGCCCGCCGGGAGTACCTCGCTCGGCACTGAAAATGGTCTGATTCCGAGCATTTCGCCCATTTTTTCTCGCGGGTTGAGGGGTTTCTTAACCCTAAGAGTTGAGGGGTTCTTAACCCTAAGATGAGTACATCCCTGGCGAGGTCCCATTGACGGATCACAGGGGCGTAGCACCGATTTGCAAAGCTTGGCGAATCATCTCGGGCGGAGAATGACGGGGCGCGTCTCGCTGCAGGCAGGCGCGCTCAGCTTCGTCATGCTCGTCTGCCTGGTTCTTTTCGCTCTCGAGGGCCTGCGTGTCTGGGACGCTCACCGGGTCGCGTTTGCCGACGGCACGAGGGATACGACGAATCTCGCGCGGGCGATCGCGCAGCACGCCGAGGACGCCATTCGAACCGCCGACGGCATCCTCATCGGGCTGGTCGAGCGGCTGGAGACCGACGGGACGGCGCCCGCAACGCTGGAGCGCATGCATCGGCTCCTGCAGACGCAAGTCGCGGCGCTGCCGCAGCTCAAGGGCCTTTCGGTTCTCGACGAGAGCGGCGACCCGGTCGTCAATTCCCTGCCGCTGACGCAGCGGATCAATTTCGCCGACCGGGACTACTTCCAGAACCACCGCAACGATCCGGACCGGACGCTGCACATCGGTGCGCCGGTGCGCGGCAAGGCGACGAACGACTGGGTCATTCCGGTGTCGCGCCGGTTCGACCACGCGGATGGCAGCTTCGCTGGAATCATGCTGGCGACCCTCGACATGATTTATTTCCAAAATTTCTACGACACTTTCAACATCGGCAAGGAAGGCTCGATCGGGCTTGCCTCGGCCGACGGAATCTCGCTCGTCCGTCGCCCCTTCGATGAGGCGACGATCGGGAAAAGCCTGCTGCAGGGACCGATTTTCCACGATTATCTTCCCAGGGCGCCGGAGGGCAGCACGACGCTACGTTCCGCCGTGGACGGCGTTGAGCGGTTGATCAGCTATCGCCGGGTGCAAACCTATCCGCTCGTGGTCTCGGCGGCGGTTGCAACCAGCGAAATGCTTGCCGACTGGCGCAAAGATGCGTGGCGTCACGCGATCGGAGTCGTTGTCCTCGCGCTCGTCCTTGGCCTGCTCGGGCACCGTCTGACGCGCCAGATCGGGCTTCGCGTTGCCGCCCAACGTGCGGCAGAGGTCGCGACCGCGGCGGCGGCGAACGCCGCGGCGCAGTACCGGCTCCTCGCCGACAACTCAACGGATATGATCTTCAGGCTGGACCTGACCTTCACCCGCCGTTACCTGTCGCCGGCCTGCCGGGAGATCCTGGGTTACGAACCCGAGGAGCTCGTCGGGACGGCGCCCGTCGACATGATTCACCCCGAGG
>WNFC01014373.1_pt1 | contig 10995 bp, 10 predicted proteins | sample 5400541 | NCBI WGS metagenome assembly WNFC01 (sample SAMN13153342, study PRJNA577476) | soil metagenome | isolation source: 120 cm saprolite under Douglas fir tree site 2 hole 2 replicate 1 | place: USA:California | collected 2015-04-18
CATAGCCTCGCCGACCACGCCAGCCGCGGGCACCACACAGATGTCGCTGCGCTCGTAGTGAGCACGCGCCGGTTCCTTGGTCTTGAGGTCCACGGTGGCGAGGGGCTTGAGCAGCGTCGAGATCGGCTTCATGTATCCATGCACGACGAGCGGCTCGCCGTTGCTGACGCCGCCCGTGAGTCCGCCAGCGCGATTGGTCTCGTGCCGGAGCCGACGGTTGTCGTAGACAGGCACGTCGTGAACCTGCGAGCCAGGCAAGCTTGCCCCCTCCACCCCATCGCCGATCGCGACCGCCTTGCAGGCCGGGATGCTCACGATTGCCTGGGCGAGCAGCCCATCAAGGCGCGTGTCCCACTGGCGGTAGCTGCCGAGGCCGGGTGGCACGCCGTCGGCGATGACCGTGAAAACGCCACCGAGCGTATCGCCGCGTTCGCGGGCGGCATCGATGGCCGCCACCATGGCCTTACTCGCCGCGTCATCCGGAGAGCGAACGGGCGATGCTTCCACCGCTTCCCAGGAAATCGACGGCGGGACGGTCGCCTCGATTGTTCCGACGGAGCGCGTGTAGCTGCGCACCTGCATTCCGAATTCCTGCAGCAGCAGCTTGGCCACGCCGCCCGCCGCCACGCGGGCCGCGGTCTCACGGGCGCTGGCCCGCTCGAGCACGTCGCGGGCGTCGTCGGCGCCGTACTTGAGCATGCCGGCCAGATCGGCGTGCCCTGGGCGCACCCTGGTGATCGGTTTGCGTTTTACCTCGGCCGCATCGACCGCCATCACCTGCCGCCAGTTCTCCCAGTCGCGGTTGGCGATCTCTAATGTGATCGGCGATCCCAACGTCAAGCCGCCGCGCACGCCGGCCACGATGTGGGCGGTATCGTGCTCGATGGCCATCCGGCCGCCTCGGCCGTGCCCACCCTGCCGGCGGGTCAGGTCGCGGGCGAGGTCTGCTTCGCGGACGGTCAACCCTGCGGGCACACCGTCAAGGATCACGGTGAGCCTTTCGCCGTGCGATTCGCCCGCGGTCAGCAACCGTAGTGTCATGCCGGCACCGACTCGTGATTCAGTGCCGCCCGCATCACATCAACGGGGGCCGGCCGGCCGGTCCAAATCTCGAAGGCAGCGGCACCCTGGTAGAGGAGCATGGCACGACCCTCTGCCGACCGACGGCTCCGCAGGTCAAAGAGGCGCTGATCCGGTCGCAGCCAGGCAGCGGGCGGAAGGTCCGCGGGTGTGCCGTTCACCACCAGGTCTACCTTTGTCAGCGTTTCTTGCATGTGATCAAGGTCGACTGGCCCACCGCGCTCAATCCCGAGATCCGTGCACAGGCGTTGCGCCTGCTCAAGGTTCCGCGCAACTATCCAGACCTGATCGGCCGTGGGCTGCAGCGCGGCGGCAACCGCGCGCGCGGCCCCACCCGCGCCGATAACGGCGACCTTGTTGCCCCCACCCTGCCCTCCCCCGAAGGGGGAGGGAGAATTTGGGGTAGGCCCTTCTGCGAGAGCGCGAAGGAATCCCTCGACGTCCGTATTCCACCCCTTCAGTCGCGCACCCTGGCGGGTGATGGTGTTCACGGCTCCAATCCGAGCCGCTAGTGGATCCAGGTCATCAAGCAACGCCAGGACGGATTGCTTGTGCGGGATGGTGACATTGGCTCCAAGGATGCGCTCGTCGGCGCGCAACTCGGCGACCGCCGCAGCCAGGCCCTCAGCGTTGACCTCTCGACGCTCGTAGTGGCAATCGATGCCCAGCGCCGCAAACGCGGCGTTTTGCATGGCCGGCGAGAGACTCCGCGACACCGGGCTCCCAAACAGCAGCACGGTGGAGGTCATCGGGTCAGCTCCTGCAGGTCCTCGAAGAAGTTCGGGTAAGAGACGGCGACGCTGTCGGCGTCCTCGATCGTTGTCTGACCCGACGCGGCGAGGCCCGCCACGGCGAGCGCCATCGCGACTCGATGGTCACCGTGGGAGTCGACGGTTGCGCCACGCAGCCTCGCCGGGCCATGAATGCTCACGCCATCCGGACGCTCTTCAACGTTGGCGCCCATCCGGCGAAGGCCCTCCGACATCGTCGCCAGCCGATCGCTTTCCTTGACGCGTAGCTCGGCGGCGCCATCGATGATGGTCGTCCCCTCGGCCTGGGTCGCCAGGCTGAGCAGCGCGGGGATTTCGTCGATCGCTGCGGCAACCTCTGCGGCACCGACGGTCACCGCGCGCAGCGGACGACCCGCCACCGTCACCGACCCGACTGGCTCGACGCCCGCAGTGTCGGCATCAACACTTATCTCGGCACCCATCGATTGCAGCACGGCGAGAGAAGTCGCCGGGGACCAACAGGTCGATCGGACGCAGCGGTTGATGCGATGGCCGCATCACGACTCCGTCTGCCGTCGCACTGACATCCGTTCCCATCGCACGCAGCAGGCGTTCCGTGTGGTCACGGGTCGCCACCGGTTCAACTACCGTCGTCGGACCGCTGGCGGCAAGTCCCGCAAGCAGAAGTGCACTCTTCACCTGGGCACTCGGCACCGAGAGCACGTGGCGGCGTCCCTGCAGCCGTGCTCCTGTCACCGTCAAGGGGGCGTGGCCATCCTGCGATTGGATCCTGGCGCCCATGGTGCGAAGCGGTTCGACGACGCGCGCCATCGGTCGGCGGCGGAGCGACGTATCACCATCCAGGGTGGCTGACACCCAGCTTCCCGACAGCACGCCCAGCATCAGGCGCATCGTGGTCCCTGAGTTCGCACAATCAAGCGGCCCGTGCGGAGTGCTAAACGATCGCCAGCCCCCGCCATGGACGCGCGCCGGGCCGCCGGCGCGATTGATGTTGACGCCGAGGCTTCGCAGGCAGGCGACGGTTGCTGCCACATCCTCGCCCTCGGGAAGCCCATCGATCCGACTTTCGCCTTGCGCCATAGCCGCCAGTATCAGTGCACGGTGGGCAATCGACTTGTCGCCGGGGACTCGCAGCTCACCGGTAACCCGTTGTGCCGGCTCGACGATTTGCGCCGATTCCACGTCAGTGGGCGGCACGCGCGCCCTGCTCAAAGAGCTCGCCCACACGGTCGCCACGATCGATCCGCTCGCGGTATTCGTGCAAGACATCCGCGAATCGATCGATCGCATCGACCAATGGGCCGCGGTTCGTCGCGGTGATGTCTTCGTACAAGGTGGGGTCACCCTCGGCCAGGCGGACCATGCCTCGAAACCCGGGGCCGCCCAGCCGCGGGTCAGCAAACGGCCGCACCGTCTGGGCGTACGCGACGCTGAGGGTGAAGGCCAGGTGGCTGAGGAACGCCATCTGGCGGTCGTGCGCATCGGCGGAGAGGATCTGCGGACGGGCCCCAATCGCCCGGACCAGCCGGAACCATTCGTCGAAGGGGGTGAGCTCCTGCCCGTCATCAGGCGTGAACACCCAGGTTTCGCCACGAAATAGGGTGGCATCGCTCTCGCTCAGCCCGCTCCGCTCCTTGCCGGCGACCGGGTGACCGCCGAGGAATCGGGACGGGTCGGGCAGGCAACGGGCCCATTCGAGCACCGGGCGTTTGACGCTCGCGACATCGGTGATAATCGCCTGTCGCGGGATGCCGACCGCGATCTGCTCGAGCACCGATCGGATCTGGTTGATCGGGGTGGCGACCACGACGATGTCGCAATCCGAGAGGTCACGGAGATCGGTTGACGCTCGATCGACAGCACCGCGCTGCAGGGCCGCCGCCACGCCGTCGTCGTGGTGGGCGACGCCGCGGACTTCGAGCGACCCGCCAAGCCGGCGCAGGGCCAGGCCGAGCGAACCGCCGATCAAGCCCAGGCCGACGATGCCCACCCGCATCAGGCCACTCCAACCGTCCGGTTCAGCGCGGCAGCGACAGCATCAACCTGTTGGACCAGGTGGGCGAACGCCTGCGGGGTGAGCGATTGGGCGCCGTCGGAGAGCGCGACCTCCGGTTGCGCGTGCACCTCGACGATCAGTCCGTCCGCGCCCGCCGCAATTCCCGCCAGCGCCATCGGCGTCACCAGGGAGCGCCGGCCGGTGCCGTGGCTCGGGTCGACGATCACCGGAAGGTGACTCAATTCCTTGACGAGCGGCACGGCGTTGAGGTCCAGGGTGTTGCGCGTATAGGTCTCGAAGGTACGAATGCCCCGCTCGCAGAGGATGACCTCGTAGTTGCCCTGGCTCAGGATGTACTCGGCCGAGAGCAGCCACTCTTCGATCGTCGCCGACATGCCTCGCTTCAATAGGACCGGCTTTCGCAACCGGCCGACTTCGGACAGCAGCGGAAAGTTCTGCATGTTGCGCGCGCCGATTTGCAGCACGTCGACGATGTCGGCGAGGGTCCCGATGTCTGCCGGCTCCAGCACCTCGCACACCAGGGGCAGGCCGGTCTCTCGTTTCGCTTCGCGCAGAATCGCTACGCCATCGCCGCGCAGGCCCTGGAAACTGTAAGGGGAAGTGCGCGGCTTGAAGACCCCGCCACGGAGCGCGTGGGCTCCCGCCGCCCGCACGTGCCGGCAGGTCTCGAGGTACAACTGCTCGCCGTCCACCGAACATGGCCCGGCCACGATCCACGGGCGGTCGCCACCGATCTCGTGGGCGCCGACCGTGATGCGGGTGTCGCGCGATCGGAACTCACGGTTCGAGAGTTTGAATGGCTTCGTGATTGGTACCACCTCAGCTACGCCCGGGGCCTCGATGAAGAGATCCCGCAAGGCGAATGGATTCGTTCCGATAACGCCGATCACCGTCCGCTCGTCGCCATCGCTGAGATGGGTCCGGCAGCCGTGAGCTTCGACCTGCGAGACGATCGCCGACACCTGGTCCTTGGTCGCGTCATGCCGCATGACGATGATCATGCGGTCACCCTCAACATCTGCGCGCCGCGCAGGTAGACGAAACGCATCGCCGACGACGGCTGGTCGGTGTTGACCAGGAGCAGCACCCGGATGCAACGGGGCAGGCTGCGCGGGTTCGACGCGGGCACGGCCATCTCGTGGGCGCACATCAGGGGCACGTCGCCCCAGCCAAACCGCCTGGCCGCCGCCGCCGGGAACTCGGCGGTCAGGTCTGGAGTGGTCGTGAACCACGCTGCGGCGATGTCGCCGGGCTGCAGCGCGTTCTCGCGCGCGATTTGCGCCAGCAACTCGGTCGTGGCGTCGATGATCGCCGCTTCGCTGTCTTCATCGGTGGTCGTCGCGCCGCGAATCCCTCGAACCGCCATCCTTGTTTGCCTCCTGGGCGCGCCAAGTTAGTTGTCTTTATTGGAGGAGGCCGGTGAACGGGTGGCGGCGGGAGGGGCGGCGCTAGCCCGTCCCGAGCCGGTCCCGTGCCGGCCCGAGGTAGGCGTAAAAGTAAAAGCCCGCAAGGCGAACCCGCCCGCTCATGTGCCCGGCATCGTACAACGGGCACGCGTGTTTGGCAAGGGCCGAAGGAGCGTAAATTAATGCGCGGCCGCGTCCGGGAGCAACTGCAGCGGGTCAATGGGGCTGTTATCGATCCGGACCTCGAAGTGGGTATGCGGGCCGGTCGAGTTGCCTGTCGAGCCGACTAACCCGATCAGCTGGCCCCGTTTGACCTGGTCGCCTTCCTTGACCCCGATGGTCAGGAGGTGCCCGTAGAGGGTCTTGAGCCCGGCGTCGTGCTGGATGATGACGTAGTTCCCGTAGCCGACCAGCGCCCCGGCGGTGTCCGTCATCGGTCTGGCGAGCACGACGACACCGTCAGCTGCCGCAAAAACCGGCGTCCCAAGTGGTACCGACAGGTCGATGCCGGTATGGAAATGTGCGAACCCGGCGTAGGCCGCCTCGAATGCGAAGCCAGTGGGACCGAAACCCTGGGAGACGGTCGCGTGGGGGATCGGCCACAGCAGCTTTCCGGTCGCCGTCAGCACTGGGTCCGATGCGACCAACGCCGTGGCGAGCTCAAGATTCTGCTGAGCAAACACCGCCTGCTCGATCTGGCCGAGGATGCTGTCCGTCTTCATCTGCTGGAGCGCCGCCCGCCGTGCCGCCACCTCCGGCGAATCGGTCTGCGTGGCGTCGAGCGCGGCCAGGGCGTCGTCGATCGTGGCCTGAAGCTGGGTCTGCAGCGACTGCTCGGTGGCGATCGCCTGAGCAAGCGTCGTCCGTGACTGGACCAGCCCGGTGAGCACGTCCTTCTTTGTGGCACGGCTGCGGGTCAGCGTCGTCTGTGCATGGGCGAGGGCGACTTCGTCGGCCTGAACGGTTCGAACCATTTGCCGTTCACGGTCCACGACGACGCCGCCGTATCCGAGCGTCTCCAGCAGCCCGCCAAAGCCACCGGAGCGAATCAGGCTGACAAAGAAGCTCTCCTGGTGCTTGTACAACCCCCGTACGGTGGCGGCTAGCTGGTTGCGATCTGAGGCCAGTCGCGCGCTGACCTCCTCGTGCTGGGCCGTGACCGCAGAGATCCTGGTGTCCAGCTCGGAGATCTGTCGCTGCGCTTCGAGGATCTGCTGGCCGAGCGCCACCAGCCCGAGCTGCGACTGACTGAGCGAGTTCTCCAACATAAGTGCGTGTACCTCCGAAGCTGTTAGATCCCCAATCAACTGGCCCTGCGCCTGGCGGTTCTGGAGGGCCGCGCTCGTCGGGCTCACGCTGGGCGAGACCGCGGGCGTTGGCGACGGCGTCGGGGAGGGGATCAACGGATTGGCGGCCGGGCTCGAGCTCGCCGATGGCGTGGGGGATGCGGTTGCCGCCCCAGCCGTATCGGCCAGCGCGCCGGCCGGCGACAGCAGCAAGCCGAGCCCGCTGGCCAGGCTGATGACCGCGATCGTCACCCTGCGGCGCGACCGTACCCCCACCGCCACAAGGGGTTGACAGTTTACCGAGGTATAAAAATCTTTACAACTTTTAAGGCTTAGGCTGGTGTTGCCTGCCCCGTCCGACCCCAAATCGCCTTCCTCCGAGGGCCCTTCCTGCCCGATTCGTATTCAGCTACGACTAGCCCGCTCCTCTGACTTCCGGCCCCTACTGTCTCCTATTTTCACAAATTTGTCACCCCTTGGCAGCTTTCAGCTTCCCGGAAGCGTCCTTGACCACTTGCCGGCACCTAACCTGTGCTACCATCCAAAAAAACCAACTGAGCTATCACGGGGGAAGTGATCTGGCACAGAGCCGGTTTTTAACGCACACGCTTGTTTTGTTAGCGGCGGCCGTGATCCCGGTACTGACAGCCTTCGACCGACTCCACACCGACACGGCCTACGGCGCAAATCCCACTCCTTCGGTTTCACTGCGAACCACGCACGTCGACGACGTGGTGCTCAGCCAGGGTGGATTCATCATGAAGATGAGCACGTCGAGCGTGGATGCCGCGGTCCGGCGCGACGTCAGCTACTACACCATCAAGCCGGGGGACACGATTCAGGATGTAGCGGGACGCTACGGGCTGACCGTGGATACCCTCCGCTGGGCGAACAACATTGCCGACATCACCAGCGTCATCCCCGGAGAGCGGCTGGTGGTCCCACCGGTTAACGGGATCCTCGTCAAGGTCCAGGCGGACACCCAGCTCCACGCGCTGGCAATCCAGTACCACGTGAACGTCCAGGACATCGTCGATTTCAACCTGCTGCGAGATCCCGATCACCTCAAGGCGGGCTCGATGCTGATGCTCCCAGATGGCGTCGGGCCGGCTCTCGATACCGGCATTGGGAAGAAGACGATCCGCTCCGTCACCTGGAACCGCTTCGGCCGGACGGTGACGAACTACACCATCGTTTACAGCAATACTCCGGTAACTGGTTCCGGTGGGAAGTTCCCGTACGGCTATTGCACCTGGTGGGTGGCCCACCGGCGCTACGTCCCTTGGAACGGCAATGCGTATGAGTGGTGGTCGAACGCGCGACTCTTCGGCTTTGCCGAGGGACAGATCCCGATGGCGGGGTCGATCATGGTGCAGGGCATCAGCTGGACCTCGCCGGTGGGGCACGTCGCCTACGTCGAGTCGGTCAACGCCGACGGATCCTTCACCGTATCCGAAATGAACTACGGTGGTTGGGGTCGCGTCGACTACCGGACCATCAAGTCAACCGCCGGCCTGGATCTGTTGGGGTTCATCTACTAAGGCCCCCACCCTCCCCTCCCCCAGGAGGGGAAGGGAAATTTGTAGTCGCTCCCCGGGGGAGACAAAAGTTGGCCGTTGCCTAAGATAGTCCGCGATGCCAACGCCTGAGCAATTCCTCGACGAGACGCGTGAGCAAGGCCTGCGCGAGCTCGAGGACTTTCTCCGCATCCCGAGTATTTCGAGCCAGCCGGAACACGCCGATGACGTGCGCCGCGCCGCCGGCCACCTCGCCGAGCAATACGAGCGCATCGGGTTGCAGAATGCCGAGGTCATCGACACGGCCGGACACCCAGTGGTGTATGCCGATTGGCTGAGGGCGCCGGGCAAGCCGACGGTCCTCCTCTATGGCCACTATGACGTCCAGCCGGTCGATCCCCTCGAGCTCTGGAAATCGGCGCCATTCGAACCCATCCGGCAGGACGGTCAGTTGCTCGGGCGTGGATCGTCCGACGACAAAGGCCAGATCGCATTGCACTGGCAGGCGATACACGCGTTGCTTAGTACCGCCGGCGAGCTGCCGCTGAACATCAAAGTCATCGCCGAAGGCGAAGAGGAGATCGCCAGCGTCCACTTCGAAGAGTTTGTCCGGGCCAATCGCGAGCGGCTCAAATCCGATTACGTCGTGGTCAGCGACACCGCGATGGTCGCCCGGGGCTTCCCGGCGATCACGTATGCGCTCCGCGGCCTGATCTATTTCGAGCTGCGGGTCGAGGCGGCCACCGTCGACATGCACTCGGGCTTAATGGGCGGCGTCGCACCCAACCCGGCGCAGGCGCTCGCCGAGATTCTCACCCGCCTCAAGGATTCCGCCGGGCACATCCTGGTCCCCGAGTTCTACGACGGCGTTCGACCGTTGAGCGACGAGGAGCATCGCCAGTTCGCACGGGTTCCCTTCGACGAAACCGCGCTGAAGCACACCTATGGACTCGAAGCCCTGCACGGCGAGCCCGGCTTTACGCCGACCGAACGCAACTGGGCGCGGCCGACGCTCGAGGTGAACGGCATCTGGGGCGGCTATCAGGGGCCGGGGGCCAAGACGATCATTCCGGCGTGGGCCGCGGCCAAGATCAGCTGCAGGCTCGTACCGGACCAGGATCCGAAGGCGGTGGCACTGGCCCTCCATGACTACATCGACGAGGTGAGGCCAAAGTCAGTTCGTGTCACCCTCACCGAGATGCCGGGGCAGGCTGATCCGTGGATCACCCCATTGGATCACCCGCTGATCCAGGCCGGTCGGAGGGCGCTGCGGCGCGTCTACGGAAAGGACCCAGCGATGGTGCGTTCCGGTGGATCGATTGGGGCCGTCGACGTGATGGGGCGGTTACTCAAGGCCCCCTGCCTGTTGGTGGGCTTTGTCCTGCCGGACTGCTTCGCGCACGCGCCGAACGAGCGGCTCGATCTTGACAGCTTTTACGCCGGCCGGCGGGCGGCGGTACATCTCTGGGACGAGATCGCCAGGATTGGCGGCTAGGAGGTTCAGCTCGCGCGTCGCGTGACCCAGTAGACGGCGAAGCCAAGGATCAGCAACGCGAGCCCGGTCAGGATCGATGCCTCGATCGTTTCGAATGCCCAGAACCGATCGCCCGGCTGGAAGTACTGAATCGCGTAGCTCGGCGGGCCAGTGCCTGGACCGAGCAGATTGCCGAGGAGGTGCCCGGTCGAGTCGTAGTAATTCGGGAAACCGAGCCACCACGCCGTCGGGTCGGCCTGGCTGCCCACCGCGTTCAGGTCGTGTGTGGTTTTCATAAGGGGAGCGATGTAGTGGCTGCGGACCAGCTCCGCGATGCCGACGCGAACGACGACGAAGGCCACCAGGGTGGCGGCCATTGCCGGTACCGACCGGCCAATTACCGCGCCGAACGCGACACCAAGCGCCATCGCGACAAATGCCGCCGCTGGAACGACGGGCGCCTGCTGATCGAAAATGTTCCAGCGATTGACCTGCGGTCCCTGGACGTTGAGAAATACGATCTCAAGATAGCCAACCATTGCAGCCGCCGCGACGAGCGGCACGATGATCAGGCCGAGCTTTACGATGAGCCAGCGCATCCTCGTCACACCCTGCGTCCAGGCGAGGTGCTGCGTGCCGTCCTCGATTTCACGGGCGACGAGTGGTGCGCCGATAAAGGCGCCGGCCAGCGCGGGAAGTACCACGAGGCCGTACTGCGCGAGGTTGAATCGGAGAAGTTCCTGGGCAATGCGCCCGAACGGGTCACCGGGAAGGCAGTAGCCGAAGCCAATGGCTCCTGGGCAGCTGCCGAGGGCGATCGAGAGTTGCAGCGCGACATAACCGACGGACCCGGCGAGCAACGCCGTGAACACGACCGCCCAGAGCGCCTCGTGCCGGTGCTGCCTCCAGGTAACCCAGGTCATGACGCCGCCTCCTCGAGCTCCGGCTTTGGCAGCGTCCCGGCCTCTGGCACAGACAGATAGGTGATCACGAGTTCCTCGAGCGGCAGCGGTTCTTCGCGCCAGCCCGCCCCGAGCGCCGGAACCGGCCCACGAATCCAGAGCGACGACTGCCGTTCGGTGTGTTGGGCCTTGACGAGCTCGACACCGCTCAGCGGCACATTGCCGTTGAGCCGAGGTCCGACGATCAGATGGTGCGAGGTGAGCAACGCATCGATATCGCCCGCAACCTGAACCCGTCCGGCGGCGATGATGATCAGGTAGTCGCATACGCGCTCGAGGTCGGCGATCACGTGCGAGGAGAGCAAGACCGTACTTCCCTCCTCCGCCACGGCCTCGGTGAGCCGGCGCATGAACTCACGGCGAGCCAGCGGGTCAAGCCTCGCGACCGGCTCATCGAGGAGGAGCAACTCTGGATGCTTGCCGAGGGCGAGCGCCAACGCGACCTGCGATCGCTGACCGCCAGAAAGCTGGCCGACTTTCTTGTCGAAAGGGATCTGGAGC
>WNFC01018199.1_pt1 | contig 10994 bp, 13 predicted proteins | sample 5400541 | NCBI WGS metagenome assembly WNFC01 (sample SAMN13153342, study PRJNA577476) | soil metagenome | isolation source: 120 cm saprolite under Douglas fir tree site 2 hole 2 replicate 1 | place: USA:California | collected 2015-04-18
TGCGGTTCGGCCAGGTGCCCCGTGGGTGCACGCCACGCCAGCCCAGGGCCGCATCCAGGCGCAGAGGCGTGTCACCGTGCGCGTCGACTGGTCCCGCGCGCCCAAGGGGAGGAGCGAGGTGCCTATCACGATCTCCGGACCCGGCGACCGCAGCGTGGTGGTTCAGGCACCCATCGACAACCCTGACGTGCCGCGGTCGCAGCTGGCCGGTTTCGTCGAGGCCAATGGTTATGTCTCGATGGAGGCGGACCACTTCACGAGGGCTGACGATTCCGGAACGGTGTCCTGGCAGCGGATAGCGGACATCGGCCAGACAGGTGCTGGCATGACGCCCTCCCCGGCCACAGCCGCCAGCCAGGTTCCGGGCGGCGCCAGTCCGCGCCTCGAGTACACGATGAGCCTATTCAATACGGGCCAGGTGACCGTCTGGGTGTACCTCTCACCGAGAAACAACGTCCTCCCGACCGACGGGCTGAAGTACGCCGTCTCCATCGACGGCGACACGCCACAGATCGTGAATATCACGACGACGACCGGAGCTGACGCTACGGCGATGAACCGGCAATGGGAAAGGAATACCTCCGATAACGTCAACCGCACCGCTCATCGCCGCACCCGGAGTGCACGTCCTGAAGTTCTGGATGGTCGACCCGACCGTGGTGCTGCAGAAGCTGGTCGTCGATACCGGTGGCCTGAAGCCAAGCTATTTAGGGCCACCGGAAAGCATGCAAATCCCGGGTAGTTAACCAACAACCTGGGGTTCGACTATCCCGATTGGGCGCAGCTGGGAAGGCGTGACCCTGCCACCCGGTCTCACCGTGCGCGGCGGCCGGCTGGCGCATGTGGCTGTAGCTGATCGCCCCGGCGATGCGGGCCAGCCCGGCCACGGTCACCCCGGCCGCCGCGCGGATGGCAGTGTCTGCCGGCTCGCAGGCATCACGCCACTATGCCGGGGCCCTGGACCTGGGCCATCGTCAGCCACGGCGAACTGCCGGCAGATCCAGCAATTGCACATTGTCATGGGAGACCGATGGCGGCATTTGGCAGGGACGTCCACGATGTTTTCCACCGGGGTTTTGGCGTGTCCTTGGGTTCGTGGGTACTGGGGCGGGATTAGGTGCTGACTCCGCTCAGCGCGGCTGCCGGGAGTTGGGCGGCGAAACGTTATGAGGAAAGGATTTTGATGTTGGAGACCGACGGGCCGTCAACCGAGCGGGGATCCACTTCGCGAGTGCCGCCGGGCCGGGGGTGAGCTGCCTTGGCGCACAGCGCTCCGGCCGGAATGCGCGCGGAACACCGGCCGGTCCCGCCTGCTCCCCCGCCGCCCGGGCCGGGCGTGGCGGGCCAGTGGCCGCTGCGGAGCTTCCTCGAACTCGGCGCGCTGCCCGGGGCCGTCCCGTGCGCGCGGCTGCACGCCCGGGAGCTGATGTGGGAATGGCGGCTGACGGGGTTGGGCTACGACGTCGAGATCCTGGTATCGGAGCTGGTCACCAACGCGGTCGCCGCGTCCCGGTCCGTAGCGCGGGGCCTTCCGGTGCGGCTGTGGCTGCTGTGCGACAAGGCGCGTGTGCTGATCGTGGTCTGGGACGGTTGCCCGCAAGCGCCGGTGACTGTTATGGGTGAGCCGGTGCCTGGTTCCGGCCTAGTGGCTGGCAGACGGCTTGGCCTGCGAGCCGGAGACCGTCCGGTGCCCGGTCTCGGGCCGCTGGGGTCGGCGATCATGACCGCCGTCTGGGCCGCCAGGCGCGCGGGACCGCATGCGGCCCCTGGCAGCAGCGGTGCGCCAGGCTGATCCCTGGCGCGAGCATTCAGCGGTTTCTGCGTGCTGCCTGCGGGTAGGTCGACGAATCTGGCTTTCGCGGTGATCGCCCGGAGTGTCAACCTGGCGGATGGTTGGGTATCAACTATCCTGGCGGAAGTGTCATGTGATGTCTGTGTTGCAGAGGAAGGGTTCGCGTCCCAGAGAGGAGGGGTGAGCTGAGATGGCTTTTATAAAGTCCCTTTTCAGCACAAATGGGCTTCTAATCGCGGGCTACAACCCTGGCAACACAGGAACCGGCCGCAAATCAGGCGCCCCCGCGCCCCTTCCCGGGGAGCTGTTGCCGGGCACCGCCCAGCCCCATCCGCGCGCCCAGGCGGAGCTGGCGGCTGCCGCCACCGCAGCGGTTGCAGTTGCGGTACGCGTACGCGTAGAAGCCCCCCTTGTGGCGCCCGGTGCCCTTGCAGGCGGGGCATCGGCGGAGCGGGTGCAGCCGCAGCGATACCACGTACCCGACACCCAACAGGCCAGCTATTACGACCAACCACCCCATGCTGTCTGAGTGTAGCCAGGCATTTGTCCATACTCGGGCTGAATCGGGAATCCGCAGGCCTGGTGGTATGAGGCCCGCGTCAGTCCGAGCCATAGGCAGTACCTGGAAGTGTCTTTAAGGCCCTTGTGTAAGTTTTCGGCCAGCCCGGTCGGGCCCGGATTAATCGTCGGGAGCCAGTCCCGCGAAGTCACAGGTCAGCGGGTCCAGGGCGGGGTGAGCCAGGAGCCATCGGGCATGATTCCCGCGAAGCCGACGCTGGTCGTGACCCACGCGGTCACGGGCTCGTCGGTGGGATTAGCGACATCGAAGCTTGAGCCAGCCGGTACCAGGATGACATCGCCAGCCGCGGCTTCTTCGGTGTGGCCGTCGATGGTGGCGCGCATGGTCCCGGTGAGGACGTACAGCACTTCCTCGCGGGTGACGTAGTGCCGCGCGCCTTGAGCGTGGCCGGGAATCTCGAGGCGCCAGGCGCACAATTCCCTGCTGCCGCCTGCCGGGCTGGCGTAGGAGACGAAGCTTGTGTCGTTCAGCTGGTGGACCGTGGCCTGGGCGGGATGGATGACGGGCACAGGAGGCTCCTCGATATACGCAATTACCTTGCCTATATATTCAAGCTACTTGCCTAATATGTCAAGCTGAAGCCATGCACGACGATGACGCCCAGTCCCTGGCCTTCGGGCTCCTGGCGGCCAGCCGCGCGCTGGTCGACGGCATCTCAGCCGGGGTCCGGGCCCGCGGATTCGACGACCTGCGCCCAGCGCATGGCTTCGCCTTCACCCGGCTCGCCGCCGGCGGCGCCAACATTAGCCAGCTGGCCGAGCACCTGGACGTCACCCGGCAGGCCGCGGCCCAGCTCGTCGACGAACTCGCCGCCAAGGGCTACGTCGAGCGGCACCCTGATCCCGCCGACGCCCGGGCCCGCCTGATCACGCTCACCGACAAAGGCTGGGCATGTACCCGGGCTGCCGATGCCGCCATGGCCGACACAATCCGCCCCTGGGCGGCAGCGCTCGGCGAGCAGCGCCTGCTCGCCCTGCGGGACGACCTGATCCGGATCGCCCCGCAGGGCCCGCTCCGGCCGATGTGGTGAATCGCGGCACGCTTTTGGGTGCCGACCTGGTTATCCGCGCGCTTCTGACGTATCGAGCAGTTGCTGCAGCACTTTCGCCAGTTCCGCGGTGCCGGCGCCGTTGTTGCCGCCCAGTGGGCTGGTGAGCCGGTCTCGCAGCTCGTAGACGATCTTTTGCGCTTCCTGCACGGTGGCCGTGCCTTGCTCGGTGAGTGACAGCTCGACCGCGCGCGGATCGGCCGCATGGGTTGAGCGCGTGACGAAGCCTTCGCGTTCCAGCGCGCGTACCAGCTTGGAGATGTAAACGGCATCGAGGCCGGTGAGGTCGGCGAGTTCTCGCTGGCTGGGCCGGGCCCCGTCACGGGACATGCCGTAGAGGGGGGCGAGCACGGCGTACTGCGCCTGGGTGAGGCCCAGCGGCGCGAGCTCGCGGTCCATCGCGGCGCGCCACCGCATGGACAGCCGCCAGATAAGGAAGCCCACGTTGCCGCGGACTTCGGTCTTGGTGTCACCCATGTACCTAGTTTACATGGCAACTGTCTGCGCCGGCCCGAGCCGTGGCTGGAGCGCTGGCCGGCCCGGGCCGTGGCTGGAGACTGGCCGGCCCGGCAGGCCTGATGGGAGCTCCCAGGCCGCCCCGGAGGCATCCCAGTCGGCCGCACCGTAATAGGACGCTGGTAAAGCCCGCTGGCGCAAGCTGAAGGTTTGTAGCACCGCCCTCTGGTGTCTGGCCGTACATGGGACGAAAATCGGCCCAGGGGGTTTGCGTTTAGGGTAAGGGGGGTCAGTTGATGAACTGGACTCGCCCAGGTGCCGATGCGGCTGGCATATCACCGGGGTGGCTGGTATCTGCGGTTCTGGGGTTGGCAGGAGCTGTGGTCATTGCCGCCTGTGGGAGTAACGGCTTAAACGGCCCACCGGCCGAACGGGCAGGTGCAGGTGCCCCCGCGAGCCCCACTTGCCCACCGGCGGTGTCGGCAGGCGCGAGCGACGGCCCGATCGTCACCGGCATCTCCCCGAAGTTCGGCTCCAAGAACGGAGGAGACAGCATTACCATCAGTGGCACCGGCTTCTCCGGCCCCACAGAAGTCGAATTCGGTAACGCGAAGGCCGCGCACGTGACTGTCAACTCCGACACCCGGATTACGGCTATCAGTCCCGTTGGGAACGGCGGCACAGTAGTCTGCGTCACTGTCATCACCTCAAATGGTATTTCCGCTCCCAGCCCTGCCGAGTACTTCAGGTATCTCAACCCGTTGTCACCGACTCAAACATCAGCGGCGCTATTTTCATCCTTCCGTTCCATTAGCCCATCTGCGGACGTATTAAGTTGAGCGACCAGGCGGATCCCGCTTCGGTCCGGCCGTCCCCCGCGCGCGGGATCGCTGGGCAGGTTGTAGCGAACACGTCTCTGCTGATCGCTGTTCTGGTCTACATGGGATGGGCGTATGACGCGGCGTTCTACGGGTATTTTCACGTTAATCCACTCGACCTCAACATCGGCATCATCGAATACATGCTGGTCAGCCTGAGCCTATTCAGCCCACTGCTGGTGATAGTGGTTGCGATCTTGATCTTCGCCAGCGCCGCTCGGATGTGGCGTCTGGACCGAACGAGATTGACGCGACTCGTTCGCGGCAGGGCCACCAGCCGCGCATTGCCGGTTCATTCCCTCAGACGGTTGATTCCCACGGGCTCCGCTGCGCAGCCGCAGGCCGGCCGGAGGCTGCTGATCGCCGCTGGAGCTGTCGTAACGTTCACCGCCGTTGCCCTGGCCTTGATCGCCGGGTACGTCCATGTCAGCACCTACGTGGTGCTGGGCCTGCTGAGCACCGGTCCGCTGCTGTTGACCTGGCCGACTCGCGCTGACCGCCATGGTCGATTCCCCTACGCGCTGGCCATCGTCTTGGCGGCGGTGTGTGCCTTGTGGGCGGCCTCGCTGTACGCCACCCACCTTGGCAAACATGCCGCAGAACACCTTGCGCGTGACCTTTCGGCGCGCACAGCGGTAACCCTGTACACTGTCGAGCCAATCGCCTTGGGCGGGCCCGGCGTCCATGTGAAGACTCTCCCAGCCGGATCTCTCTACCATTACCGATACCAGGGACTCCGCCTGCTGACCACGCGATCCGGGACCTATTACCTGCTGCCCGTCGGCTGGAGCCCTCACCTAGATTCCATTTTCGTCATTAACGACAGTGATCAGACCAGAATCGAGCTGTACTAGTCTAGTTTCCAGGGATAACTGCTGCGGATGTCGTCCAGCCCGCTCATTCGCCGGCCGGGCACGGCCGATGCAGGCCAGACGCTCGGCCCGGTTACCGCCTCCCTCAGCCGCGATCCAGAAATCCAGTGCAGCGCAGACCTCATCGCGCCAGTCCGGCAAGACCATCCTCCAGCGGATCGCGGCAACCTAGAGGTAATGTTACGGTCCGCTATGAGTTAAATACTAGTACCGGCAATAGTCCGCGTAGGCCCCATTGCCGGGACTCGGACCGCTGCTACGCCACACCCGATTCGCCGAGCCGACGAGTCGTCCCCTCGGCCCAGCGCAGGATCAGAGCACCTGACCGCATGTTTGCGCGAACCGTGCGCAGCCTGAACCCTCGCCGCCAAGGATGGCCAGCAGGGACTCGATGGTCCGCGGCTCGCGGTGGTAGCGGGAGATCTGGCTTCGCAGGGCGGCGAGCACGTCGGCTGGACGCAGGTCGAGTAGGTCGAGCAGGAAGGTGTCCTGGCTGACCACGTCGATGTTGTAGAAGCGGACCGCATCTCCCGGGAAATCGCGAAGGTTCTCAGTCAGTATCTCAGCACCACCGCGGACAGCGGCGGCCAGGACGTGTCGGTCCTTGGGATCGTTGGCCATCTCACCGATGAGTGCGTCGTAGCCGGTAACGAGCGCGCCCGGGAAGGCACTGTTCATCTGGTCTACTCGATGCCTGATTTGCTTCTCACCCAGCCCGCGCCGGGCGAGGTTGCGCTCCAGTTCGGTCATCACCATCGGCGACCACAGGGGACGGTAGACACCAGCCTCCGCGACGCTGAGCAGTGTGTCGCATAAATACGGCTTCAGCATCACGCATGTATCGAGGAAGACGGGAAACACGTGCAGGACTATCCGGGCCGCTGATCGTCACCAGATGGCAGTCGCTCGAATGCCACCTCGCCGGGCAGGTCGTACAGCCCGGCCTCTTCGGCATCGGCCACCATCTGATCCAGCAAAGCCGCACGCCGGCGACGGGACCGCTCCTGGTACGCCAGCAGGTCAGCGAGCCGGACCCTGCGATGACGTCCCGGCTTGTCGAAAGGGATCTGCCCGGATTCAAGCAGCCGCACCAGCGTCGGCCGCGACACACCGAGCAGCTGCGCGGCCTCGCTGGTGGACAGCACGGTCTGATGTGGCGCCACGGTGATCGCAAGCCCTTGGGACAGAGCGGCAACGACCTCGCGTAGCACCTCGAACACCTCGCCAGGCAGTTCCAGCCGCGTCCCGTCCGGGCCGGTCAGCGTCGCGTGCCCGGCCGACTCAGGCGCCAGCAAAGCGAGCACGCCCGTCAGGCCCTCCGGATGTTCCGGTGGCAGCACTGTCCGTTCCACTATCGCCGCCATGCTGTTAGCTTACCCATGAAACGAACAAAACGAAAGGCGGCCCGCGCGTTCGCTAACACGTCGACACTGCGGCATCAGGGATGCTGCCGTCTTCTAGCGATGCCACCGACCCGGCGGCCAGTGCGTCAAGCTTGACGGGCGGGCTCGAATCCTCTGCGGGCGGCTGGGGCGACAACCTTAACTTGACGACATGTCCCGACAACGTTACGTTGTCGACATGGAAGCGGTGAGTGTGTCCGCGCTGGCGGACGCGGTCCGCCGGCGCGCTGCGGGCTCGCCGCTGGACCGGGTGGAGGCCGCCCTGGCCGTCGGCGAGGAGCTGACCTCGGGCGCGGACGACCTGATCGGCCAGTTCGTGGATGAAGCCCGCCACGCGGGGTGCTCCTGGACCGAGATCGGCCAGCGGATCGGGGTGTCCAAGCAGGCGGCCCGGCAGCGCTTCGCGCAGCGGCCTGGGGTCGCCGATGACCTGGAGTGGCGGCCGCGGCTGCTGGCCTGCCTGCAGGCCGCCGGGGAGGAGGCCCGCGCCGACGGGGCCGCCGAGGTGGGCACCCATCACCAGCTGCTCGGGCTGTTTCATGAAGGGGTGGCCGCCGCGGTCCTGGAGAAGATGGGTATCCGGGCCGACGCCGCCCGGGCCGCCGCGCGAGAGCTGTTCCCCGGCGGCGGCCAGCCAGGTGACCAGCCGGGCGGCCAGCCGCCGCCGGGCTCGGCCGAGGCCCGCGAGGCGCTCCGGCGAGCCGCGGCGCTGGCCCGGCAGGCTGGTCATTGCTATGTCGGCACCGAGCACCTGCTGTGCGTGCTCGCCCTCGATCCCGGATCCCGGGCGCGGCGGGTGCTCAGCCATCTCGGCGTCAGCATCCCAGCCATCAAGAAGGAACTCGCCGGCTACACCGGCATCGGCGAGCGGCGCCGCCGCAAGCGGGGCAAGGCGGCCGAGGGCGCCTGCTCCTTCTGCGGCAAGCAGCGGAGCAGCGAACTGCGGCTCATCGCCGGGCCGGGGGTGTACATCTGCGCGGAGTGCATCGAGCTGTGCAACGAGATCCTCGCCGAAGAGCAACGGCCGCCAGCGCCACAGCGCTGACGCCGGGCGCGCCGGATGGCGCCTGCCCTCAGGCAGCAGGCCGCCTAATGAAGAGGAACAGGCGCGCTTTACTGCTCTCGAAGAAGCGCCGCGGAGGCAACTCGCCGCATATCTGCCAGGTTATTAACTGGCGACACCGTGGATCTCGCGGGCCAGGCCAGCCCAGTGGCTTTCCTATACGATTGCGATTTATCCGGCCCGACTGTTGCGTGCTACGGTACGGCCCGTGGTATTGATATGACTGGCCGCGCCGTCACCTCGCTGGGCCAGGTGTGTTTTCCTTATCCTGTGGAAAGTGCTATCCGCCCGGCCTGCCCGCTTATGGGTACCGCGTGGGCGGGGCAGCCATACAGTCGTTACCGCATACGGGGGTATGGGTATATGCGTGGAAAACTGGCGAGAACAGCGGCGGGCACGGCTGCGGTCGGCGCCGTAATGACCGCGGGCCTGGGGCCGGCGCAAATGGCACAGGCCGCGTCTGCTGCCGTTCAGGTGCCGTGCAGCGTCAGTGCGCTGACCGACGATATGAGCCACGCGAGCAGCGGCGAAATGCTGAGCCTGGCACCCAGGTGCACGTACCACCTGGTACGAAGCCTGCCCGTGGTCAGCCAGGATCTGACCATCCTGGGCAACTGGGCTACCCTGGAACGCAGTTATGCCCCGGGCCTTCCGGGTTTCACCATCATCACGGTGGATTCCGGGACACTCGCCGTCAGCAGGCTGAACTTCCGCCACGGCAACGGCGCGATCTCCGTGAATGGTTTTGCCAAGCTCACGGTAAACAGCGGCACGTTCGCCGGGAACAGGGCCGCCGACGGAGGCGCCATCTCGGCCAGTGGCACCGCCTTTGCCATCGTGATCGGCGCCACGTTCATTAGCAACGCGGCCGCCGACGGAGGCGCCATCTACAACCACAGCGCGCTGGCCAGTCAGGTGACCGACTGCACCTTCATCGGCAACACGGCCACGGGTGCCGGCGGCGCCATCTACGACTTCAGCACCGGCATCGATGTGACCGGCTCCAAGTTCTACCGGAACAAGGCAGGATCTGGCGGCGCCATGTGGCTCAGCGAAGCCACCGGTGCAGGCTTGTCACACGTCGTGGTCCGCGGCGACGGCGCCACCGGGGACGGTGGCGGCATCTACGCCGCCTCCGGGTCCGGCCTGTTCCTCGATAGCAGCAAAATCTCCAGTAACCGCGCCGGCGGCCGGGGCGGCGGCATCTACGCCCCCTCCGCGGTGGAGTCGCACATAACCGGCACTGAGATCTCGGGGAACCGCGCAGCAGATGGCGGAGGCATCTACAACTCCCAAAGCGCCATCACCTATTTCACGAACAGCACGATTTCCGGCAACAACGCCAGCGGAGACGGCGGCGGCATCTTCAATGCGGGCAGCTTCACAATCGCGTCTCTCACTGGCAGCACGATTTCCGGCAACCACGCCGGCGTATACGGGGGTGGCATATACACCCAGGGGGAGGTGGATGCGGCAGACACCCGGACCGGCCGCAACACGGCAGCCAGCGGGGGCGGCGGCATCTACGGCGACGCCAACGCCACCGTCATGCTGACTAATTCTCCGTACCGGCCCGGGGTGGCCGGGTGAGCCTGCCAGCATCGCCGACGGCTTGGCTTGTTGCTGCCCGGATCGGCCGTTTTATCCTCGCCTATAACAATGAAGGGCATTCTATCTGAGCCACCCAGAAACTCCGCATTGCCCACTCAGGCAAAGATGATCGCGAGATTCCGGCTCGTTTTACCGGATAACGGAAAACCACCGAAACGATCTTTCCAAATATGCGGTAACGTTTTGACCAAGGTGTCCGACGAGAACGAGTCACCAGCTCCTTGCGGCTGCCGGAAGGGAAGCACCCGGATGGCATCGCGGACAAACAGGGCCAAGACCTTCGCCCTAGTCGGACTGGCGCTTCTTGGAACCGTTGGCGCTTTCGTTTTCGGAGTCTTCGCAGGCGAGGGAGGAAAGGATCATGTACGTAACATCCTCCTGGGTGTAGTATGCGTGGCCATTCCAGCCATAATCACCGCTGCCAACAGGATAATCGCAAATAAGGCCCTTCGGGCAGAAGTGGGTGCGCGTGAACACGCAGTCGAGGGGCGTGAGCGCGCCCTGCGCAGCAAGCAAGAAGCTGAGCAGCAGACTACTAAGGTCCAGATCAACGCGGAGGCCCGTCTCATCTTCGCGTTGCGGGCGGGCCTTTCGCCCGTGTTGTACTGCCTGGGGAAAATCGCGTCGTCATCGGGCACGCAGGTGGCTCCGCTGCTCGGAAGCCTGACGCAAGCGATTGTGTCCGCTGCGATTGAACACCGGCATCCCGCAGAGAGCCGAAGGAGTATTTTCTTCGCTGTCAACGAAGGTCTCATGGAGTGTGTCAGCTACGCCGGCTATGAGGGACAGCAAGATGCGGCACGCACTGTCTTCGCCAACATTCCGGAGGACCCGGTCGGCCAGTACATGTTCCGCCTGCTTGGTGAGCGCGAGGCCGTGCTTATACCGAACGTCGACGCTGCCGAACTGCCGGTGAAGTTCCCGAGCCGCAGGAGCTACCAGACAATCATCGCCACGGCGGTAATGGCAGGTGAGTCCCCATACGGCGTTCTGACCCTCGACGCCCCGCAAGCAGATTCGCTGGGCCAGCCGGACCTGGAGATCATGAAGACGCTCGCGAACTTGCTCGGCGTTGGACTGGCGCTGGCCGCTAAGGGTAGCAAAACGGCAGTGCGAATTCCGGTACAGAGCAGTCCTCAAGTAACCGTAAGTACTGACTTACTGGCCTCGGTCGGGGCACACTAAGCGAACGAACCGTGGGGTGGGGAGAAGACCTTGCGATTGAAGACGGAGAAGGTTGTCGATGCTGAGTCAATCGCGTGGATCGAGCAGCGCGAGGGCAGGAGCGACA
>WNFC01031320.1_pt1 | contig 10994 bp, 11 predicted proteins | sample 5400541 | NCBI WGS metagenome assembly WNFC01 (sample SAMN13153342, study PRJNA577476) | soil metagenome | isolation source: 120 cm saprolite under Douglas fir tree site 2 hole 2 replicate 1 | place: USA:California | collected 2015-04-18
CCTGGCAGCGGGTGCGGAATGATCCCAGGCGATGACGGCCTGATCGAGTGTCGACGCCAGGTCGGCCGCGAATTCCCGGGCACATCAGGATCGGCCGGCCCGACCCGAAGATCAGCCGCTCGACGATCTTTTCCGACCGGCTGTCATCGGCTTTGACCGGGACCAGCGATAGATCCTTGAGCCGCGCAGATTCCGCTAAATTCGCTGGAATATCCGTCGCAGCAAGGCGGTTCAGTCTATAGGTGTTGCTTACTCCAAAACGCGAGGCAGCGGCATCGAATGCGCTCAACAGACCCTGCGCATCCGACACGCTGCGAACCGCCTTGGCCACCGCCGCATTATCTAGATCGGCCGAGATCATTACCTTCGGCCGGACCAGAATGTCCTCTTCCATAGCGAGTGCGGTAACGCGGGCGCCGATATCGCCGACCAACGCCACGCATTTGTCGATCGCAGCAACCGCCGCCGCGGAGGGTTCGCCGACAAGCGGCAACAGGATGTCCTTGATGGCCATGTGCGCTCTCCTTTGAGAGCAAAAGGATAGGTGATTGCGGACAAACGTTGTTGATCTTCGTCAAGCCGACGGTGGCACTTGCCGCCGTTAAAGACCGCACGCCGGCGCTTTACTGACGAACGTAGTCGCCCGGCGCGTCCGGCAAATTCTGGCCGCCGGCGCGCCCGGCCCGCGGCGGCTCGCACGCCTCGCCGGATTGTGCGGCCAGCCACTTGGTCCATTCCAGCCACCACGATCCTTCGACGTGTGGCGCCGCCTTGAGCCATTCGTCAGGACCGATATAGGGAGCGCCCGCCACCTTCGTCTTGACCTGATAGTTATGGCCTTGCTCGTTCGGCGGGGCCACGATGCCGGCATTGTGGCCGCCGCTGGTAAGGAGATAGGTTACATCGGCGTCCACCTGATAATGTATCTTATATGTGGATTTCCAAGGTGCCACGTGGTCGCGAACAGTCCCGACCACAAACATCGGCGTGTGAATATCCGACAGCGCGATCGGCCTTCCCTCAACGAGATAGCGGCCCTCAGCCAGGTCGTTGTGAAGGAATAATTTGCGCAAATATTCGGAATGCATCCGATATGGCAAGCGCGTGGCGTCGGCGTTCCAGGCCATCAGATCGCTGGGCGGAACCCGTTCTCCCATCAGATAGTCGCGGGTAATCCGTGACCAGATCAGGTCGTTCGAGCGCAGCAACTGAAATGCACCGGCCATTTGCGTGGTGTCGAGAATGCCCCGTTTCCACATCATGTCTTCCAGAAACGCGACTTGGCTTTCATTGATGAACAAGGTCAGTTCGCCGGCTTCCGTAAAATCCGTTTGCGCTGCAAGCAAGGTGATCGACTTCAATCTGGTATCGCCGTCCCGCGCCATCGTTGCAGCGGCAATCGAGAGCAACGTGCCGCCCAGGCAATAGCCCAGCGCATGAACTTGACGGCCGGGCACGATGTCCCCGATCGACGTGAGCGCGGCCTGCACGCCGAGCTTGCGATAGTCGTCGAGGGCGATATCGCGATCCGCCGCCCTCGGATTACGCCAGGATATCATGAATACGGTAAAGCCTTCGCTGGTCAGGAACTTCACTAGCGAATTCTCAGGCGACAGGTCGAGGATGTAGTACTTCATGATCCAGGCCGGCACGATCAGGATCGGCTCCCGACGCACCTTGCCGGTGGCCGGATAGTACTGGATCAACTCGATCAGTTCATTGCGGAATACGACCTTGCCGCGTGACGTCGCGACGGTTTCGCCGACGACGAACTGCTGATCGTTGGCCGGCGGCTTGCCGGCAGACAGCAAGCGCATCAAGTCGCTGCACCAGTTCTGCCAGCCGAATACAAAATTTTCGCCGCCGCTCCCGAAGGCCTTTCGCAACACTTCGGGATTGGTGGCGGCGAAGTTGGACGGCGCCAGCATATCGAGCACTTGCCGCACCGAGAACTCGACGATCGCCTGGTTCGACGACGACGCGCCGCGGACGCCGGTGGTCGCGTTGTGCCACCATCGCTCGTTCAGCAGAAACGCTTGGGCAAGCAGGTTGAACGACGGACTTTCCCAGTCAGTCCCGGCAAAGCGTCGATCCTGCGGCTGGGGCTTGATCAAGGACCATGGGCCCTGATTCGACGAGAACCATTGGAGCGCGGCTTCGAAGAGCTGTTTCGCGTTCCGCAATGCGTCCTGGGAGATCTCCATTTGCCGCTGCGGTGCCGACGCCAAATGCGACGCCCAGTCGATATAGGCAAGCGACAGGGTAACTGGCGATAGGCCGCCGGTCAGGCGTGCCAGCATCGCGTGGAACGCGCGATCAGCCAGATACTCCTCAGGCTGCTGCCCTTGGTGAGTTCCGGACTCCTGCGCGGCGCTGGGCTCGGCCGAAGCGACGGCGTGGCGATCTTTCCCCGAGCCTGCGATATGAGCGCGGCCCGGCGCCCTCTGTCCTTCAGCCCTTGTTAAGGTCGATATCGGTTGCAGCATGGAATCCATCTCTTCCACCTCTGGCCGATGCTCGGCCTTCAAATCCGGAACGGGGAATACCGGTCAGATTTGCGGCCGGTTGCCAAACAGCTTCGACGTGGTTTCGATCATCCGTTCGCCATGCTTGAACAACCGCTCACAGTCGCGGCGGATAAAGTCGATCTGGTGCTGGCCGCATTCCTGCCACGTCGTCTTGAGGTCCGTAACAGAGTGCGATCCGGCCATTTTCGACACTAATTCGGACAACAGGTGAGTTTCAGTTCGCGCCCGGTCGAGCAATCCGTTGCCGGCGAACATGTTCTCCTCCAGAATTATCTTTTGTGCGCCGAACATGAAATCCATGGCCTTTGTGCTGGCTCCGACCATTCGCGTCGCGGCGTCGGCCGCTGACTGCTCAACGAGCGGGGCAGCCGGTTCGGGAAGCGCTGTCATGATTGACCTCCAATCTTGCGTCTCTTTGAAATGATACGACCTAGGTTCGTGGCCGTATTGAGCTGCATCAAGCCGATGAACCGATCTGCCGCTTGACCTGCATCAAAACCCAGCACTCCGGTTGGAATAGCCTATCCAAAGTTGGCCTTAATCTAGAACCTGCGGAGCCCCCCAATGTGTGCCCATCAGATCATGACCCGACCCGTCATCACCGTTTCGCCGGAGACCACGATCGTAGAAGCGGCAAATACCATGCTTCAGAAGCACGTCAGCGGGCTCCCGGTAGTCGACGCGGCAGGTAAACTAGTCGGCATCATCTCGGAGGGCGACTTCATTCGTCGTAGCGAGATCGGAACCCAGCGCAGGCGCGACCGATTTTTGAGATTCATTCTCGGCTCGGGCAAATCGGCAACCGATTTCGTTCACGAGCACGGTCGAAAGGTCGCGGAGATCATGACGACGTCGCCGCTCACCATCACCGAAGATACGGCTCTGGAAGAGATCGTCGAACTGATGGAAAAGAACAACGTCAAGCGGCTCCCGGTGATGCGCGGCGAAAAGATTGTCGGCGTCGTTTCGCGAGCCAACCTGCTGCAGGCGGTGGCGAGCCTGGCCCGCCAGGTTCCCGACCCGACCGCCGACGATGATCACATTCGCAACCGCGTGATAGATGCGCTTGAGAAGAACGATTGGTGTCCGTTCGGCCTCACCGTGATCGTGCGCGACGGCATCGTTCATTTAAACGGCGTCATCACCGAAGAGCGTTCACGCCAGGCCGCCATTGTCGCCGCGGAAAACGTCACCGGAGTGGTCAAAGTTCACGACCATCTATGCTGGGTCGACACGATGTCCGGGATGTACCTGAACTCGCCGGAAGACGAAGGCATGGCAAAGGCGGGGTGATCGAGCCCGGCGCGATTGCGATATGTCGAGCCATGGTATGCGTAGAAATCCACAATCAGGCGGTCGTCATACCGAGGCTAGGTTTCGGCGCCAACGCAGCGCTGTAGTACGCGCATCACGTCTTCGCGCGAGATCATACCGACGAGCCGCTGATCGCCCTCGATCACCGGCATGCTCCTGAGCCGATGATCGACCATGAGCTGCAGAACCCTGGTCAACTTCGTTTCTGCCCGGACGTAAATGAACTCTGAGGTCATGATATCCGCGACGGTTCGCTTCATCAGGTCTTCGTAGCGCGGGATCATGTAGGTCGGGGTAAAGACGAAGTTTGCAAGGTAGTCGAACTTCGAAACTACGCCAACGACCTGCGAATTTTCCTCGACCGGATAGGCATTGAAGTCTTCTTTCTCGAATAAGTCACCGAGTTCCCATAACGTGACCTGGCGCGACACGGTCTTGGCGTCTCGCGTCATGGCGTCGGCAGTTACCTGTTCAAGAAACCTGTACAAAACGCGACCCCCTCGGTTGCATTGGGGTTGAAAGTCTGATTGCACCACGCCAGCGCGAAAGTAGTTTTGATCAAGATCAATTCCCGACGGCTTCACCGCGACAGCAGCGAACAGCGCTTCGACGGGTTGATGAGTTCCTTCGTTACTCCCCCGAAAACCCATTCGCGAAGCCGCGAGTGACCGTAAGCCCCCGCAACGACGAGGCCGGCGCCAACCTCGGACGCGATCCTTCCGAGTTGTGCAGCGGCATGGCCGCATTCATCAGGCACCTGCTCGGAGGCAAGCACGCCGTGGCGCGACAGCCAGCCGACAAGGTCCTTCACCCCGGACAATGCCGCTGGTCTGTTGTACTCGTCCTCAACAATTTCGGCGACGATCACATCCTCGGCCTTGCGAAGCATCGGCAATGCGTCGGCAACGGCCCGCCGGGCCTCGGGCGTGTCGTTCCAGGCAATCAGAACATTGCGCAAATCGAGCCAGTTGCTGGTTTCGGGAACAACCAGCAGCGGCCTTCCCGTCTGCATCAGGAGATCGCCCGGATCGACCTGCAGGAATGGATCACCAAGCGCATCGCGGCCACCCTCTCCCACGACAATGATGTCGGCAGCGCGGGCCTGCTGGATGATAAATCTCCCTGGAAAATCCTCCGCACAACGCCATTCCACGGCCGAGGCACGGCTCTGCATCGCGACCCGAAACTGCGCTTCCACCTCGGCAAGGCGGTTTCTGATCGCCGTCCGACCTTGATCACCTGTTCTCCATCCGTAAAATAAAGCGGCGGACTGAATTCAGCTGCGGTAATTCCAATTACATGGGCGCCGAACCGCTCCGCCAACTGCCCGGCGATCTCCAGGCGGGCTTCATTTGACCGCTCGAGCGCCATGCTGACCATCACCGTCGCGTACGTCATCGATCTCTCCTGCGTCGCGATTCACCGACCCCTTTTAGGATCGAAACCCGGAAAGACGACTGAGATAGATCAAGTCTCCGACCCTTTCGTCGATGAAATCATCCTCCGAATCATGGAAAAATGCTTGCGAGATGCCTGTTACGCCGGCGGAAACGGCTTGTTCTCACTTGAACGAACGTCGCGATTTGAACCATACTCAGCGGACACCCAGGGTGAGGCGCTGCGGCGGGAGCCGAGCGTGTATTGTCAAATATCAGAAGTGAAAGCGGAACGTGACCACCACACCACATCCCCCGTCCGACGATCCTGTGCGAGATGAGCGATTTCGGCTGGGCATCGAGGGATCCGGCATCGGGATCTGGGATCTTGATCTTTCGACGCATCAGTTGCTTTGGTCGAATATCGCCAGGACGCTTTTTGGCGTCCCTAACGATCTGCCCCTCACCTACGAGCTATTCCTTTCTCTGCTCGAACCGCAGGACCGCGAGCGTACCGATCAAGCCGTAAGGCGCTCGGTTGAGACCGGCTGCAGTTTCGACATGCAGTACCATGTTGATGGCCGGTCACAATTGCACCGTTGGGTTCGCGCACGGGGCAGCGTCCTGCGTGATGGGCAAGGGGTGCCCCGTCACCTCAGCGGGTTAGTGATCGATATTGACGATCAGAAGCAGGTCGAAGAAACCTTGAGAATTAGTGAAAGCCACCTTCGAATCAGAGAGAGCCACCTTCGTTCGATCCTAGAGACTGTTCCTGATGCGATGATTGTTATCGACGGGAGCGGCGTCATGCAGTTCTTCAGCAGTGCCGCCGAGAGGCAGTTTGGCTATCTCGCAAACGAAGCGATTGGTCAGAACGTCAGTATGCTGATGCCAAACCCGGATCGTTCGCGCCACGACGGTTATCTGGCACGGTACATGTCCACGGGCGAGCGGCATATCATTGGCATTGGACGAATCGTAACCGGTCAGCGCAAGGACGGAACGACGTTTCCGATGCATCTCTCGGTCGGCGAAATGCAATCCGGCGGAGTGCCGTATTTCACCGGCTTTGTCCGCGATCTGACGGAACATCAGCAGACGCAGGCGCGACTTCAGGAACTGCAATCCGAACTCGTTCACGTCTCGCGGTTGAGCGCGATGGGGGAAATGGCGTCCGCGCTCGCGCACGAACTCAACCAACCGCTTGCCGCTATCAGCAATTACATGAAGGGCTCCCGCCGACTTCTTGCCGCCAGTTCCGATCCCAACAGATCGAAAATAGAAGGTGCTTTGGATCGCGCTGCCGAACAGGCAATTCGCGCCGGCCAGATCATTCGGCGGCTTCGCGATTTTGTTGCGCGGGGGGAAAGCGAAAAACGCGTCGAAAGCCTGTCGAAGCTGATTGAAGAGGCCGGGGCGCTCGGTCTCGCGGGCGCTCGCGAGCAAGGGGTCCAGCTCCGCTTCAATCTCAACCGAGAACACGACCTGGTGCTGGTGGATCGGGTTCAAATCCAGCAGGTTCTGGTCAATCTGTTTCGCAATGCGCTGGAGGCGATGGCTCATTCACCGCGACGCGAGCTCGTCGCAACAAATGTTTTGGTGGCGGACGAAACGATCGAGATTACAGTTTCCGATACCGGGCATGGATTCCATGATGACGTGAAGCCAAATCTGTTTCAGACTTTCTTCACGACGAAAGAGACGGGCATGGGAGTGGGGCTATCCATAAGTCGCTCGATTATCGAAGCGCATGGCGGCCAGATGTGGGCAGAATCAAATGATTCGGGCGGCGCGACTTTCCGCTTCACATTGCCCGCCGCATCAGCTGAGAGTTTGATAGATGTCACATAGAGGAAAGGTCTATGTCATCGACGATGACGAGGCGATGCGGGATTCTCTCGATTTCATGCTTGGTGCCGCCGACTTTCACGTCACGGTCTTCGAGTCCCCTCATCAATTCCTCGATACGCTTTCCGGCATCGAATTTGGGTGCGTCGTCTCCGACGTGCGGATGCCAGGCATCGACGGTATCGAGCTTCTGAAACGCCTGAGGGCGAGCAAAAGCGTGTTCCCGGTCGTAATTATGACCGGACATGGCGATGTCCCCCTCGCCGTCGAAGCCATGAAGCTGGGCGCGATCGATTTTCTTGAAAAACCGTTCGAGGATGACCGGATTATTGGAATGATTGAAATGGCGCTCAGGCAGGCGGAGGCGAGCGCACAAGGCGAAGCGATGACGCACGATATCGCCTCTCGAATAGCCACCCTCAGCCCCCGAGAACGTCAGGTCATGGACGGCTTGGTAGCGGGACTCTCTAACAAGCAGATTGCCAGGGACTACGAGATCAGTCCTCGCACCATAGAAGTTTACAGGGCAAACGTGATGACCAAGATGCAGGCCGGAAGTCTCTCGGAGCTTGTCCGGCTTGCAATCCGTGCCGGCGCGCTCAAGGATTGAGCTAAATCAAGCCATCAGCGGCCAAATGCGCTCTATTGGCGCCATGTATGAACCATGCCACCTCAATCCGTGCGATGCCCCGTGATGGCCTCTTCACCCCCGATGCCTGTCGTCTTCGTAGTCGATGACGACTCGGACGTTCTTAGCTCGTTGCGATTTCTCCTTGAAACGGACGGCTTCTCCGTTCGGACGTTTCGGAGCGGCGTGGCACTGCTGAATGGGATCGCGACGGGCGAAGCCGATTGCTTTGTGATCGACTATAAGATGCCGACCATGAGCGGCATCGACCTCGCGAGCCGCCTGCAGAACCGCGACATCGACGCGCCAATCATCCTCATTACGGGGTATCCTGACGAGCATATTCTGGAGAAGGCTTCGGCGGCAGGCATACACCATGTCCTGCTGAAGCCCCATCTCGAGGAGAGCCTTGCAACCCATATTCGGAGTGCCATTCAAGAAGCTCAGCCAGTGCCGTTGGGCTGCCGCGACGACCTCCGGTAGACTACGTAGGGAATGTTCCCTAAGGTATCGAGCGAAATTTTCAGAATCGATTGCCCCGCGTAGTAATTGGCCATCCGCCGCACAGGAGATGGTCCATGCTCACCCAATCGCTCAATACTTCCACTACAAGCAACAAAATTGCTCCGGCTGCTTACTCCCCTGCCGACCATTTTTGTGCGCTTACGGGACATGCAGGCCTCGTGGCTACGGAGTTTTCCTACACAAAGGATGAGGAAATCTACGGCGAGGGTGAGCCGGCGGAATATGTCTACCAGGTGATCAATGGTGCCGTTCGAACCTACAAGCTGCTTTCCGACGGACGGCGTCAGATCGGCGCGTTTCATCTGCCGGGCGACGTCTTCGGGCTTGAATCGGGAGCTACCCACCGGCTCGCGGCGGAAGCCATTGTTGACACCGCCGTACGCCTGGTGAAACGGCGCAGCCTTGAGCAGGCGGCAGGGACCGATGTTAAGGTTGCCCAAAAGCTTTGGACCATGACGGCGAGCGATCTCCGGCACGCCGAAGATCATATGCTTCTTCTCGGGCGGAAGAACGCCTTGGAACGTGTCGCGAATTTCCTTCTTGAAATGGATCGCCGTCTTGCCGTCGCGGGCATGATGGCGCTGCCGATGTGCCGCCGCGACATCGGCGATTATCTCGGACTCACCCTGGAGACGATTTCAAGGGCGCTTTCGCAGCTCCATGGCGAGGGTGTGCTCGGATTTTCCGGCGCTCGTCAGATCGTCCTTCGCAATCGCCAGCGCCTGCGCAGTATGGACGCTTGAGACGCTCTAATTTCTGGCACGAAGCCGGCAAAATGACGGAAGTGCAGCGCGCGTATCAGATGTCAGAGGTTTAATGCCTCTCGTCCTCGCAAGGGGCAGGGCAACGAAGATTCCATGGGGAGTGGATAGCGACCGAGTCCAAGTCCAGACTGAGGTTGCTTCACCACTCAACCTGGGAGACGACCGATGTTGCTCGAGCATCCTTTCGAACCGACCGCTATCCACACACAGATTGGCGCAATTTTTGTTTCTTTGGAACTGAGCCGTTCGACGTGGCTGATCACATCGCTTTCGCCGGGCAATGGCGAGAAGATGTCGAAGCATAGCGTGACGGGCGGGGACCTTGCCGGACTTTTGGGACGGTTTTCGGACCTCAAGCGCAAGGCTTTGATGCGGATGGGGACGAGCTATCCGATCATCGTCATTCACGAGGCTGGACTGGACGGGTTCTGGATCCACCGTGTTCTGCAAGGGGAAGGGATCGAGAGCCATGTGGTCGATGCGGCCTCGGTTGCGGCGCCGCGGCGGCGTCGGCGGCCGAAGACGGACGAGATCGATGGCGAGGCGCTTTTGCGGGCGCTGTTGGCCTACAAACGCGGCGAGCCGCGGGTTTGCGCGATGGTGGTTGCACCCTCGCCGGAGGAAGAGGACCGTCGCCGCCTTAGCCGTGAGCGGCAGACGCTGATCGGCGAGCGGGTGACGCATGTGAACCGGATCAAGGGGCTTTTGTTCGCGCAAGGGACCTCGGATTACGCGCCGGCGCGCCGCGATCGTCGAGCCCGACTTGAGGCGCTGCGCACGGGAGACGGGCGCGTCCTGCCGGTGCATTTGAAGGCGCAGATCAGCCGCGAGCTTGATCGGCTTGAGTTGCTGCTCGAACAGATCAAGGCGGTTGAGGCCGAGCGGGATACCTTGCTGGGTATCGCCAACAAAGTTGCACGCAAGGAGGCGGAAGTGCCGCAGCCGGCGGTGGCGATGCTGATGGCCGTGAAGGGGATCGGCGTGGAGTTTGCTTCCGTTCTCTGGTCGGAGGGGCTTTGCCGGCGCTTTGCCAACCGCCGGCAGGTTGCCGCCTATGCCGGCCTTGCCGCGACGCCCTGGCGGAGCGGGGCGATTGCGCATGAGCAAGGCGTGTCCAAATCCGGCAATCCGCGGCTGCGGACGAAGATGGTCCAGTTCGCCTGGCTCTGGTTGCGCCATCAGCCGCAGTCGGCTCTGGCGCGCTGGTTCCACGCGCGAGGGCAGCGCGGTGGCCAAGGCTGGCGCAAGGGCACGATCGTCGCGCTGGCGCGCAAGCTTCTCGTTGCCCTGTGGAAGTACGTCAGCGCCGGCGTCGTCATCGAGGGCGCGGTGATGAAGGCCGCCGCCTAGCAGGCAGCGCATCGACAGCGAGGACGTCAAACAGCTTCAGGAACAAGGACCATAACCAATCTGCCGAGGCCCGATTTGGCTACGCCGAGAAGAACAACGAGCACCGTGGCAACAACGGTCGTCACGCAAATCATGTTTAGAACATTTGAAGTGACGACGGGAAAGAACCCCGACCGCTCCGGCGCTTTCAATGGCTTAGCCTTCTTGCGCGGCTTGCTTTGTTGTCGCATCACCGGCTCTCTCTGCACCATGGTTATTCCAGTAAGCGAGGGGGCTCATCAGGTACTTGGAGTGGCTGAGCCGCTGTCTCGGCAAGATCGCAGATGCGACCGACGAAACGCTTAACAGCGTTAGTTAGCAGGGCTCTCTACACTCCGCATGATTGACGAGTTATCACTGCAACTTTCAGCATACGCGCCTTCCAGACCAATTCCGGGACAAGGGCAAGCGGGTGGGACGCGCCCGTATTCAAGCCGCCCCACGCCCCAAAGATCGCAAGAATGACGGCAGTTCTTCCATCTCGCCGCTCGGATCACTCGACTTAGGCAGATCGCGAACGACACTGGTGTGACGTGTCGGTGCGACCGACCCGGAGAGCGTCGGTGGTACCCTCTTGTCGGGGACGTTCGCGTTCGGGACCGCGCCGCGATCGAAAATATCA
>WNFC01009088.1_pt1 | contig 10993 bp, 10 predicted proteins | sample 5400541 | NCBI WGS metagenome assembly WNFC01 (sample SAMN13153342, study PRJNA577476) | soil metagenome | isolation source: 120 cm saprolite under Douglas fir tree site 2 hole 2 replicate 1 | place: USA:California | collected 2015-04-18
TCATCGGCGGTCCTGGGCAACCCCCTCAACTACACCCGCGCCGTCCCGCTCACCTATGAGCAATTCCGTTTCGCCTTCGCCAATGCTGTAGACGAAAGCGAAGCACACGTGCTGTACGAGACGTACTCGGTACCCGGCTCCGGTACGCCGCTCTTCCAGGCAGCCACCGCCAACCTCAATCCGTGGACGGAAGCCCGGGTCGAGACGAAGAATCCTGAGCGCGGGCCGTTGCTGATCATCTCCGGTGAGCACGACAACACTGTGCCGTGGGCGATTGCCCATGCCTCCTACAAACAACAGGAGAAGAATCCTGGCGTGACGGAGATCCACGAAATACCCGATCGCGGACACTCACTGACCATTGACCACGGGTGGCGTGAAGTGGCTGAGACCGCGCTCGCGTTCATCGCGCAACAACTCACAAAAAGCCCGTAGTCGAGGCGTGTCAGCGCATGTGTTTGCGAGCTTCGATGGTTCTTGGATGAGACGGTTCGTGTCAATACACACGTTCAACGGCTCATACACATCCTCGCTGACATTGAGCAGAAGCTCTCCATTTGATAACACATGTGATTACAGGAATCAAATTGTTAGCCACTTGTTAGTAACAAACTTGACCAGCTCGGCCAAGCTGCTTCAGATTGTTAGCCAAGAAGTTGACCACTTCCAGGCTTTTCTTCGGAGGCGCGAAGGCTGCCGGTTCGCTCTACGCCATTCTTCACCCCAAATGAGGGTGGCTCAAAATGATACTATCAATGTTGACCATTAATCGAGTTATGAGGGATATCCACTCGGATCTCTTGAAAGTTTCAAAGGAATCGAGCGGATAGCCGCTCATAATGCCCGTTAAGAGGCATTAAATCTGTCCAAATTTAATGCCTCTTAACGGCGAAAGTGGCAGCTTTTTTGACAGATATTTGGAGCCAGGTGGCAGGGAATTACAGTGGTGTAAACAACATGAGCCTGCTTCGTGAGTTGAGATGCTTTTTGATTTTCTCTCATTCATTCCTCTGATCAGCGAGGATGCGTATGAGCCATCTCTTGCCGATGCGGTTGTGAAGCATATGTCGCCTAAAAGTGCCAACGACAGGGTAAGTCTTCAATAGCGCAACGCACCGGGAGAGGCAATAAGCAGGCAGAGTCGTAGGGTTGCCCGCATTTCCAACTTATGCCCTCGCCCGCTTCCTCCACCCTAATAACCCCCCGCTTTTGCCCTCCTGCGTGCTCTTCCTGGCATTCTGAACCAGCGATCAGGCCGCAACACTCCCCGACCCTGGCTGATCCTCCCGCGCCATTCCATCACGATCCAATACCGTCCTACCGTCTCCGCTGACTCACTCCCTCCCCAGAGCCACGCATCCATCCACCAGGCGCTGCACGAAAACAGCAACCCATCAAGAGAGTACCAGGTTCGACTGACGCATTCTCTCAGCCTGGCAGGCCAGTAGAATCAATGCTCTCCCTCAAAAGTCGGAACAGGGATTCTTGCCAGAATAGCTCATCCTTCCCACTTTCCTCACTCTCCGGCGAGACCATCCCATCGGCAGGCTGGCCTGCAATTCCATCATGATACAATCGCACTCACAAGGCCCGGGCCCCATCCTCCAGCGTGATGATCATCACACACATATTCCTGAGTGACGGATCTGAAAACATGCCTTTAGGTCTACGGAGAAGCTCCATCAGCCCATTCCATCACCGCACTATTCGGCACACCCTTTCTCACCCTGGCTCTCTTTTTTCTGGCTCTACCATCCCTTTTTTTCAGGGCAATGGATGAGCCTGAAACACCTGAAAAAACCTTTCCACCTCTTCCTTATTTGTCAGACAACTTGCTACGCCTCGGATTCCGCTGCGAATTTCGCGCCCAAGATATTGCCCGCCAATTGGCTCTACGCCTCGAAAATTGCCATCCACTATACTAGATCCCACTCCCTCCCTTTTCGCCTCCTGCACCCGCCTGGTCATCCTGCCAGCGGCACACTCCTCTCCTCCCTCTGCATTCCATCATGATAGAATACCGTCCTACTGTCTCACGGTCCTACCGTCTTCCCTGACGCGCATCCCCCGTAACCCCCCGGCCTGCATCTCTCTCCTGCCGGCGGCGCGATCTCCCTCCAGCAGATCCTCCCTCTCCCCTCGGCGCGGGCATAAGGCCCGCACCTCCCCCGTTTTTGACTGGTCTCCCAATTCCATCATGATCCAATACCGTGATACCGTCCCACTGTCCTACCGTGTTCGCTCACCCACCAGGCGCAAAAAAAAGCAACCAATCAAGAGAGTACCAGGTTTCACCATCACGCTCTTTCAGCCTGGCAGGCCAGTAGAACCAACGCTCTCCCCCCAAATTCGGAACATGAATTCTTGCCAGTAATACCTCATCCTTCCTACTTTCCATAGAAAAAGAAACCAGCGATAGTTCATCCTTCCCACTCCTACAAAAAACGCAAAGCTCAACATTCCCACTTTTGCAAAGCTCATCCTTCCCACTTTCTGAGAAAACCATACCTTCCTATATATGAATCCCCTACCCAATTTCTGAGGATTAGAGCAGCGCCAGCACCACTTTTTCAGGAGGCGAATTTCGCATCCAGATCTGGTCCTTGTCAGCGTTTCTGCTCCGCCTGATTGACGCTCGTAGCCCTACGGCGATCACTACACAATCATCGTGTACCCATCAGCCTCCCTCTCTTTTCCCTCTCCCTCGCGTGTAAATCTCAACATTCGAGCTTCGAGGAATCTGCACAGCTACCCGAGGCAAGCAATTGGCCTGGAGAAAGGCTCCCGAGTTTGCAATGGCCCGCAGAGTTGTGCAGATTCCTCGAAGCTCGAATGTTGGGATTTACATCCAGGTCGAGCGTTACACCCAACTATGGTGATAATCGACAGTGATATTAGTCATCGGGAACTCATATGCCTGCATGTTGTGTGACACCATAGCCGCTTTAAACCCACCCTCACCACGTAGTAGTGCATCAGTAAGAGCCATCGGACCTGTATTATTCATGGTCCACGCTGCCCTAGCGCTTTCTAAACTCCCTTTGCTAGTCCTATAGAGATCGAAGATCCCTGGAGGCTGATCATTATACAGCAGCGTAAATGCCTGCTGTTGAATCGTTCTGAATTCTACCATACAAGGGTGATTTCTCGTCGTTGCTATAATGTTATTGCTGGGCGTACTCAGAGGCGCAGGTTCGATCCTGCAAAGAATCGTGCTCCCTTGTGGAAGTGCGCTCAACGGACCAGTGCAGGTAATATCAGTATCAACATAGATGCCTCCCAAATCGAGGAGAATGTTGACTCGCAATATATCAGAGGCTGCTCCCCAGTTCGCATCAAGCGGGGCATGTGGCCCTCTTGCTTCAATACCAGCTTCCTTTTCATAAAATGCATCGGAGTAGCAATCTCCATGTGTCACTTGATGGAAAATCAGTTGATTTTGCTCGGCAAAACGTTGCATATCTGCCAAAATCTGCGCCTGTTGTTCATGTGGATAGGTGCGCCGGTCGGTCCAAAGATGTACCTCATAGTTCGGGTTATGAAGCTTCCAGGCCTTCGCTGCTGATTGATAAAAGCGCTCTCCTACTTCTGGGAGCATAGATCCCAACCAGATGATATGGATCTTCAATGGGATAGATGATGTTTGCAAGGTCTTACTTCTGCCTTTCTTGGATCGAACGTCAATGGAGACATCTTTCTGATCGCGTCCATCCACTTTGAGTACTGTTATTCGAGATCAAACAGGATTAAGCGGCAAAACACTTTTTGCCTTCCTCTCCTAAGATAAAATGCGTTGACTCTTTGATCAGAGGAAAGGTTCCCTGTGAAAAAGTATAAGATATAAAAAAAGAAAGCAGAATATCAAGATGTAGTCAAAGAGAAGTCAAGCTGTATGTACAGCACAACAGCAACCCATAAAGGGAGTACCAGTTTCGACTGATGCTCTCTTTCAGCCTGCCAGGCCAGTAGAACCAGTTCTCTCTCCCTCCTCTTCTGTACAGGGATTCTTACAGGCAATAGCTCATCCTTCCCACTTTTCTAACCTCTGCCTCCCTACCCTTTTCCCTCTCCCTCGTGAGACCTGCGCGCCAACATGATCTCGCTCATAAGATACCTTGTTATACCCAGTATTCAATTTCACACAGTAATATCAGAACCGCCTGACATGGCTCCACAGGCCATTCCATGCCGCAATTATCCCACGCTCAAACCTCAAGTACCGGAAAATTCAGGATAATTCAGAACTTTCCACCCAATTTCGTCATGATACAATACATTTCACCGTTCTACCGTGAAACCGTAGCACCGCCTGACTGTCTCACTCCTACGGATCGCGCTGCACCCCTCCCTCATAACCTCCCCAGCTCCGCAAGGCGTCCAGCAAGCATCCGCAAAGCGTCGGCTCTTGTACAGTGGATAGGCAGGACACCTAAACAGAACAACCAGGCGCGGCAAGATCACGCTACTGCTCCGCTGCCATTGCTCACCAAAAATGATTTTTATCTTAGAGTACCACGTTTTTGCATTTCTCTAGACCGGCCTCTAGAGTGCTCTAACTCAATTTCATCAACCTAGAAACATGCGCCCCGATTCCAATTCTGAACACAACTTCAGAGGCGATGAAAAACACACAGTTCAGATCGAGGCCAGAAAAGCGGAGAGGCTATCTGAAGTTGACTTCAGATAGCCTCTCCGTTCAGAGTGACACTGTTCCACTGTTTCACCGTAAAGCCGTTCCGATGAAAAAGAGGGCTGAATTATTCTTCAGCAGTCATCGCCTCCTCTCCTTCTGCCTCAGACTCTTCAGAAGGCTCAACCCCCGCTGGCCAGTTCGGAAGAATAACCCGTTCCGCGATTGTCACCGACTTCCGATTAACGCCAGCGTGAAGACCATACTTCTCATGATGGGCCTTGATATCTGTCGCCATGCGAGCATCGACGTACTCTTTTGCATCGGAAGGGCGACCACCGACCAGGCCAGTGATCGCAGCGGCATTGATGAACCACCTCATCTCTGGAATCGCCGCCTGGTCGTTGTAAGCGATGATCGCATTGCACGCACGCCTGAAGCGTTCCTGTGCGGCACCTGGCATCTTCGTCTTCCGCAGCGCCTCCAGAGACATCACGGAATAGTCCTTGCCAGCATGCCGCTTCTCATAGCTCTTCTTAAACTCGCGTTTCGCTTCCACCAGCTCGCGCAGGTACGCGATTGGTGTCTCATCTTTCTTCTCCGCATCAGGAGTTGCGTCCTTCAGCAATTGAACCAGCCCCTGCACCGCCTGAATAGGAGCACTCCCCCCGGCCTGCCCAGGGTCAATCCCAAACTGGCTATAGAATGGAGACAGTAGCGTAGCAATCTGCTCCAGCCGGTAGAAATCCTCACAGAGACGCACTAAGGTATCATCACCCACACGAGAACCCAAGCTCTGACCAATCTGATCAAAAATGGCTTTCGTGCTCTCCTTTGGCTTAATCAAAGAACTGCCCGTTTGACTGGGAGTTTTCGTTTGCAACGGTTTTACCTCCTTGTTTTTCCTCTTGGAAAGAAGAATGGCCGGTTTTTCTTTAAACACTTCCAACGCCTCCACGCCTGGCTGATCTAAATGCGTTCCCTTGACCCTTCCGTTGGCGCGCATCACCGCCGCAGGAGAGATCTGATAATCTGCATAGTGCAGCGTCACAGCCGTATCGCGCTGGATATCACCATTCGTATCAACCCAGTAGTGGCCGTAGATCGTTGAGAGATAGACCAGGTCATGCACCCGCTCTGGACAGTAGAAAAACACGGCGATGCACCCATAAACCGCCCTAAAAAGATGAGTATACAAGTCTCCGCCACTGCGCGGGGGAACCAAGTGAGCAAAGTGCTTCATCGCCGCCGCCTTCACTTCCGGCCCATAGCGTGTACTCAGGGCTTGCTCATCGCCAGAACAATCGATCTGGCCGCGCACCCACTCCCAGGCGTCCTGGACTAGGGCAGCAGGCGCGTTCGTCGGGATCTCATAGGGCAGCAATGTTTTGTCTTTCCGCTTGAGCTGGCCGTCGAACGTCACGCTAAACAACGTTTTCGGATGCAACTTTGACTTCGGGTTCAGGATCTCTTCCAACCTGCGACCCAGCACCACCGCCAGAGCCGCTAGGCGATCAGCCCAAGAAGAGCTTTTCAGCAACTCCTCAGCCTTCACACAAACCGCATCAGGATCTTCAATCGTTTGCTGATCCTCCAGCCGCGCCTCCGCCAGCTTTGCCGAAGGGCGATTCACCTCTGCCCACTCATCTTTCGTAAAATTCATGTACTTGAGCGCAATATGTTTCTGAACACCGTCGCGGGGATCAACATAGCTATTCCGCTCAGTCAGCGGCTGGATCTCTTTAATCCGATTGCGCGTGAAGCGCATGGGATCTTTGAGCGCAGATGGCTTCTCCATGCGTGAGCGCCAGTAGGCAATCTCCTCATCGCACAGCCGCTTCATTTCCTCCTGGTCGTCAATGGTCAGCGCCTCCAGCGCCGGGATCAACGTCTCCCACCGCTCACGAAACCACGCCTTTGCTGGCATAGACCTTTCTCTCCTTCCTTGAGAACCGTTTTACAGTGAAACCGTATCACTGTCTTACCAAGAAGATTATACTTTATCCACGTTGTAAAGTCAAGAGAACACACAAAGCATAATAGCTCATTCCATCAGGACACGCTAAACCGTTCTACCGTTTCACTGTGATATGATAGAGCAAAACACCGTGGGGGGATCTCATGAAAACAATCGCGATGGGCAATCAGAAAGGCGGAACGGGGAAGACTACCACCGCCGTCAATCTAGCTGCCGCTCTCACCAGGCTTGCCAAAAAAGTGCTGCTTGTGGACACTGATCCACAGGCCAGTTTGACTGAGTACTTCATACCGCCGGCACGCGTGGCCGATCTGGGACCACTGCTCTACGATGCACTGTTACACGGTGCCAGCGTGAAACCGCATGAGCTGGGAGATCTGGTCGCTCTCGTTCCAAGTAGCATTGACCTGGCTGCGGCTGAAATCGAACTCCCAACACGACTCAACCAGGAACGAACGCTAGCCCGCTGGCTACGCCAATTCGAGAGCCAGTATGACTACTGCCTGATTGATTGTCCCCCATCATTAGGCGTGCTCAGTACGAACGCGCTGGTCGCGGCTCGCTGGGTACTTGTTCCCATTGTCTGTGAGCTGATGGCAGAACGCACGCTCAAGCTGATCCTGAATCGTGTGGAAGAGGTACGCGAAACAGAGGTCAACACCTCCCTCCAAATGTGGCGCATTCTCCCAACCATGTTCGATCAACGCCTGGCACATCATCGCGAAATACTGGAGGCGATCCGTGCCAAATACGGCGCGCTCGTTTACGCGGAACCCATGCGATCCACCACCAAATATAAAGATGCCGTCACCGCCGGAACCGACATCAGCGATCTGGACGGAAAACACGGTGAGTATTGGGACCAGCTCGCAAGAGAGCTGATCACCACCACAGGGAGCTAACTATGGCAAAAAGAACCAGCGCTTTCAGTCGAGCTTTACAGGAAGCTCAAAGCCCCGCTGCTGCACCAGCGCACAATGAAGCAGAGACTGCGCCAGCACAGAACCGTGAAACCGTCTCACAGCTTGACAGTGATACCGCTGCACCGTCGCACAGTGAGCCAGGAGAGAACTTAGTCGTCAAAACCTCGTTCTACCCAAAGCCCACGCAGCTCGACAAGTTAGACGATCTCGCCAGCGAGTACAATCGTCTCTACCGGCGCAAACGTCCCAGGATCAACCGCAACGATATTGTCAGATTTTTGATTGACCTGGTGGATCTCGACATGCTGGACGAACTGAACTTCAAACCCTAATTCCATCATGACAGAATGTATCACCGTTCCACAGTGAAACCGTCAAACTGTATTCCCAGAAATAAAAAACGCGCCTAGCTGGAGATCTCCGACCAGGCGCATAACTTCTACAGGCTATGCCCTCTCTTGGCGCTCTTTCTCTTCCTGTGACTCTCTCACCTGGATAGTCAATGGGATTGTGGCGCTGGTCGCCGGTTTCTGGCCAGAGAGACAGCATCTGGGAATGCTGCGGGAGTGAGATGTACCGAGCTCGTCTGCTGCTCTGTGCGCGTCTCCGGGTGCAGAGCAGCAGACGATGTTTCTGAGAGAGAACCTGGCCGACCGCCTGTCTATCGCCCCAGCAGCTTCAAGTGATACGTGGTTGCCAGTTCTTCCACCCAATCCATCTGGAAAGTCAGGTCATACCTGCTGGCAAGCTTTGCGACCTCCCCGAAGTCGGGCAGCCCGCCTGGCGGGAACAAGAGCGCCATTTCCCGGAAGTACGCCTCGAAACCTGCTGGGGTGATAATCTCCAGGAGCCGGGCCGGACCAGGGCCGGCGTTCCAGAACGTGTGGGGGATGCCTCTGGGCTTAAAGACATAGGAACCAGGGGTCGCCAGCATGACAAGGTCGCCAATCTTCACCCCAACCTCGCCCTCCAAGACATAGGAAAGTTCATCCTCTCTGCTATGGGTATGCGGAGGGACGAGTGTCCCCGCTTCGATGGGATGTTCAACAATGGAAAACGCGCCTCCGGTCTCTTCGCCGACCAGCTTAAAGATCACACCCACACCGCCCAAGGCCACGACTTCTCCCGTGCCAGGCGCTACCAGAACGTCTTGTCTGTTCACTTGCATCTTACTTCTCCTTGCGGCTCTCGGCCAGATCAATGGCTTGTCTGGCCATGCGCATAAAACAGTCGTGTCTCCTCCCAGTAGAAGCGCAGCACCTCCTGCGCTTTCGCTCTCGGAGAGACGATCTTGCCCACCAGCACCAGGCCGATGGTGCGCGCCATGCGCGCGTCTGTGTGAGTGAGAGCACCCATAGGACAGTATGGGAGCACTACTTCTGAGCGGGGATCGCGCCAAGCTGTTGCATCAGAGCCAATCCATCAAGGAGTCCCCGGAACTCCGTGATCTTGCCAGAAGCGACGTGGTAGAAGACGAAACCGGGTACGGTGATCTGTCTCCCAGTTGGGGCAATCCCCTGAAACTCACTCTGGTGCGTCCCCCGACCCGTCCATCGCTCGGCAACCCTGGCTCCTTCGGCCATCAGTTCGTCGGTCGTCGAGTACCAGTCGGGAAACGCGCCTCGCAAGCTGGCTGCAAAGGCTTTCAAATGCGTGAGATCGACCTGCCCCATCCCAGGGAGAACGATGGTCGCTCCCGCAGTCATCAACTCGTCCGCTGCCGCCAGATTCCCTTTGTTCCAGAACTCCTCGTCGAAAAGTCGCACCAGGGCCTTATTCTCTTTGCCTAACATCTTCGATATTCTCGTTTTCTTTCCTCCTGATCTATGGAACTCATTCGTCTGCTGCAAGCATACCGTTTGCATACTGTCGAAACAATCCCAGAAATCTGGGATGGTTTTACACGCGTGCAGTGGGTATAATGAGCCTAAAGAGAAAGCCTTGATCAGCACACAGGACCAGACAGGAAGTCACCATGCAGCAACGAAGAGCAGAACAGACCCGGCGGGAGATCATCAGGCTGTGTCATGCTGGCCGAGGATCTCTCGGTGGTGGCGATCACTCCGGCGGCAGAACGCTGGCTCGCTGAGGTCGCTGAGGCGGACTGGCCGGGGAAGCGAGCGGTGCCCTATGCCGTTTCCGCTGTGGTTGGCCGAATGCTCGCGCTTGAGCAAGGAGAGGATGGACAGTCCGATCTCCTGCCCAGGCTACGTCTGCACACGGCTTCGGGCCATTGGCTGGTGCTACACGCTTCAAGGTTGTCAGCAACGGGACAAATCGCTGTGATCTTCGAGGTCGCCTGGCCGGCGGAGATAGCACCACTGATCATGCAGTGGTGTACGGGAACCGCCCTGTGGTATCGCATTGGCCACCCGCCTCTGCCCATCCGTTGGGTGCTCACGCGTGATCCTGCGGGCAAACGCCCAGTGAAGGCGCTGCTCTACACCGATCAGGCGCTTTCTGCCGAAACCATCATATGCACGTGATGGGCCTGTTGAGGGGAAAATTAACAAGCTGAAGGATAGTAAGCGCTCCATGTATGGCCGAAGTGGCTTCCCGCTCTTGCGCCAAAATTTTTGAAGGCAGCATGAGATAGCACGCAAAGTGCGGAAGATCCAACACTTGGCATGGCATCTAAAAAAGGGCGATGCCCGCCTTCTCTTTCTCTCACATATGCATTTATGGCTATAAGAGTATCTCCCGGATAACGAAATGGTAGGAACTAGAGCAATTTGCAATAATGCCCTCGACTTTTTCAAAGACCAGCATCTATCCCAAATACTGGCTCGTCAGCGAATGCTTGGCGCCGAGTAATTCTCGCGGTGTCCCCTCGAAGATGACCATGCCGCCCTTATTGCCGCCTTCTGGACCCATATCAATGATCCAGTCTGCGTTGCGAATCACATCGAGATGGTGCTCAATCACCATCACTGTGTTCCCGCCATCTACCAGCCGGTTCATGATGGTGAGCAGGCGACCAATATCCGACAGGTGCAGGCCAGTTGTCGGCTCATCCATGACGTAGATACTGCCTCGCTTGTGGAGTTCACTGGCCAGTTTAATCCTCTGGCATTCGCCGCCGGAGAGTGTACTCAGGGGCTGGCCGAGGGTCAGGTAGTCCAGACCCACGTCGCTCAAAGCCTGGAGCTTTGACTGCACTTCTTTGAGCTTCAAAAACGCCAGTGCCTGGTGAACGGTCATGTTCAAAACATCAGCAATGGATTTCCCGTTCAAAGTGTAGGCCAATACCTCGTCCTTAAAGCGTTTCCCGCCGCACACTTCGCAAGGAAGCTTGACCCCCTCAAGGAAGCCGAGGTCAGTGTAGGTCACGCCAAGCCCCTGACAGTTAGGGCAGGCGCCCTTGGAGTTAAAACTAAACAGGCCGGCATCGGCATTGTTGGCTGCTGCAAAAGCCTTGCGCACGTCATCCATAATGCCGGTATAGGTCGCGGGATTGGAGCG
>WNFC01009090.1_pt1 | contig 10993 bp, 9 predicted proteins | sample 5400541 | NCBI WGS metagenome assembly WNFC01 (sample SAMN13153342, study PRJNA577476) | soil metagenome | isolation source: 120 cm saprolite under Douglas fir tree site 2 hole 2 replicate 1 | place: USA:California | collected 2015-04-18
GGTTGCGCTGGTCGAGAAGAAGGCCACCAAGGAAGAAGTGAATGCGGCACTGAAGGCTGCGTCAGAAAGTGGGCCGCTGAAGGGGTATCTGGGATTTGAAGAAGGCGAACTGGTGTCGTCCGACTTCAAGGGCAATCCGCTCTCTTCAATCGTGGATGCGCCGTCGACTCTGGTAGTCGGCAACCTGGTGAAAGTCGTTTCCTGGTACGACAACGAGTGGGGATATTCGTGCCGGGTCCGCGATCTGATCAACTTCATCGGCGGCAAAGGGCTTTAAGCAACTGTCATCCTGAGCGGAGAAATTGCTTCGCGACGCGAAGCAGTTGCGGAGTCGAAGGACCCCGTGGTCGCCTGAAGTGAGAGGAACGTTGCGGGGAATCCTCAAGACGGTCTGAGGTTGAAACTCCCGGACGCGGCGGTGCGAGTAAAAGGTCGCACGGGTTCCTTCGACTGCATGACCGTTCGCTTCGCGAACCATCCCTTTGCTCAGGATGACATGGTTTATAGATTTCCAGCCACCAAGGAAGAATCAAATGCCAAAACTCTCCATCCGCGACTTGCCACTGAACGAGCATCGCATTTTCATGCGCGTGGATTTCAATGTTCCGCTCGAAGATGGGCGGGTCATGGACGATACGCGCATCCGCGAGACGTTGCCGACCATCGAGTATGCACTGCGGCATGGAGCGCGGCTGATTCTGGCATCGCATCTGGGACGTCCCAAGGGCAAGCCGAATCCCATGATGAGCCTGAAGACCGTGGCCGAGCGGCTGCGCATGATGCTGGATAAGGAACTGGCGCGGGGTGAGAATGTCGGTTTCTGTCCCGAGTGCGTGGGCGTTGAAGCTGAGGAAATGGCCGGAAGACTGGAAAAGGGGCAGACGCTCCTGCTGGAGAATCTGCGGTTCCATAAAGAAGAAGAAGCCAACGACGAAAAGTTCGCCAAGCAACTGGCGGCCTTGGCTGATTATTACGTGAACGACGCTTTCGGTACGGCCCACAGGGCACATGCTTCAACCGTAGGAATCACGAAATTCGTGCAGAAGTCAGCGGCCGGGCTGTTGATGGAGAAAGAGCTGGAATACCTGGGCCGAGCCATGGAACATCCGGAGAAGCCGTTTATCGCGATCTTGGGGGGAGCGAAAGTCAGTGACAAGATTGCGGTAATTGAGAACCTGCTGACCAAGGTGGACACCCTAATCGTCGGCGGGGCGATGGCCTACACGTTCCTGAAAGCGCAAGGGCAGCCGGTTGGGAAGTCGCGGGTGGAGGAGGACAAGCTCGACTTGGCGAAACAGATTCTTAGAGATGCGAAGGCACGGAAGGTAGAGTTTCTCTTGCCGGTGGACCATGTGGTCGCTGACCGGATTGACACCAGCGCGCGCGCGCAGACGGTAAAGACGATACCGGAGAATTTGATGGGGCTCGATATCGGGCCGGAATCGGTGGAGCTCTTTTCCGAAGAAATTTCCCGCGCGGCCACGATTGTTTGGAACGGGCCAATGGGAGTGTTCGAGATGTCTCCGTTCGCGAAGGGAACATTCAAGATAGCGCATGCGGTGGCGGAAAATGCTGGCGCCACTTCGATCGTAGGTGGCGGCGATTCAGTTTCCGCGGTAAAGGCTGCCGGAGTGGCGGATAAGATTTCGCACATTTCAACCGGAGGCGGAGCGTCGCTGGAGTTTCTCGAAGGGAAGCAACTGCCGGGGGTGGTTGCGCTCACGGATAAACGCTAGAGTCGATTCAGCACAGAGAAACCGAGACGCAGAGGAAGCAAACCCAGTCTTCCCATTTCAACTGAAGCAATGATTTTCTTCGCCATTGATGAAACTCTCATTGATCATGCCAGCGCTTCCGCGACGGCGAGTTTGAGTTTCTACGATTATTTTTCCGGTGGGATGCCTTGTGATCGCCAAGGATTCCCCGTGATCTGGGAAAGCATTTTGATGAACCACTTCCAGCGCTTCGCCCGCGGAGAGATTTCGCTGTGGGAGCAGCGCCGCGCCAGGATGAGAGAAATATTTCGTGATCCGGGCTTGACGGACGCCGACTGCGATTCGCGGTATCGGGTGTTCATGGAACATTACGAAGCACGGTGCGAGGCGTATCCCGATGCTGTGCCTTGCCAGCGTCGACTGGACGGCAACGCGCTGGGAATTATTTCCAACGGCGGACGCGAGCAGCAAACGAAGAAGCTGAAGCGGGCTGGCGTGGTTCACTATTTTTCGGTGTTCGTATTCTCCGAAGATGTCGGTGTGGGCAAGCCGGCGCCGGGCATTTTTCTGGAAGCCTGCCGCCAGGCCGGAGTGCAGCCCGCGGCCTGCGCGCACATAGGGGACGACGCGGTGGCCGATGTTGCGCCGAGTCAGGCACTGGGAATGCGTGCGATCTGGCTGGACCGGCCTGGAGTGGAGGCGAGCAGCATTTCTGCGACGCGAATTTCGAACCTGCATGATTTGGAATCTGCGTTGAGCGGTGACGCCCATGCTGAAACGGTTTTCGAAAGGAACTGATCGAATGGCCCGTAAGAAACTGATCGCCGCTAACTGGAAGATGTACAAGAATCCCACTCAGACGGAAGAGTTCTTCAGTCAGTTTCTTCCGATTATCCATGGTCATGATCGCGATGAGATCGTGGTCTGTCCTCCGTACATCGATCTGCACGCGGCGCTCGATTCGGCCAAAGGATCGGCGATTGCGGTGGGCGCACAGGACGTTTACTGGAAAGACGAAGGCGCGTTTACCGGAGAGATTTCTTCCGCAATGCTGGTTACGATCGGCTGCAGCCACGTCATCATTGGCCACTCTGAGCGACGGCAGTATTTCGGGGAAACCGATGACACAGTGAACCTGAAGCTGAGGGCTGTGCTCGAACACGATTTAACTCCGATCGTTTGTGTTGGCGAAGTGTTGGAAGAGCGCGAAGCTGGACTTACCGAAGATGTTCTGCGGCGGCAATGCCTGCGCGCATTCCACGCCGTTTCGGCGAAGAAGGCAGCGAAACTTGTGATCGCGTACGAACCGGTGTGGGCCATTGGAACCGGAAAGACGGCTACTCCGCAGATGGCTTCCGATGCACAAGTGCTGATTCGCGGAGAAGCTGCGAAGGCCTTCGGGCAGGAGTTCGCGGATGGGTTGCGCATTCTTTACGGTGGTTCGGTAAAGCCGGAAAACGCAAAGGCGCTCATGTCACAAGAAGAAATTGACGGTGCGTTGGTTGGCGGCGCGAGTCTGGATGCGAAGTCGTTTGCGGCGATTGTGAAGTACTGAGATGCAGTGGTCAGTGGGCAGTGGTTAGTGTTCAGTTTTCTGCTGACCACTGACCACTGGTTCTTTCACCTCAGCCAGTCTTCCAGTTCCACTCCCTTCGCGGTCTTCTCATCGCGATACTTCACGATCACCGGCGTATAGAGCGAGATACCCCACTCCTCAGCTTGTCCTTTATTAACTGCGCGCGACCCGGGGACGACCACCGCACCCTCGGGAACCTCCAACGGCCTTTCTTCCGTCGCGCGATAAACCTCGCCGCGGACGAGATCATAGAGCGGAGTCGAGCGGGTGAGAATAGTCCCGGCGCCAAGTACGGCGCGCGCGCGGACCAGCGTGCCTTCATAGACGCCTGAGTTTCCGCCGACCAGCACATCGTCTTCGATGATCACCGGAGCGGCATTGACCGGCTCCAGCACGCCACCGATCTGGGCGGCGGCGCTCAGGTGCACACGTTTGCCGATCTGTGCGCAGGAGCCGACGAGCGCGTGGGAATCAATCATGGTGCCTTCATCAACATAAGCTCCGGCATTGATAAACATCGGCGGCATGCAGATGACCGAGGCGGCAACGTAAGCCCCGAGCCTGGCGGAAGAGCCTCCCGGGACGACGCGTACGCGGTCAGCGACGTTGAATTTGCGGGCAGGGAAGGTATCTTTGTCGACAAAGGAGAGGCACTCGGCGCTTCCCATCTGCGTAAGCTCTCCGAGACGGAATCCGAGGAGGATGCCTTGCTTCACCCAGACATTTACCTTCCAATCGCCGTTGATTCTTTCCGCGGCGCGGATTTCACCGTGGGTAAGGGCGTCTCGGAAGTCGAGGAACGTGGCGCGGGCTTCTGCGGGCAGGTCGGTGGATGAATAGAGGAGTTCGATCTCGGATTGAAGTGAGGCCATGGGAAACAGAGAGTATAAAGCATGGGGAGAATGCCTCTCGATGATCTGGGACTCGAGGGGTTATAAGGGGTCCTTCGACTGCACATCCGATTCGCAAAGCGAATCGGATGTTTCGCTCAGGATGACACAGCTGGGGAGGATTCAAGAGCTAAGAGCTAAATGCACTTACATTCGCTGCGGATCAGCACGCTGGGCAAAGTCTGGGTTACCTGGCGGGCTTCGGCGAGCGTGGCGTAGGGGCCGTGCCATTGCGCGTGGTTAGCTGAGTGGCCTGCGGGACGCGCTTTGCCGTGGTTGCACTGGCCGCAGGCGGAGCGATGCAGAACCGCTTTGTGGGGTCCGGCCGACCAGTTCTCATATACGTAGAAGCTGGGCGCATCAGCGGCGACTGCAGCCGCTTTCACGATCAACCCGGCGTCGGTAGCAATTTTCTGCAGCTTCGAGCGGGTGTCACGGCGCACGGGGACCATCGGCAAGCGATAGGCTTCCTCGATGCGTCCCATCATGGACAGAACCGCTTTGACCGGCATGGGGCTGGACTCGATGAAGTTGGCCTGCATCAGCGGGAGATATTTGCGGAGGAGCTGGCGGGCTGTCGTCCAATCGTTGGCAAGTGCTGCGCGAGTCATCTCAGCCATCTCGCGCGGGATTTCGTTTGAGGCGACGGAAATCAGGCCCACGCCTCCGACGGCAATCACCGGCAGCGTCAGGGAATCGTCGCCGGAAAGAACGGAAAAGCCAGAGCGTGCGACGCCGCAGATTTCTGCAATCTGGGTGAGATTGCCGCTGGCTTCTTTCACGCCGGCAATGTTCGGCACTTCGGCGAGGCGCGCCACGGTCGCGGGCTCGAGATTCGCGGAGGTGCGTCCGGGGACGTTGTAAAGAATAACCGGCTTGTTCACGGCTTCGGCGATGGCCTTGAAATGTTGGTACTGCCCCTCCTGCGTGGGCTTGTTGTAGTAGGGCGAGGCGGTGAGGATCGCGTCCACACCGGGGCGGTCGGAGACTTCTTTGGCTTTGGCGACGGCGTCGTGCGTGGAGTTCGAAGTTGCTCCGGCGACTATGGGCACACGTCCGGCAGCGGTCTCAATGGTGAGGTCAATCACCCGCAGCCACTCGTCATGCGAGAGCGTCGGCGTCTCGCCAGTGGTGCCACAGGGGACCAGAAAATCAATGCCAGACTCAATCTGCCAGTTGACGAGATTGGTGAGGGCCGGTTCGTCCAGCGATCCATCCGGATGGAATGGGGTGACGAGGGCAGTACCGCATCCGCGAAGTTGCATGAGAATAAGATAGCGCGAATGGGGAAGGATGGAAAACTACATCTCCCCCCAAACATCCTTAAACTCAAAGAACCCCTTCTTCCCCGCAAGCCACTCCGCGCCCCGCACCGCGCCTTCAGCAAAGCCGCGGCGGGTCTTGGCGTCGTGGCAGAGATAGATAGTGTCGTGCTGAGAATCGAGCACCAGTTCGTGCATCCCTACAACGTCGCCTTCGCGAAAAGAGGTGATCTCGACCTCGGCTTTCGAATTCTCCTGCAGGATGCTCTGCATGGTGGCGGCAGTGCCCGAAGGAGCGTCTTTTTTCTGCGCGTGGTGGCGCTCGTAGATGTGAGCCAAGTATTGCTGCTGGAGTGCGGGAGCCGCTTGCCGGACGAGATCGAAGAACAGATTTACGCCGATGGAAAAATTCGAGCCGTGGAGAAAACCAGTCCCACGCTGCTCGACCAGCTTGCGAATGTTTTCCAGTTCGGCGTGCCAGCCGGTGGTGCCGACAACCATGCTTTTTCCCGCAGCGACGCAGGCCCGTATGTTTTCTAGCACGCAATCGGGCGCAGTGAAATCTATGACGACGTCTGTCGTGGAAAGACGATCTTTGGTTAGCGCGGAGGTGTGCTGGTTGTCCGTCGAGCGCAGGATCTCCAGTTCATGCGCGCGCTCCCGCGCGACTTCGGCAACCTGGGACCCGGTCTTGCCGGCGCCGAGGAGAAGGATTTTCATTGCCGATTAGTGTAGCTTGTATCCGCGCCTTCAGTCTCATCTGGACGCGCTACCAACGTCCTTTCAATTCTTCCAATCTCATTCCGAAGCCCTTCCAGGCTGAGGAGCCTGTGTTTGGCCAGGCAATGTCGACGCAGGCAAATATCGGGTTCCTCGATATCATGAAGTTCTTGAGGCTTACGGCAAGCCGCGTCCCGCCGGCCAACGAGCGGCGCGCCTATCAGGAGACAGATGGGGTTCAAGAAGAGCTTCAGGCTTTAGCGGTGGCCGCGGCGGTGTAGGCAAAACGGTAGATTTGGGCGTCAATCTCTTTACGTAGGTCGTCCCAGATATTTTCCGGCATAGCGAGGAAGGTTTTGACCACTTCGGGATCAAACTGCTTCCCTGAAAAGCGAAGAATTTCCTCGCGGGCTGCGGCCAGAGTTTGCGCTGCCCGGTAGGGCCGGTTTGAGGTCATGGCGTCCAGAGTATCGGCGACGGAGAAGATACGCGCCCCAAGCGGAATCTCGGTGCCTTTCAAGCCCCGGGGGTAGCCGCTCCCATCAAATTTTTCCTGGTGGGAATAGACGATTTCCGCGGCCTCTGAAAGGAAGGGAATCTTCCGGAGCATCTGGTATCCGCGGTAGCAGTGCTCGCGCATTATCTCCCGTTCTGCAGGATCCAGCGCGCCGGGTTTGCGCAGAATTGCATCTGGAATGGCCATCTTGCCAATGTCGTGGAGGAAGGCACCGCGAGCGATGACGCGAATCTGGTCCGAGTTAAGGCCCATGGCCCGCGCCATGGCGATGGTAAATGCAGTGACCCGCTTCGAGTGTCCTTCGGTTTCGGCGTCTTTCAAGTCGAGTGCGTCGCCGAGCGCTTCGAGCGTGATGTCGTAGGATCGTTCGAGGGTAGTCACTGCTTGGCGCAATTGCTCAGTGCGCGCGGTAACCAGAGCCTCCAGATTGGTTTGATAGGCGCGATTTTCCAGCTTCAAACGGCGATTCTCAAGCGCGCGCCGCACCGTAGCCAGCAGTTGCTCCCGCTCGAAGGGTTTCAGCAAATAATCGTAAGCGCCGTTGCGGATCGCGCTCAGCGCAACCGAGACATCATGGACCGCAGTGACCATGACCACCGGCATGTCAGGGAAACGTTCTTTGGTCGCACCCAGAAGTTCTTGGCCATCCATGCCCGCCATCATCAGATCGGACAGCATCAGTTCGAATTCTTCTCCGGACTGGAGTAGGGCAAGGGCTTCTTTGCCGGAAGCGGCCTGGCTGCAAACAAAGTTTGCAGAGGTCAGCATCGAAGACACCACCTCCCGGATGGGATCTTCGTCGTCAACTACGAGAATGCGTTCGGCGGGCATAACGACGGGAATAGTGTATGCCGATTGTACCTTAAGCTCCCGGTATCGAAAGTAACCAAGGGGTAAGGGAAACCGCACTAGTTACGCCTCTATCCATGCTAAAACCTAAGCTGAACCGCTAGGTTTGCAGCGCATGAATACAGTAGCCTGGCACGCCTGGGACTTCCTGGGTGGACTTGCCACCCCCAAACTCGTGACTAGGGAAACGGCTGTGCTGCTCATGCTGGCGGCCAGCCTGTTGGTTTTTCGCACTCTTCGCGAGCGCTGCCTGATGGTATGGATCGTAGGTTGGGTAGCGTATTTTGTTTCCCATCATGCACTTGTCGTGTCCGGGCAGACAAGTCCTTACGCCGTTCCCGTCGCACATGGCGAATTCATTCTGGCAGTGTCCCTGTTTGTGGCCGGGGCCTTCATTTATGCGAACGCTCGCGATTTCCTGGCTCCGCTCCTTGTCATCAGTTTGGCTTTGATCATATTTGCAACGCTGCAGGCTATTTTCTGGCCGGGATCGGAAACCCTGCGCTTTGCTCTCGAACTGTCCTACCGAATTCTAACCGTCACCGCAGCCGTGCGGATCCTGCGTTTCCGCCGGGCACGACGAGAGATTGGGCCATGGATTCTAGCCGCAGGCCTGTTGTTGTTGCATCTGGACTGGACGCCCCTTAGTTCCCGGCTGCCCGCAGAATCGGGAACGCTTCTGGACATGCTACTGGGGTTGGGCATGTTGCTGGTGGTGTTCGATGAATCGCGTCTGCACACCCGCCGTCTGGCCACCTTGAATGCCCTGACCACAAGTATCGCGCGTTCCGGCCAGAACGGCCCCATGACCGCGACCGCGTTGAAAGAGCTGAAAGACTTGATGGGAGCCGATGCCGCTTGGTTCCGGCTGCTGGAGCGTCATCGCCTGACCGTGTTTCAGCAGATCGGATTGTCGGCGGAGTTCCTTCGTGAACGCGCTTCCATTCCAATGGGAGACGCTGTGGAACACATTCCAGAAGAAGTCCGTCCAGTGATCCTCGTGTCATCGCAACTCGGTGACGCGGTGCCGGTATTTCAACGCGAGCAACTGCATCAAGTCGTCGTGATTGCGGTTCCGGGGAGAAAGTCGACGGTGGGAAACCTTGTCCTGGCCAGCCGCCGGGCAAAATCTTACGCACCCGACGAGCTGGATTTTCTGGTGACCTGCGCTCAGCAACTCGGCCTGGCGCTTGAGAACCTCCACCTGGTGGAAGAAATCTTGCGCTCGCATCGGCAGTGGAGCAATACCTTCGAATCTATTCAGGACCTGGTCCTGCTGCACGACTCCGAGTTCCGCATCTTGAAGGCGAATCCGTCGTTGCTCCGCCGGCTGGGCAAGTCTCAGTCCGACGTAGTGAATCAGCTCTGCGACACGGTGCTGCCCAATGACGCGGTGGAGTGGAGTCGATGCCCGTACTGCCACGGCGAAGAAGATGGCTTCTATGAAGGCCCGGATCCGTTTGGAGGCTTTTCGGTGGCGTCTACCTCAACTTACGTTGACCAGGGGACCAAACAGAAGGGAACCATCCATGTGGTGCGCGATATCACCGAGCGCCGCGCCGCCGAACAGAAATATCGTTCTCTGTTTGAACAAGTGCAGGAAGGTGTTTTTGTCGCCACCGTTCAGGGTACGCTGCTCGACTGTAATGACGCTTTCGTGCGCATGCTCGGGTATTCCAGCCGCGAGGAGTTGCTCGGCCGCAACGTGGACAAAGAGTTTTACGCCTCAACAGAACAGCGCGAGATCTTCCGTCGCGAGGTGGAAGCACACAATTTCGTCCGCGATTTTGAGGTCAGTTTACGGCGCAAAGACGGTTCAGCACTGACCGCCGTTGAAAGCAGTTTCGGTACCCGTGACGAAGATGGAAAAATCGAACGCTACCAGGGATTTCTGCTGGACATCACCGAGAAGAAGCATGCGGAAGATGAAATTCGCCGCCGCAACCGCGAGTTGAACGCGCTCAACACCATGGCGGTAATTGCCACCCAGAGCTTCGATCTGGATGAGATTCTGAATCTGACGCTGCGTCAGGTGATCTCGCTGCTGGGAGCCGAGGCAGGATCGATTTATCTGGCCGAGCCGCAGAACCGCTTCCGCCGCCGCGCCAATTGGGGACAGAGAATTACCGACCGCAAGCGTCTTGCGGAAGTGGACTTTCCGCACGGCTTGGGAGATTTGGTGATGCGGTCGCGGGCGGAAGTGCTCACCGCCGAATACTTGCCCCATCTGCCGCAGGCAGTTACGGAATTCATGCGCGCGGTTGACGGCGGATCTTCCATCTGGGTACTACTGTGGGGAAAAGACGATCCCATTGGGTTGATGGGAATTACCCGCGGACAGGTGCGCGACTACAGCAACAACGATGAAAATCTGCTGGTCGCGATTGGACGCCAGTTGGCGACTACGGTCGAGAAAGTCAGGCTTTATGAAGAAACCTGCAAAGCATATGAGGATCTGCGCCGCGCCCAGGAGCAATTGCTGCAAAGCGAAAAAATGTCAGCCATCGGCCAGTTGATTGCCGGTGTTGCCCACGAACTGAATAATCCGCTGACCGCAATTCTCGGCTATGCGCAACTCCTGGAAGCGGAAAAGCTGGACAGCAAAGCGCTGGAGTATGCAGGCAAGATCTTTAAGCAGGCACAGCGCACGCATCGGGTAGTGCAAAACCTGCTGTCGTTTGCGCGGCAGCGCAAACCGGAGCGGCAGCAGTTCGATGTGGTGAGCGTGCTGGAAGAGGCGCTTCTACTCAGCGACTACGACATGAAGGTCGGCAATATCAGGCTGGAACGGGAGATTGAACCCGGTGTCCCCGGGGTGTTTGGAGATCCTCACCAACTTGAACAAGTCTTTCTAAACATCATCACCAACGCTCTGGACGCCATGGCGGAAGAAGCTGCCGAAGATCCAAAGCCTGCAGCCAAAGAGCTTCGCTTCAAGGTCCGAGTTTGCGCGCGGGACAATCAGGTCATCATCGAATTCCATGACTCCGGGCCGGGAATCAAAGAAGCGAACCGGATTTTCGAGCCGTTCTACACTACCAAAATCGTAGGCAAGGGAACCGGTCTTGGACTCAGCATTTGTTATGGCATTGTCAAAGAACACGGCGGAGAAATTTCCGCTCGCAACGCAAACGAGCGCGATGGCGATGGAGGTGCCGTGATCGAAGTCAAGCTGCCGTCCGCGGGAGTCGCCGCTACTCCGCAGCCACAGCCTGAGGCCCGGAAACGTGGCAGCGCCCTCAACGGTCGGATACTGCTAGTCGAAGACGAAGAAGCAGTGCTGGAGTTTGAACGCGATGTGCTGGCCGGGGCCGGTGCCAAGGTGACGACCGTGACCAGCACTGAAGAGATGAAATCCGTGCTGGCAAGTCAATCATTTGACGCGGTCGTGATCAACGGCAAAATGCCGGGCGCGGGGAGCGTTCCTGAAACCCACAGCTGGATGCTCGAAAAGTCATCCGGGC
>WNFC01009091.1_pt1 | contig 10993 bp, 8 predicted proteins | sample 5400541 | NCBI WGS metagenome assembly WNFC01 (sample SAMN13153342, study PRJNA577476) | soil metagenome | isolation source: 120 cm saprolite under Douglas fir tree site 2 hole 2 replicate 1 | place: USA:California | collected 2015-04-18
GGCTCAAAACGTCCCTGAACTTCTGCATTCTCCGGTCCTGTAGCCACTGTGCCCGTGCCATCGTCCCCACTCCCTTTGGGGACAGAAAACCGGACAACTCGTGTGCTACCTAACCCGGACACCTCGTGTGCTATCGACATCCGGGTATTTGTACCTTGCCTGTAGACCGCGAAGAGCTAGACTAATTCAGGCATTGCGGCTTGACATAATAATTGCTCGCTTTTGTGAAGCACCTCACACGCCTGCCTGCGAGAGGCCGGACCGTTCCAAAGAATCCGCTGCAGGAGCACGACGCGGGAGCCAAAACGGCAGACGTCTGCCGTAAGCACGGGACCAGCGGCGCAACCTTTCTACAAATGGAAATAAATCAGAACAGCCTACGATTCTCGAGCTTTTGCGGATTCCAGGGTGTGGCCTAAGCTCGCGGGTCCGGCTTTGTGTGTGCCGCAAGTGCCGCTTCGATCGCCCGCTTCACGTCGGCCGTCACGAACGGCTTGCCCAGCACGACCGCCGAGCTCGGCGCATTCTTGGCTCCGGTCGAATCGTAGCCGGTCGCGAAGATGATCGGCACGCCGGCTCGTCGCCGCCGGCATTGGGCGGCGAGCTCCTCGCCGCTCATGTCGGGCAGGCCGGCGTCGGTGAGCAGCAGGTCGATGCCGTTGCCGGCGTCGAGCTTAGAGAGCGCCTCGCGCCCGTCCGCGGCTTCCTCGGCGGTGTGGCCAAGCTCGCCGATCATGTCGACGGTCGCCATGCGCAGCACCGGATCGTCCTCGACGACGAGCACGCGGAGAGCGCCGCTGCCGGCTGGCGTGCTCCTTAAGGCCTCGGCCAGCGCGGCCCGGACTTTTCGGGCGAGATCGTCGCGGCGATAGGGTTTGCTCAAGAGCTGCGCGTCCGCATCGAGCTCGCGGTTCTTGACCGCCGCCGTCTCGGTGTAGCCGGACGTGAACAGCACGGCGATACGCGGAAAGCGCGAGCGCGCGCGCCGGGCGAGCGCGGCCGCCTTGATCGAGCCGGGCATCACCACGTCGGTGAACAGCAGGTCGACGGCGGCGGATTGCTCTAGAAGCTCGAGCGCTTGATCGGCGTCTCCCGCCTGCAGCACGCGATAGCCGAGGTTCTCCAGCACGTCGACGGCGCCGGCGCGGACGTCGACGTCGTCCTCGACGACGAGGACGGTCTCGCTGCCGCCCTCGACCGGCTGCAACGGCTCGGCGCCCGTCCATTCCGCCGCGTGCGCCGCCCGCGGCAGATAGATTTTCACCGCGGTGCCGTGGCCGAGCTCGCTGTAGATGCGGATGTGGCCGCCGCTCTGCCGCACGAAGCCGTAGACCTGCGGCAGGCCGAGACCCGTGCCTTGCCCCTCCGGCTTGGTCGTGAAGAACGGCTCGAAGGCGCGCGCCTGGACCGCGGGCGCCATGCCGGTCCCGGTGTCGGTCACCGCCAGCATGACGTAGGGGCCGGCTGCGACGTCGGCCTGGTGCGCCGCATAGGCTGCATCGAGCGAGGTATTGGCCAATTCGATCGTCAGCTTGCCGCCATCCGGCATGGCGTCGCGCGCGTTGATCGCGAGGTTGAGCACCGCATTCTCGATCTGCGCGGGATCGGCCAGCGTGTTCCACAGCCCCTCGGCGATCACGGTGGCGACCTCGATGCGCTCGCCCAGCGTGCGGCGAAGCAGGTCCGCCATCTCGGTCATCATGCGGCCGAGATTGACCACGCGCGGCTCGAGCGGCTGGCGGCGGGCGAAGGCGAGGAGCTGACGGGTGAGCTGCGCGGCGCGCTCGGTTCCGGCGATCGCATTGACCACGCGGTCGCTGGCTTTGGCGTCGCCGGCAAGCTGCGGCGCAAGCAGATCGAGGTTGCCGCGGATGATCTGCAGCAGATTGTTGAAATCGTGGGCGATGCCGCCGGTGAGATGCCCGATCGCCTCCATCTTCTGCGCCTGTGCGGCGACTTCCTCGGCCTGCGCGCGGCGCGTCACGTCGATGCTCGAAAACAAAAATCCGCCGTCGCCGGTCGGGTGCGCGCCGATCTCGATGGTGCGCTGCCCGATTCGGCCGTGGAACATCGCGTCCTCGCCGGCCGGCTCCTGGCCGCCCCGCGCGCGGGCCGATTGCAGCATGCTGGTGGAGCGCTCGGCGTCGCGCGCGAGCACCGCATCGAGCCGCGTGCCCTGGGCTGCAAATTCCTGCGGCAGCTCGAGCTGCTCGAAAAAACGCTGGTTGAAGGCCTGCAGCCGCCCGCCGGCGTCCCAGGCGGCAATGCCCTCGCGGGTGTGGTCGAGGGTCGCCTGCAGCAGCCCGGCTTTCAGCGCGGCGTCGGCCTGCGCCCGGCGCAGCTGGCTGTTGCGGCGCACCAGCAGCAATTGCGCGATCGCGAGCGCAAACAGCGCCGCCAGCATGGTGGCGATCGCCACCATCAAGGTTCGCCATTCCGTTTCGTCGACCGCGGCGGTGCGCGACGCGAGCAGCGTCTGCTCGTCCGCGATCAGCTCGTCGATGGTCCGGCGGATCGCCAGCATGGCTTCCCGGCCGGCCTCGGTCATAAGCTCGGCACGCGCCGCCTCGAAACCGGAACGGTCCAAGGCCTCGATCGTCGTCGCGAGCGCCGCAAGCTTGTTGTCGATCTCGCGCGAAAGCTCGGCCAGGCGCTTCTGCTGCGTCGGATTTTCCCGCGTCAGCTCCCGCAGTCTGGCGACCAGCTGCGGGATTCGCGCCACCGCCTCGCGGTAGGGCTCGAGATACTCGGGCTGCTGGCTGATGACGTAGCCGCGCTCGCCGGTTTCCGCGTCCTGAATGCCGGAGAACAGCAGCCGCGCCGTGCCGATCACCTCGTGGGTGTGGACGACGAGATCGCGGCTGCTGCGCAGCCGGTGCGAGGACACGAAAATCAGGAACGCGGACGCGATCAGCAGAACCGCGGTCGGAGCGATCACCAGCGCCGACGGACGGGGTTTTGCCGCCACAACCGCCTCCTTGTCAGGTCCGCTCGATACGACGCCGCCCCGGCACGGAGCAAGCCGGTGCCGAGGCCGGAACCGCGAATCGCCGGGCGTTGGTGCGAGGCGATTGAGTCGGTTCCGTGATGCGGGCGGCGACCGGCCCCTCCTCGCGGCGATTCATCGCACCGCACGCCGGAGGTTTTCGGCCACCTTGTCGAGGAAACCCTCGGTGGAGAGCCATTTCTGGCCGGGGCCCACGAGCAGCGCCAGATCCTTGGTCATGAATCCCGCCTCCACGGTGTCGACGCACACCGTTTCCAGCGTGGCGGCGAACGCGCCGAGCGCCGCATTGCCGTCGAGCTTGGCGCGATGGGCAAGCCCGCGGGTCCAGGCGAAGATCGAGGCGATGGAATTGGTCGAAGTCTCCGTGCCTTTCTGATACTCGCGATAGTGACGGGTGACGGTGCCGTGCGCCGCCTCGGCTTCCACGATCTTGCCGTCGGGCGTCATCAGCACCGAGGTCATCAGCCCGAGCGAGCCGAAGCCCTGCGCGACGGTGTCGGACTGCACGTCGCCGTCGTAGTTCTTGCAGGCCCAGACGTAGCCGCCCGGCCATTTGAGCGCCGAGGCGACCATGTCGTCGATCAGCCGATGCTCGTACACGAGCTTGCGTCGGGCGAACTCGACCTTGAACTCCTTGTCGAAGACCTCCTGGAACAGGTCCTTGAAGCGCCCGTCGTAGGCTTTGAGGATGGTGTTCTTGGTCGACAGATAGACCGGGTAGTTGCGGGCGAGCCCGTAGTTCAACGAGGCGCGCGCGAAATCCCGGATGGAATCGTCGAGATTGTACATGGCGAGCGCCACCCCGCCGCCGGGAAACGCAAACACTTCGTGCTCGATCTTGCTGCCGTCCTCTCCGGCAAACGTCAGCGTCAGCCTGCCCTTGCCGGGAATGCGGAAATCGGTGGCGCGGTATTGGTCGCCGAACGCGTGACGGCCGATCACGATCGGCTTGGTCCAGCCCGGCACCAGGCGCGGCACGTTGCGGCAGATGATCGGCTCGCGGAAAATCACGCCACCGATGATGTTGCGGATGGTGCCGTTCGGCGAGCGCCACATCTTTTTCAGCTTGAACTCGCGCACCCGCGCCTCGTCCGGGGTGATGGTCGCGCATTTGACCCCGACCCCGATGCGCTTGATCGCCTCGGCGGCCTCCACCGTCACCAAGTCGTCGGTCACGTCGCGGTGCTCGATGCCGAGATCGAAATAGACGAGCTCGATGTCGAGATAGGGAAGGATCAGCTTTTCCTTGATCGATTTCCAGATGATCCGCGTCATCTCGTCGCCGTCGAGCTCGACGACCGGATTGGCGACTTTGATCTTCGGCATGGAGCAAAGGGCCTTCGAGTCGGCGGACCAAGCTTCGACGGCGCAGCGCGGGTCGGCGGGCGGCGGGCGGCCGGGCAGCCGGGCAGCCGGGCGGCGGGGCGGCGGGGCGGCGGGGCGGCGTTCTTATGACCCGGCCGGAGCGGTCCTGCAAGCGGGCTTGTGCGTTGCGAAACGGGGTGGGCAGGCGGCGCCGGAGACGTTACATCGGGCCCGGGACATCGAGCTTGGAGCCGCCATGCCCGGAGCCGGGACCGACAAGACCAAGCGCTGGACGCGGTCCGGCGGTCCGGTGGTGATTCTGGTCGAGCCGCAGCTCGCCGAGAACGTCGGGACCACGGCGCGCGCCATGGCGAATTTCGGCCTGGAACGGCTACGGCTCGTCAAGCCGCGCGAGGATCCTTTGAGTCCGCGCGCCCGGGCGGCGGCCTCCGGCGCCGACCTCCTGCTCGAACGTGCCGAGCGTTTCGAGGAGCTCGAGAGCGCGATTGCCGACTGCACTATGGTGCTCGCCGCGACCGCGCGCGAGCACGATCAGGCGAAGCCCGTCGTGAGCCCCGAGCAGGCGGTGAGGGAGATGGCGCCGAGGATCGCGGCGGGCGAGACGGTCGCGGTCGTGTTCGGCCGCGAGCGCAACGGGCTGGAGAACGACGAGGTCGGGCTCGCCGACCGCATCCTCACCCTGCCGGTCAACCCCGCGTTCGCCTCGCTCAATCTCGCCCAGGCCGTGCTCGTCGTCGGCTACGAATGGTTCAAGCTGAAAACCTCGGGTGCGCTGCCGTTTCAAACGCCGGACAAATCCCCGCGGGCACCCAAGCAGCAGCTGCTGGCGTTCTTTGCCGATCTCGAGCGCGAGCTCGAAACGGTCGAGTTCTTCCGCCCGCCGGAAAAGCGCGGGACCATGGTCGTCAACCTGCGCAACATTTTTTCGCGCATGCAGGCCAGTCAGCAGGATGTCCGCACGCTCCACGGCGTGATCCTCGCCATTGCCGAGGGCCGCAAAGGCCCGGCGCGGGGCGGCGTGCTCGACGGCGAGGAAGCGGAAATGCTGCGGGCGCTGCTTGCCGAGCACGAGCAAGGCCGCGTGCCCTCCGAACGCGGGCCGGTGCGGGGGCTCGCGCGGCTGCTCCGCCGCAATCCCACCGAGGCCGAGCGCGCCTTCTGGACTGCGCTCGTCAACGACCGCCGCTTCGCCGGATCGGGGTTCAAGCGCCAGGTGCCGGTCGGCCCGCACATCACGGATTTCGTATCGTTTCCGCTGCGCATCGTGCTCGACCTCGTGCCCGAGGAGGAGAGCGTTGAGGCGGCGGCAGCGCGAGCAGCCAAACGTGCCTGGCTCGCCGAGCGCGGGTACCGGGTGATCGAGATTCGTGCCGCCGACGCCGCGCGTGACGTCGGCAGATTGCTCGACGAGCTGGCGCCGGTCATCGCTGCGAGAAGCGCCGGCGCGCCGCCGTCCCGATCGGATCCCCCGATCAGCGCTTGAGCTTCTGCAGCGCTGATGCGGCGGCGCCCCGCAGGAATCCCATGGTCGCTGCCGACCGCCAGGCGCGCGCTCGGGCGTCGCGCTCCGCGCGTCAGCCGGTCAGCTTGATCTGCTGGATCGCCTGCTCCAGCAGCTCGTCCATGGTGCGGCGAATCTGGTGATCGGACTGGACGACGCCCTTGGCATCGAAGTCGCGCCGGATCTTCTTGAACACATCGTGATCGCCCTCGGCGTACGCGGCCATCACCATTTCCCTGGCGTAGGCGTCGGCGTCGGCGCCGGAGAGGCCGAGCTTCTCCGCCGCCCACAGGCCGAGCATCTTGTTGCGCCGGGCGATCGCCTTGAACCGCAGCTCCTCGTCATGCGCGAAGCGTTTTTCGAACTCCTCCTCGCGCTTGTCGAAGGTGGTGGGCATGTCGGGCCTCGCGTGCGGTCGGGAAATGCGTCAGCGGCTTGCATAAAGGGTTGGAATCCCCAAATCAACTCGGCCCGCGGACGCCCCCCGGGGAGAACCGGCGGGCGCGATTGTGCTCCCGATGATCATCGGCTAGGTTGCCCGAGCGGTCGGGCAGGCAGCCCTTGAGTCGTGCCGCCCGGTCCCTCCGCCGCGGACCTCGTAGCCTCACTGGAGCCCCGGCAACCTATGGACTTCCTCAAGCCACGGTACATCCCGATGAGCCGCCGCCGCCGCATCTATGAAGGCAAGGCGAAGGTCCTCTATGAGGGCCCCGAGCCGGGAACGCTGATCCAGCATTTCAAGGACGATGCGACCGCCTTCAATGCGAAAAAGCATGAGGTGATCGAAGGCAAGGGCGTGCTCAACAACCGCATCTCGGAGTACCTGTTCCAGCACCTCAACGACATCGGCGTGCCGACCCATTTCATCCGCCGGCTCAATATGCGCGAGCAATTGATCCGGGAGGTGGAGATCATCCCGCTGGAAGTGGTGGTGCGAAACGTCGCGGCAGGCTCGCTGAGCCAGCGGCTCGGGATCGAGGAAGGTACCCAACTGCCGCGGTCGATCATCGAATTCTATTACAAGAACGACGCGCTCGGCGATCCGATGGTATCGGAGGAGCACGTCACCGCGTTCGGCTGGGCGACGCCCCAGGAGATCGACGACATCATGGCGCTCGCCATCCGGGTCAACGATTTCCTGTCCGGGCTCTTCCTCGGTGTCGGCATAAGGCTCGTCGATTTCAAGATGGAATGCGGCCGGCTGTGGGAAAACGAGATGATGCGCATCGTCGTCGCCGACGAGATCTCGCCGGATTCCTGCCGGCTGTGGGACATCAAGTCGAACGAGAAGCTCGACAAGGACCGCTTCCGTCGCGACCTCGGCGGACTGCTCGAGGCCTACACCGAAGTGGCCAAGCGGCTGGGCGTCATGAGCGAGAACGAGCGCCCGCAAGGCACCGGGCCGATCCTGGTCAAGGGCTGAGTCTCGAGCCTCTCGTAACCCGGATGGGGCGGCGCGGCCGCGTAATCCGGGAGCGGCTTTCCGGATTTCGCTTGCTCCATCCGGGCTACGGTTCCCGGGTTGAGCCGGGCACGCAGGAATGTTACCGGGGGCCACGCGGCCCCCGGTCGCTTTCGCCCCTCGAGGGCGTTGCCATGCGGAGATGGCGTTTTGCGCGCACGCGTCACCGTAACCTTGAAATCCGGTGTGCTCGACCCGCAGGGAAAGGCCATCGAAGGCGCGCTCAAGGCGCTCGGAATCGCCGGCGTGGCCAGCGTGCGCCAGGGCAAGGTGTTCGACATCGAGCTCGAAGGTGAGGATGTCGCGCGGGCCGAGGGCGCGCTGAAAGACGCCGCCGAGAAGCTCCTGGCCAATCCCATCATCGAGAATTACCGCATCGAGGTGGTGGGATGACGTTTACGCGCGCCGCACGCCTGATGCTGGCGTTGTTGCTGGTCGGCCTGGCGGGCGCTGCCGGCTCGGCGGCCCGGTCCGGAGCCGACAGACCCGAGCAAACCTGGACCGAGACCAGCTGGCCGTTCCTGCTCGACGAATGGGGCGCCGGGCAGGCGTTCCGTTGCGAGGACAAAGCGTGCGGGCTCGAGGCGCGGCTCTTCGTCCGCGCGAAGCGCGGCTTCTGCAATTGCTTCCAAGGGGTGGCGGACGATGCGGAAGTCGACCGGCTGACCGATTTCGAATTCTTGGGCGGTCCCTCGCGGCCGCTGGGACCGGGACGGGCGATCGCGATCGGCGACAGGTCGGGACGGATACGCTCGTTTGCGGTCGACGGCGCCAAGGCGCCGTCCCGGCGCGCCGTCTCGCTCGTCGTCGCCAAGGACTGCGAGGCGCTGGTTGCCACCCTGATCGCCGATCGCGAGGTTGCGGCCGCGGCGGCGAATGCGGCGATCGTAGCCTTGCTGCCGCGGACCTTCGTTGCCAATTTACCTTGAGACGAACACGACCCGCCATGAAATCCGCCGTCCTCATTTTTCCCGGCTCGAACCGCGAGCGGGACGCGGCCCGCGCGCTCAAGCTGATGTCCGGGCACGCGCCCGCCATGGTGTTCCACGCCGAGACCGAGCTGCCGGCGGGGACCGATCTCGTCGTGCTCCCCGGCGGATTTTCCTATGGGGATTACCTGCGCTGCGGCGCGATCGCGGCGCACGCGCCGATCATGGAAGCGGTGCGCAGCCACGTCCGCCGGGGCGGGCTGGCGATCGGCATCTGCAACGGTTTTCAGATTCTCTGCGAGGCGGAATTGCTGCCGGGCGTCCTGCTGCGCAATTCCGGAATCAAGTTTCTGTGCCGGGAAGCGTGCCTGCGCATCGAGCGCTCCGACACCCCGTTCACGCGCGGCTACAATGCGGGCCAAGTGATCCGCGTGCCGGTCGCGCACGGGGAGGGCAGCTATTTCGCCAGCCCCGCGACGATCGCGCGGCTCGAGAACGAGGGCCGGGTGCTGTTCCGCTACACGGCTCCGGACGGTTCGCGCAACGAGGCATGGAACGTCAACGGCTCGACCAATGCCATTGCGGGCGTGCTCTCGGAAAAGCTCAATGTGCTCGGATTGATGCCGCATCCGGAAAACCACGTGGAATCCGCGATCGGCTCCACCGACGGACGAGGGTTTTTCGCCGGGCTGGTGGCGCATTTCGCGCAAGCCGCATAGCTAGCAGGCGAGAACCAGATCAAAGGCCGAACCGAACTTGCTGATGCAGCAACCAGCCGCGATTCCCAAAGAACCAGCGCTGCCCAACGAGCCGAAGATCACCCCGGAGCTCGTGGCCGAGCACGGCCTCACGCCGCAGGAATACGCGCGCGTCCTGGATTTGATCGGCCGCGAACCGACGCTGACCGAGCTCGGCATCTTCTCGGCCATGTGGAACGAGCACTGCTCGTACAAATCCTCCAAGGTTCATCTCAAGACGCTGCCCACCGAGGCGCCGTGGGTGATCCAGGGGCCCGGCGAGAACGCCGGCGTGATCGCCATCGGCGATGGCCTCGCGCTCGTCTTCAAGATGGAGAGCCACAACCATCCGAGCTACATCGAGCCCTATCAGGGCGCCGCGACGGGGGTCGGCGGCATCCTGCGCGACGTGTTCACCATGGGCGCGCGCCCGATCGCGTGCCTGAATTTTCTGCGCTTCGGCGACCCGGCGCATCCGCGCACCCGCCATCTCGTCGCCGGCGTGGTCGCCGGCATCGGCGGCTACGGCAATTCTTTCGGCGTGCCGACGGTCGGCGGCTCGGTCGGCTTCCATCGGCGCTACGAGGGCAATTGCCTGGTCAACGCCATGGCGGTCGGCCTCGCGCCCGCGGACAGGATTTTCTACGCCAAGGCGACCGGCGTGGGAAAACCGATCGTCTACCTCGGCTCCAAGACCGGGCGTGACGGTATCCACGGCGCCAGCATGGCGTCCGCCGAGTTCGGCGCGGATTCCGAGGAGAAGCGGCCGACCGTGCAGGTCGGCGATCCGTTCTCCGAAAAGCTGCTGCTCGAAGCGTGTCTGGAGATCATGGCGAAGGATTGCGTCGTCGCCATCCAGGACATGGGCGCGGCGGGCCTGACCTGCTCGGCCGCGGAGATGGGCGCGAAGGGCGACCTCGGCGTCACGCTCGATCTCGACAAGGTGCCGTGCCGCGAAACCGGCATGAGCGCCTACGAAATGATGCTCTCGGAGAGCCAGGAGCGCATGCTCATGGTGCTCGAGCCGGAGAAGGAAGCCGAAGCCGAGGAAATTTTTCGCAAATGGGGGTTGGATTTCGCCGTCATCGGCGAGACCACGCCGACCAAGCGCTTCGTCGTGCGTTACGGCGGTCAGGTGATGGCCGACCTGCCGATCAAGGAACTGGGCGACGAGGCGCCGGTCTATCACCGTCCGTTCGCCGAGCCGGCAAAACATGCCGTCATCGCGGCCGCGCAGGTTCCCGCACCCTCTTCGCTTGCCGATGCGCTGGAGAAACTGATCGGCTCGCCGGACTTGTGCTCGAAGCGCTGGGTTTTTGAGCAATACGATCACATCATCCTGGGCAACACGGTGCAGCGGCCGGGCGGGGACGCCGCCGTGCTGCGCATCGAGGAAGGGCCCAAGGGTGTTGCGCTCACGACCGACGTCACCCCGCGCTATTGCGAGGCCGATCCGTTCGAGGGCGGCAAGCAGGCGGTGGCGGAAGCGTGGCGCAATCTCACCGCGGTCGGGGCCAAGCCGCTGGCGCTCACCGACAATCTCAATTTCGGCAATCCGGAGCGCCCGGAGATCATGGGCCAGCTCGTCGGCGCGATCCGCGGCATCGCCGAAGCGGCGAAGGCGCTGGATTTCCCGGTCGTGTCCGGCAACGTCAGCCTCTACAACGAGACCAAAGGCCGCGCGATCCTGCCCACTCCGACCATCGGCGGCGTCGGTCTGCTCGAGGATTTCCGGAAATCCGCGAGCCTCGCCTTCAAGGCGGCGGGCGAGCTCGTCCTGTTGATCGGCGAGACCAAGGGCTGGCTCGGGCAATCGATATATTTGCGGGAGATCGCCGGGCGCGAGGAAGGCGCGCCGCCGCCGGTCGATCTTGCGGTCGAGCGGCGCAACGGCGAGTTCGTGCGGGCGCTGATCGGGGAAGGGCTCGCCACCGCCGTCCACGACGTATCCGATGGCGGCCTATTGGTGGCGATCGCCGAAATGGCGATGGCCTCCGGCATCGGCGCGCGGCTCTATGGCGAGCCGATGGG
>WNFC01009092.1_pt1 | contig 10993 bp, 11 predicted proteins | sample 5400541 | NCBI WGS metagenome assembly WNFC01 (sample SAMN13153342, study PRJNA577476) | soil metagenome | isolation source: 120 cm saprolite under Douglas fir tree site 2 hole 2 replicate 1 | place: USA:California | collected 2015-04-18
TGTTCTTAGCAAATTAAGATGTCCGCTTTTTGTAGCAAGTGAAATGTCCGGTTTCAAAGTTGTGCCCTCGCCGCTGGAGAGGGGTTGGTTTTGGGGATGGGGTTGCAGGGGAAGGGGGCAGTTTCCCTTCCCCTGCTCCTCTCTGTCGAAGCAGGCAGCAAAGCGGTTCCGCAGGGATCGTAGCGGCCTAAGCAATGCGGTCCATAGCTGAGACTCAGAGTGCCGTCCAGATGCTGATGTGCGATTACGCTGCAACCAGCCAGTGTGCCTCGCCACTTCACCGCTTCAATCTGCAAGCTCAGGTTCTGAAAGCTGACGGTGTTGTCGCGGTTGACCGTGCGTTCGAACTGCAGCGAGAAGACGCGTCCCAGGTCGCGCTTGGGGCAAGGCACAAAGGCGCTGCCCCGTTCGGCGGCTGCGACTTGAAAGCGGCGGTTGAACTCGGCGATGTACTGTTCCCGCAAGAAACGATTGGCGTGTTCCAGGGTGGTGCATCCCGCCAGGCGCAACTCCTGCGGCAAGCGTCCTTGCCAGGTACCGAAGTTGCGTTCGCTGCGGCCGCGCGCCTGCGGCGAATAGGCGGGAATCATGCCGATCCCCAGTTCACGCAACGCCCGGCCCACCTGAGTGAGACGATGCGGATCGACCGCTTCTCCGGCTTTCGGGGTCAGCCAGAAATGGCTGCCGCGATCGCTGTAGAGGGCGCAGAATAAGCCTTTCCGCTCGACCACCTCCTGCAGCGCTGCCATCACCGTCCCGGTCGATTCTTCCTCCACCAGTTGCGCATAATAGATCTCGCTGGTGGCATCGTCCAGGATCACAATCAGGTCATACCAGCGCTCATCCTGAAACCAGCGATGCCGGCTGCCATCGATGTGCAACAGCATGCCGGGCAGAGGCCGCCGCGGACGCCGCTTGCGATGCACCCCGCGCTTGCGCCCCCGCGCCACTAACCCCGCCCCTTGCAACACTCCCTTCACCCAGCTGTAGCTGAGCGCGATCTGGTACTCGCTCGACAGCTTCTCGTGAAAATGCCGCAGGTTCAGATCGAAATACTTCTCCCGGTAGAGCTCCAGAACCCGCTCCACCACCACCGTCGGCACCCGCTTGGGCGACGGCTTTCCCCGTCGCCGGTCAAACAGACCGCGAAACCCGAACTCTTCATAGCGCTCCCGCCAGCGTCGCCTGTGCCGGTCGCTGATGCCGATAATCTCCGCCGCCTGCCACCAGGTGATCTTCTTAGCCATAGCCCGCAACATCACTTCCTGTACTTTCATGCTCCGCTCCATCGCGGCCTTCGGGTAGGAAACCATGCTTGGCATGGTCTCCTACCCTCGCCGCCCGCAAAGCGGACACATCAGTTGCTAACTCAACCGGACATATCATGTGCTAACGACAAATATTTTTCCGCCCATTTTCCTTTTCCTCGATTTGATCTAGCATGTTCTCCGGCTTCCCCAAACCATGTCTACCTTTGCTCTGAAAGTAAACGGCATCGCAAAAAGCGTTGACGTTTCTCCCGACACTCCCCTGCTGTGGGTCTTGCGCGACACTCTGCAGTTGACCGGAACCAAGTTCGGCTGCGGCGCCGGACTCTGCGGCGCGTGCAGCGTTCACGTGGACGGTGCGTTGACGCGCTCGTGCACCCTTCCGGTTTCGCAGGCTGCCGGCAAGAACATCAAGACCATCGAAGGCCTCGGCGCCGACGGCTTGCAGGCGCTGCAACAGGCTTGGATTGCCGAGGACGTTCCCCAATGCGGATACTGCCAGAGCGGGCAGATCATGGCTGCTGCGTCACTGCTGGCCAAGACCCCGCACCCTTCGGACGCCGAAATCACGGAATATATGTCGGGAAATATTTGCCGCTGCGGTACCTATGAACGGATCAAGCGTGCAATTCATCGCGCCGCCAATGCGGGAGGTGCAAAGTGAGTCCACTTTCCCGCCGGGCTTTTCTAGGGACCTCGGCTGCCGCCGGGGCCGGGTTGGTGATTGGATTTTATCTGCCCTCTGGTGCCCGCGCCGAAACCGAAGCCGCGTTCTCGCCGAATGCGTATCTGACGATTGCTCCCGATGGCAAAATTGCCATCGTGGTAGCGCGTTCTGAGATGGGCCAGGGCGTGCGCACTTCGCTGCCCATGATTCTTGCCGAGGAACTCGAAGCTGACTGGAAGCAAATCGGGATTGAGCAAGCCGGGGCGAGCACGCTATTCGGCGATCAAACCACCGGCGGAAGCGCTAGTGTTCGCACCACCTGGGACCCCATGCGCAGAGCGGGAGCGCAAGCCCGCGAAATGCTGATCAGCGCGGCAGCACAAGAGTGGTCGGTTGCGCCTGCGAGCTGCAAGGCAGAAAACAGTTTCGTCGTGCATTCGCCTTCGGGCCGCAAACTTGGTTATGGCGCGCTGGCCGCCAAGGCTGGAAAGCTCCCCGTCCCGGACAATCCGACGCTTAAGACCGGCGGGTACAAAATTGTCGGCAAACCCCTGACCCGTCTGGATACGCCATCGAAAGTGAATGGCTCGGCGATCTACGGAATTGACTTCCGCGTGCCTGGAATGAAGTACGCGGTGCTGGCGCGCTGTCCGATCGTTGGCGGAAAAGTCAGTGCGGTTGATGACGCCGCCGCCAAGAGTTCTCCCAGCGTAAGTTTCGTCGGAAAAATCGGCGACTCGGCGGTTGCCGTCGTTGCCGACAGCACGTGGAATGCAATCAAAGCCCGCCGCGCGCTGAAAATCACCTGGGACGGCGGCGCCAACCAGGACCTGGATTCGGCCGCAATCTTCGAAGCTCTTCGCCATGCCGACCAGAGCAAGGCGGTAAAGTTCTTCGCCGTCGGCGATGTCTCGAAAGCTACCGGACGCAAGGTCGAGGCCAGCTATCAACTACCGTTCATGGCCCACGCTCCCATGGAGCCGGGCAACTGCGTCGCGCATTTCCGCGGCAGTAGCGGTGAATGTGAAATCTGGGCGCCCACACAGGTTCCGCAAGACTGCCGAGACACAGTCGCGCCGTTGCTCGGACTGAAGCCCGAGCAAGTGAAGGTCAACATCACTCTGCTGGGCGGAGGCTTCGGCCGGCGACTGGAGCACGACTACGCGGTTGAGGCAGCATTGGTTTCGAAAGCCATCAGTGCGCCGGTGCAGGTCGTCTGGACGCGTGAAGACGATATGCGCAACTCGCCTTACCGCCCGGTCAGCCTGCACAAGCTCAGCGCATCGCTCGACGCGAATGGCTGGCCAGTTGCCTTTACTCACCGCATCATCGGCCCGTCGATCAACGGCCAAAAAGGCTCGCCGCCGGTAAATGGCGTTGATGCCGACTTCCCCGACGAGGCGTCGTTTATTTATCCGATCCCGAACGTCTCGTTGGAACAAGTGATTACTGAAACCCCCGTCCCGTTGGGATGGATGCGCTCGGTGTACGCGCTGCAAATGGGGTTCGCCAGCGAAAGCTTCATTGACGAACTAGCCGCTGCCGCAAGAAAGGATCCGCTCCAATACCGCTTGCACCTGCTTTCGAAAGACGAGGACATTAAGTACTTCGACACAACCTGGCGGACTTCGCGCATGCGCGGGGTCCTGCAACTGGCCGCCGAAAAGGCAGGCTGGAGCAAACCGCTGCCGGCGGGCCGTTATCGCGGCATCGCCTGCTTCGGATGCTTCAGTTCTTACGCCGCCGACGTCGTAGAGATTTCGATGGAGAAAGACGGGCCGCGCGTGCATCGCGTGGTGGCAGCGATTGATTGCGGCCGGGTAGTGAATCCGAACATCCTCGAACAGCAGATTCAGGGCGGAGTCATTTTTGCGCTGACCAATGCGCTGCGGGCGCAGATCACTATTAAGCAAGGCCGTGTTGTTCAGGGTAACTTCGACGATTATCAACCCATCCGTATGAATGAGGCGCCAAAAGTCGAGACCTATTTCGTGCCCAGCACCGAGGCTCCCACCGGGGCGGGAGAACCTTGCGTGCCGCCGCTCGCGCCCGCGTTATGCAATGCGATTTATGCGGCGACCAAGAAGCGGACTCGGGCGCTTCCGATCTTGAGTTAGTGGTTAGTGGTAGCGGCTAGTGATCAGCGCTTCAGCAGGAGCACTCGAATCACAGGTCGCCACTGGTACTAACACTAGTCACCAAAAACCTATGCGCAAGCTCATTCAGCTCTTCGTACTCCTCATCTGCCTCTCGATTTTTTCTTCTGCTCAGGCCGACTCGTCTTTAGCTAGGCGTCGCGCCGCGCACCTTCGCCGCGGCATCAACCTCAGCGAATGGTTTGCGCAGGTTTACGATCCCAAGGGTTACACCAAAGAACATCTGGAAGGCTGGGTAACCGTCGATGACATCGCTTTGATCAAGTCCATGGGTTTCGACCACGTGCGGCTGAGCGTCAATCCTGAGCCGATGATTCGCCACAACATGGCCGACCAGCTTCCGCCGGAGTATTTGGGCTATCTCGACACAGCGGTGAGGATGATTCTCGACCACGGCCTCGCCGTCATTATCGATATGCATCCGGAGAGCGATTTCAAGCAGCGCCTGGTGGAGCATGATGATTTCGTCGAACAGTTTTCCGATTACTGGCGAGCCATTGCACGGCACTATTCCCGCTACGACGCTGAAATGGTCTTCTTCGAAGTGCTGAATGAGCCGGAATTCCGCGACCGCTATCGCTGGGCAGGCGTACAGGCAAAGCTCGCGACCGCGATCCGCGAAGGCGCTCCGCAGCACACCATCATTGCTGCCGGCGCAAACTGGTCGGACGTTGCGGACCTGCTGCCTCTGACTCCTCTGCCCGATCCCAATGTGATTTACAACTTTCACTTCTACGATCCGCATACCTTCACACACCAGGGCGCCACCTGGGGCACTAACTACTGGCATTTTGAAAGCAAGCTGGCGTATCCGGCGACCTTCGACGACGTACAGAAGGTCGCGGCTCTGGAGCCTGATCCGCTGAACCGCCTCATGGTCTTGCGCTACGGGCTCGACCACTGGGATGCGAACCGGATGAATGTCGAGATTGGCCAGGCTGCGGAATGGGCGAAACATTGGAATGTGCCGCTGACCTGCAATGAGTTTGGCGTATTCCGCAGAGTCTCGGACCCGCAGGACCGCGCCCGCTGGCTGCACGACGTACGTTCGACCCTGGAGCGCTACGGCATCGGCTGGAATATGTGGGATTACGGCGCCCGGGACAACAGCCACGGCTTCGGCGTAGTCAATGGCCCCAAGGAAGGGCCGAACACCCCAGACGATGTCACGCTGCAAGCGTTGGGATTGAAGCGCTAGCTATCGCAGTGGAGCGACGGGACCCCGCCCGTCCAGCCGCATACTCGCTCAAGCGTTTTGTCACGTTTTCAAATAAATGACATACTTGCCAGTATTTGTCATATTTGCTAGAATTTGACAATGGAAATCGAAGCCCGAACCCGCTTGAACGAAAATGGCCGCCTCGTCATCCCCGCCTCGTTTCGCAAGGCGCTGGGCATCAATCCTGGAGACGAAGTCGTATTGCGCCTCGAAGACGACGAATTGCGAGTGACTACTTTGAAACGGCGCATTGAGCGGGCGCAGCGCCACGCCCGAAAATTCATAAAACCAGGCGTTTCACTGGTTGACGAACTAATCGCCGAACGACGTGAGGCCGCCAAGCGTGAGTAGTCTTGTGCTCGACGCTTCGGCGATCATGGCGGTCGTCAACGCGGAACCGGGCTACGAGAATTTGACCGAGGAGCTGCTCGCTCGAGCGGTAGCGAGCACCGTGAACCTCGCCGAAGTGCAAACCAAACTGGTAAGTCGCGGCTGGCCCTCGGAGACGGCCTGGCAGGATGCCAACAGTCCGATCAAAGAAGCCGTGGCCTTCGAACCGGAACATGCACGAATGGCGGGCGATCTAGTGGCTCGCACAAAGCACCTCGGCCTTTCTTTGGGAGATCGCGCGTGTCTATCTCTCGCAATGGCGCTCAAGGCTCCCGTATATACGGCCGATAAATCGTGGAGGAACTTGAAGCTGGATATCCGGATTCACGTCATTCGATAACCACAACTACTCCACCGCCGTAATCTGGCCTCTTCGCCCGCGCATGGCGCGCTTCCGCTCCAGCAAAGTTTCCAGCGCCTGCCGTGTCTCCTGCGAGAGATGATACGACTCATTGTCTGCAGGGTATTTCCGCGAGAGTACGTCAGCCCGGTAAGCCTGCACCGCATGGGTGATCTCGGCCGCAGCGTCTCCGTAGCGGCGAACGAATTTCGCCGGAGCGCCAAAAATCAGGTTCAGAATGTCATGGATGACCAGCACCTGGCCGTCGCAACCTGGCCCTGCGCCAATCCCGATGGTGGGAGCCGAAACTTCGCTGGTGATCATGTCCGCGACTTCGCGCGGAATCCCTTCCAGAAAAATGCAGGCCACGCCGGCGCGGTCGAGCGCGGTGGCATCGCGCATCAGTTGTTCGATTTCGGACAACGATTTGCCCTGGACTTTGAATCCGCCCATGCGGTTCACCGACTGGGGAGTGAGGCCGATGTGCCCGGCGACAGGAATTTCGGCGTCAACGATCTGACGAATCAGGTCGGCGCGTTTTTCGCCACCTTCTATTTTCACGACCTCGGCGCCGCCCTCTTTCACGAAGCGGGTCGCATTGCGGACAGCTTCATCCGCACCGACGTGATACGAGCCGTAAGGCATGTCGGCAAGCAGCAGAGCGTTCGTCACTCCGCGCCGCGCCGCGCGCACGTGGTGCAACATTTCGTCCACCGTGACCGAGAGCGTGTTCTCGTGACCCAGCATCGTCATGGCCAGCGAGTCGCCAACCAGGACGGTGTCTATGCCAGCTTCATCCACCAGCCGCGCTGTCGAGTAATCGTAGGCGGTCAGGCAGGTAATCGGTTCGTGCTGAAGTTTTTTCTCGCGGAGTTGTGCAACGGTGATTTTCTGGCGCGGAGCGCCAATCGGCGTGAGACTCACGATGTCCTCCAGTGCCCCTCCGCAACCTGGCGGATAGAGCCTGTACGCATATCTAAATGCTGGCGATATTCTAGACCTAACCGGGCGGTCCGTCGAGGGTTACCTCTAACGCAAGGATTTCAAAGGTCAATTTCCCCATGCAACGGATCTGGCGGATTTTTCGTCGAACCTTCGTGACAAGAAAAGCTTGCCTCGAGGGTCTTGTGAACAAAGAGCGAATCATCTGCGAAAAGCTCCGAAAACTAGGCTACGCGCGGGAAAAGCGCATCCGGCTCTATGGCGAGGAGTTCGAACTGATCTCGAACCCGATCCCTGACGGCGACGGATTTGCAGTTGACGGGATTGTACGCAGATCCGGCGATCAGCGGCGGATAAAGGTCCCTTTGTCCCTCGTGGTTACCATCCGGCGAGAACTCACGACTTTAGAAAATAGGGTCAGCTTAGAGAATAAAAGTGTCGCCTGAGCGCCCGTGCGTCTCGAGGGGACGCCTCGCTTGAATGCTTCGTTATGTACAACAACCGCTGCATTCTGTGTACCGGCTGCGTCCGCGTCCACGACAAGGTGGACGGCATCGATTGCCAAGTCCCAATTGACGTGCGCCAGAATCGAGAGTAGTGTTTCGTCCAATTTGCAGGAAGGTAGCTGATTCGAACTTCCTACTTACCGGAGGCACAAATCTTGATTTGCTCTAAGTGTGGCGCCACGCAGGCTGAGGGCAGCCGTTTCTGTTCAGTTTGCGGCAACCCGGTACTCGAAGCGCAAGCTGCGGCCGCGGTTCCGCTTCCCCCGCCCGTCCCGGCACCCATCGTCGCCGAAGAAACCAGCGGCAAGGCAGTCGCCAGTCTGATTTGCGGCATCATCAACATATTTCCCTTTTGCGTGATAGCCATCATTCTGGGCCACATTTCTCTATCGCAAATCGGCAAGAGCGCAGGCCGACTGAAGGGCAGAGGGCTGGCTATTGCCGGACTGGTTATGGGATACCTCGGCCTAGTCGCCATCCCGTTCATCCTCATCGTTGCCGCCATTGCCATCCCCAACCTGCTGCGTGCGAAAATTTTTGCCAATGAATCCTCTGCGGTAGGCTCGGTTCGAAACCTCGTCTCCGCTGAGATCAGCTATCAGAGCACCCATCCGCAAGCCGGTTTCACCTGCAACCTTTCCGATTTGTCCGGATTGATTGATTCAAGACTGGCAAGCGGGCAGAAAACGGGATACGTCTTCGCCTTGCAGAACTGCACTGCGGAAAAGACGGGCGACCCGGCTTCCCATTTTCAGATCACTGCATCGCCGGTCACATACAACACGACTGGCGTCCGGGCATTCTGCACCGACGAAAGCGGCGTGACGCGGTTGGACAACGCTGGCTCCGCGCCGGGCTGCGTGGACCACGGTACGCCCCTGGAGTGAGTTTTCCTTGTTACAATATGGCTTCCCTAGTGGGCGCTTAACTCAGCGGTAGAGTGCCATCCTCACACGGTCCCCATCCCCCCACCGGCCATTGGTTCCAAAGAGGTTAGATAGGCTGAGTAACCGGAGAAACCGGTATATATGCCGGTATTTGGTACGGTTTTAGTACGGTCGTGACTACACGCGGGCCGCTAGCAAGACAATGGCGGGGTGCGACCCGGTATCCGCGACCGTGCTGCACAGCCCGTTCTGATCTTCCCTTGAGAACAAACTGAAAGCGCAGAGGCAGCTTCAAGGCCCGTAACTCTCGGCCGCCATGTCGCGGAGTGCAGGATTCGAATTGCCCGTCACAGTGCCTGGGTTTTTCAAGTATGGATGGCAGAGGTTTTGTGACGTCTTAGTGGAGTACCCCTTGCGGCAAGCAAATAAAAGTACAGGAGGTGTAAGGCATGCAATGTCACGCGTTGAATAAGGCTGGTACACCCTGCGGCGCCCCTGCGGTTGAAGGCACGAATCGGTGCGTCATGCACTCCGGAAGGGCGGCAGAGCTTGGTAAAAGAGGTGGACGGCGCCGAGCCATCTACAGCCCTGAGAAATTGAAGAAGTTCGCCCCGCCGATGAATGCAGGCGATTTGCGTAACCTACTTGCGCATTCGATTGTTGAAATGCGAAATGGGGTGCTGGATCCGAAGGTAGCAAACTCGATTAGCTATCTAGGAGCCGGTTTTCTACGTGCACTCGAGATCTCAGACTTAGAGGATCGGGTAGCTTCACTTGAGGTGCGAGCGAAAAATGGCGAACCGAAAACTTAAAACCAGAATTGAAGAACTGGAGCGACGTCAACCTGCAGCTCGGGCCTGTGTTTCAACTCAGTTCGATAAAGATGCGCTTGAACTCTATCCAATCCAGTTTGAACTCCATGGCAAGACCTATCCTGACTATAGCGTCTTCGAGCAAACGTCGATCGCAATCAGAGGCCGCGAATTGGTCTATCAGATATGTGGGCCAATCGTTCCAGCGCACAAAGACCCAAAGTGGAACCAACGGACATCGGCCAGCAGAGAATTCAAGTGGTGTTTCCAGCGCGAACCAGTCGAAGGAGATTTGCTGCGATGCGAGCATGTTCGGATGATGCGTGGTCCCGAAGTGAACGACATAGAATTTAACGCGCAGATCGAAGCGTGGCGGAGACAATTGCCGCAATTGCCGTGCCCTCTGAAATTTGAAGATGGACGGTTGTTCAAGCGGCAACGCAATGGGGAGTGGCTTGAAGCGGTTGAAGTCAGCTGGAAGGCGCACTGGTGGGGTGTCGAGTGCGACGCCCGGGGTACACCAGAAGCGTGGGCCTATGGACGATCTCCTGAGTTTTGGTCAGAACCGGATCCAGACCCGTTGGGGCGCATGCCGTCCATTTCGGCAGTGACATTCCTGGGATTGATAGACGGCAAGATGGCATGCCGGCCCGCAACGGATGAAGAACAGCGGGGTCCAGAGGAGGATGAGTTTTTTCGGGAAATTTTCTGCAGCGAGCCGACGAGCGCTCCGCCTCCAGGCCATAGCTGGGTTCGCAATCTCAGGAACGGTTTTTACGGAAGCCTGCCAATGGAGGACCTTGCTGCAGCGACACGGGGTCCGAACCCTGATTACACTGTCTACAATTGGTCGCCCCGGAAACGTTCGACGAAGCCCAGCGGATGAGACGCTGTTTTCGCCCAATATGCTCCACACAAGTTTTGCGACATAGCGAGGCGTGCAGCTTTGCCACATAGCGAGGCATAGCTGAGACCCGCCATTTACGCCCGTTTTGGTAGTTAAGCTAGGGGTATGGGCGAGAACACACGTAGAAATCAGTTACGAATGTCGAGCCGTTGGTGAAAAACGAACAGGGTGGGTTCACGTCGCCAATTGGAAACGCCGGAAGTCGTGGGGCTTGCCAGTCGCCGCAGTGAGTCAAAGATTTCTTGCCAGACAACCCGACCAAATACGACTGGCTCGGACGTAAATCGGTTCGCGTTATTATCACCCCCGAGTGGTCTCGGTTGATGTGCAGAAAGCCCCTCCGAACTCCGTCGACCGCTACTTGGCTGCTCGCACTGAACCACCAAGTCATGTAGCCGTGCGCGGTTGAATACCAAAGGCCCACGGCAAACAGCAAGGCGGATGTGAACAACCCTAAACCGGCGAGTCGCAGCACAACCTTCACGACTCGATTCCAGTGAACAGTCATGCTGATAATAGACACCATGCGAGGGTCAATTGGCGAAAAATCCCCATTACTCATTGACCTCTGCCGATGGGGTTTTGAGTGTAAACGCTGATTACATCAGTTATCAAAAACGCGTCATGGCGACACCCGCCTCACGTATTGGGTCTTAACCAGTTCCTTTCCGTGTAACCGAATAACCGGATCGGGCGAGAGGGTGAGTGAGCCACCGTCAACATGCACCGTCGTTTTACCTTTGTTGGCCATCCACTTCCCCTTCACGGGTGAGCAGAGCGACTACGCCCATCTCGCGCAGGTAAATGCGGACCGGATCGTCGGTCGTTTCAAGAGCGCATAGGGGCAGATCGAGTCCGATGTTCTCGCCGGGCTCCACTTGCTCCTCCAATTTTGTTTT
>WNFC01009097.1_pt1 | contig 10990 bp, 4 predicted proteins | sample 5400541 | NCBI WGS metagenome assembly WNFC01 (sample SAMN13153342, study PRJNA577476) | soil metagenome | isolation source: 120 cm saprolite under Douglas fir tree site 2 hole 2 replicate 1 | place: USA:California | collected 2015-04-18
CTGGGGCGAGGAGGGCAAGCGCCTGCATTGGGTGAAGCCCTATACGCGGGTCAAGAACACCAGCTTCACCGGCGACGTCCAAATCCGCTGGTACGAGGATGGCACGCTCAACGCCAGCTACAACTGCGTCGACCGGCACCTGGCGACGCGCGCCGACCAGACGGCGATCATCTGGGAGGGCGACAGCCCAGAGGTGCAGCGCCACATCTCCTACGCCGAATTGCACGAGAATGTCTGCCGCCTCGCCAACGTCCTCAAATCGCGCGGCGTAAAGAAAGGTGACCGTGTCACCATCTATCTGCCGATGATCCCCGAGGCGGCCTACGCGATGCTCGCCTGCGCGCGGATCGGCGCCATCCATTCGGTGGTCTTCGGCGGCTTCTCGCCGGACAGCCTGATGGGGCGTATCCAGGATTGCGATTCCAACATCCTCATCACCGCCGATGGCGGGCTGCGCGGCGGCCGCAAGGTGCCGCTCAAGGCGAATGCCGACGAGGCACTGAAGCAATGCCCCTCGGTCAAGTCGGTCATCGTGGTGCGCCATACCGGCAGCGAGATCGACTGGGTCGAGGGCCGCGACATCTGGTACCACGAAGCCGCCGGCGCGGTGTCGCGCGACTGTCCGCCGGCGGAGATGAGTGCCGAGGACCCGCTGTTCATCCTCTATACCTCGGGCTCGACCGGCAAGCCGAAGGGCGTCCTACACACGACGGGCGGCTATCTCGTCTTCGTCGCGATGTCGCACCAATACATCTTCGATTACCACGACGGCGACATCTTCTGGTGCACGGCCGATGTCGGCTGGGTGACCGGACACAGCTATATCCTCTACGGGCCGCTCGCCAATGGCGCGACGACGTTGATGTTCGAAGGCGTGCCGAACTACCCCGACCCCGCGCGCTTCTGGCAGGTCATCGACAAGCACAAGGTCAACATCTTCTATACGGCGCCGACGGCAATCCGCGCGCTGATGCGCGAGGGCGACGGCTACGTCAAGAAGACCAGCCGCAAATCGCTGCGCCTCCTCGGCTCGGTCGGCGAGCCGATCAATCCGGAGGCATGGCTGTGGTACTACAACGTCGTCGGCGAGCAGCGCTCGCCGATCGTCGACACCTGGTGGCAGACCGAGACCGGCGGCATCCTGATCACGCCGCTGCCCGGCGCGACGCCCTTGAAGCCAGGCTCAGCGACGCGGCCGTTCTTCGGTGTCAGGCCGGTCATCGTTGACGGCGACGGCAGTGTTCGCGAAGGCGCCACCGAGGGCAATCTCTGCATCACCGATGCCTGGCCGGGCATGATGCGGACCGTCTACGGCGATCACAAGCGCTTCATCGAGACCTATTTCGCCACCTTCCCCGGCAAGTATTTCACCGGCGACGGCGCGCGGCGTGACGAGGACGGCTACTACTGGATCACCGGTCGGGTCGACGACGTCATCAACGTTTCCGGTCATCGCCTCGGCACCGCCGAGGTCGAGAGCGCGCTCGTTGCCCATCCCAAAGTCGCTGAGGCGGCCGTCGTGGGCTACCCGCACGACATCAAGGGACAGGGCATCTACGCCTATGTCACCCTCAACGCCGGCGAGGCGCCGAACGAGGCGCTGCGCAAGGAGCTTGTCGCCTGGGTGCGCAAGGAGATCGGCCCGATCGCCTCGCCCGACCTCATCCAATGGGCACCCGGCCTGCCGAAGACGCGCTCGGGCAAGATCATGCGCCGCATTCTGCGCAAGATCGCCGCCAACGAGCACGACGCTCTCGGCGATACCTCGACGCTCGCCGATCCGGCGGTCGTCGATGACCTCGTCGGCAACCGGATGAACCGGGCATAGCAGCCTCGAGCCAGCGTCACGACGCTACCGAGCCGGCGGGAATTACCGCGGCGTCGTCAACGTTATTGCGAGTGTGCCGTCTCAACTTTGACGCAACCGGTTGATACGGCCACGGGCACGATTGCGCGCCACCCCTCGTGCGACAACGAGCTGATGCCGTCGTGCTCGGCGCTGGATCCATCGGTCCGGCGAGCATTGCGAGAGGATATACTCGATGTCACGCGTTTCGCGCTGTTCCTTCCCCGTCCTGCTGGCCGCCATCGGCGGCCTGCTGGGGTTTGCGCTGCCGGCACTGGCCGATCCGCCGGCGCGCGTCGGTCGCCTGAGCGAGATCTCCGGCACCGTTTCGTTCCATGACAGCGCCGACGAGCAATGGTCGCCGGCGACGCTCAACTACCCGGTGACTTCCGGCAATTCGTTCTGGACCGAGCCGGGCGCACGCGCCGAAATCCATGTCGGCTCGACCGCGATCCATCTCGACGGCACGACCGAGCTCGACATTACGGCGCTCGATGATCAGCGCTTCGACGCGACGCTTCCGCAAGGTACGATCAATATCCGCGTTCCTCGCTTCAACAACGGCGACGGCTACAATATCGCGACGCCGCGCGGCACCGTCACCTTGGCGAGTCCCGGCACCTACCGGATTTCCGCCGGCACCGACCGCGATCCGACGCGAGTCGCCGTCCTCGAGGGCGCTGCACGGGTCGTCGAGCCGAATTCGAGCGTGGCGCTCAGCCGCGGCGAGGAAGCCCTCCTCACCGGTACCGACAGAATCGACTATCAGATCGTCGAGGCCCAGCCGACACCGTTCGACAATGCCAGCCTGGCGCGCGAGCGACGCGAGGAGGAGCGGGCGCGAACGGCGACACGCTATGTCTCGCCGGAGATGACCGGCTATGAGGATCTCGACGATCACGGCACCTGGCAGACCGAACCCTCTTACGGCGCGGTCTGGTACCCGCGGGCCGTGCCGGCCGATTGGGCGCCCTATCGCTACGGCCATTGGCGCTGGGTCGATCCGTGGGGTTGGACCTGGATCGACGACCAGCCCTGGGGTTTCGCGCCGTTCCATTACGGCCGTTGGGCCTTCGTCGGCGACCGTTGGGGCTGGACGCCGGGCATCGTCGTCGCCCGCCCGGTCTATGCGCCCGCCCTCGTCGCCTTCGTCGGCGGCGGCGGCTGGAGCCTGTCGCTGTCGTTCGGCAGCGAGCCGGCGGTCGGCTGGTTCCCGCTCGCCCCGCAAGAGGTCTTCGTGCCGTCCTTTCCGGCCAGCGTTGCTTTTGTGCGCAACGTCAACATCACCAACGTGACCAACGTCACGAACATCACCAACCAGACGATCAACAACCCGGCACCCGCCGTCGTCGCCAATGTTCGGCACGCCAACCAGCAATTCGCCACCGTCGTCCCGCAGAGCGCCTTCGTCAGCGCGCACCCCGTCGCGAAGGCGGCGCTCACAGTGCCGCACGACGCCATCGCCAAGGCGCCCGTCACGGCCGGCGTGCCGATAACCCCGGCTGCTGCCGCCGCCTCGGGACGTCAGGAGGCAGTCACCCGAGCAACTCGCGTGGCGGAGGCCCAGGGCGAGCCGATCAAGGGCCCGCCGCCGCAAGCCGCGGCGAAAGCGGCGACCGCGCCGGCAACGCCCGCCCCCGGCCCCGCCATTGCCGCCAAGGGCAAGCCGCAACCGGGACAGCCGCAGCAGGCACAGACGCAGCCAGGTCGCGTGCAGCCGAGCCAGCCGCAAGCGGGGAAACCGCAGCCAGGACAGCCCCAGCAGGCACAGACGCAACCGGGTCGCGCGCAGCCAAGCCAGCCGCAAGCGGGACAACCGCAGCCAGGACAGCCCCAGATCGCTCAGCCGCAGGTCGCTCAGCCGCAGGTCGCTCAGCCGCAGGTCGCTCAGCCTCAGCCCGGGCAGCCCCAGCCTGGACCGGGCCAATCGCAGGCGGCAAAACCGCCGGAGCGCGGCGCGCCCGTGTGGTCACAGAACAGACCGCCGGTGACTGCTGCGGCGCCGGGACCGCCGATCCCGCCGCGTTCCGGCACGACAGCGCAAGGCGCTACCGCCGCGCCGCCGGCGAGCCCGGGGACACAATCGACAGGCGCGCCGGCGCTGGCGCCACGTGCGCCGGCGAACGAAACCGCCCAAGGCAGGCCCGGGGCGCCGCAGCCGCAAGCCGCCGCACCGGGACCGGCGATCCCGCCGCGTTCCGGCACGACAGCGCAAGGCGCTCCCGCAACGCCATTGCCGACTCCCGGGACACAGCCGGCAGGCGCGCCGGCGCTGGCGCCAAGCGCGCCGGCGAACGAAACCGCCCAAGGAAGGCCGGGGGCGCCGCAGCCGCAAGTCGCCGCACCGGGACCGCCGATTCAGCGCGCAGCACCCTCGCCAGCGCCGCAAACCGGGCAGGCGCGGACGGCCGGGCCACAATCGGCGGCGCCCGCCGCTCCGCCGATCGCGCGCGCGCCGGTCGAGCAGACCACTCGCCCGCCGGCCCCGCCGGCGGCCCGTGCACCGGTCGAACCGCCGGCGCATGCGGCAGCACCATCAGCAGCGCAGCGTCCGGCGGCCGCGCCTACGCCTAGCCCGGCGCATCCAGCGGTAGCAGCGCGGGCACCGGCGCCGCCGCCGGAGCACAGCGTCCAGCGGCCGGTGCAGCAGACCGTCTTGCAGCCAACGCATCAAGGCTGGGTCCGCTCGTCGCCGCCGCCGCAGGAAGCCGCCCGCCCCGCGCCGGCGAAGCCGGCCGCCGCCGCACCGGCGCCGGCACAGCCGCAACAGAAGGGCAAGAGCATCCCGCCGAACCCGCAGGATCCGAAGCACGTGAACGGTTGACCTACCGGAGCGGGTCGCCGGCCCCGTGGTGGCAGACAGCTTCCACGCGATTGCCGTCAGGGTCACGCAGGAAGGCCGCGTAGTAGTGCGGATGGTAGGCTTCGCGCACGCCCGGGCGGCCGTCATCGCGTCCGCCAGCAGCGATTCCGACACGCCAGAACGTGTCGACGGCCTCGCGGTCGCGCGCCTTAAAGCACCAATGCCGACCGTCTGCCTTGTCCGGCGGATCTCCCAGCCGAATCGACAGATATGAGCGATCGGGATGTTCGGGGCGAGCCCGTTCGCCATAGCCGAGCCAGTCGGCTCGAGCGCCTATCTTGCTGACGCCGAGCGCCACCATCACCGCGTCATAAAAACGCTCGGCGGAGACGATATCCGAGACCGTGATGGAGACATGATCGAGCATGTGACGCTATGGGACCGGCTTGTCGTTGCGATGGGCGGCAAGGACGGCAGCGTAGCGGCGGGTCAGATCGGGCATGCTGGTCCCACCGGCGGCGGAACAGTCGAGACCGAAGACCGTCAGCCGCGTCTTGAGATGGACGGTGCCATTGATCGGTACCTCGGCGGGCGCATCGATCACCGTGTGGTTGAACACCGTCGCTCCGGTCGCCAGGAAGACGTCGTCGGCAATCGTGCAACCGGCGAGATAGGAGCGCGGGCCGATCCGGACGTCACCGCAAAACACCGCGTTGGGGCCGATGGCGGCGGTCGAATCGACGATCGGCCGCTTGCCGCGCCGCTCGTACAGCATCACCGTGCCGCCAGCGCGCGGAACTGACGGTTGGCGACGGTCAGCATCGCGAGATCGATTGCCGGCGCCGCTCGGATTTCGGCAAGCAGCGCATCGAGTGGCGCGAGTTCGGCGGCATGACCGGAGAGAAAATCGGCGAGCGGATCGACGCCGGCTGTCCCCTCGACTGCCTTGCGCGTCAGCTCGGTCTGATGTTGGAAGAAATCGTCGATCAGTGCGCCGATCGCCATTTTCTGCCAGCTCGTCTCTGGCCGCAGCCGCTCCGCAGCCTGGCGCAGCGTGTCGAGTGCAAAGCGCGCGCCGAGCGCGAAATAGGTGCGGCCGATCTCGATGAGATCGCGCCGCGATTCCTCGGCAAGACGCACGATATCGCCCGACGAGACGAGGAAATCGAGGCGGGCGACGCGTGCCGCAAGGGCGGCCGGTACGCCGCGCTCGACGAGGCTGGTGACGCGGCCGGCGAGAGTCGTCGCCTCGGAAGCTGGCAGAATTTTCGCGAGTCCCCCGCCGAGCGCGGCGATGCCGGGGCCGAATTGCGCGAGGCGTGCACGCAGGTCGAGCGGCAGGCCGGAGCGCAGCAGCCACAGTGTCGCCCGCTCGACCAATCGCGCGGCACCCAGCATGAGATCGTATTGCAGCGCAGCGGGAACTCGATTGTCGAGTGCCTCGATTTCGCGCCAGATGGGACGCAAGGCGAAAGCATCGCGGGTGATCGCATAGGCATGCGCAACGTCACCGGCACTGCGCCCGCTCTTTTCCATCATCTCGCTGGCAAAGGTGATGCCGGCGCGGTTAACCACGCTATTGGCGACGAAGGTAGCGATGATCTCGCGGCGCAGGCGATGCCGCTCGATCGCCGGGCGATAGCGTTCGACGAGCGGCGCCGGGAAGTAGCGCAAGAGATCGCCGACCAATTCAGGATCGTCGGGTAGCGCCGAGGGCAAGAGCTCGGCATCGAGAGTCATCTTGGCGTAGGAGAGCAGGACGGCGAGTTCGGGCCGAGTGAGGCCGATGCGCGAAGCGGCGCGCGCCGCCAGAGTCTCGTCGTCAGGCAGAAATTCGATGGCGCGAGAGAGCTTGCCGCTGCGCTCGAGGCTGCGCATCAGGCGGATCTGCTGGTCGAGCACGTCGACGCCCTGCCGCTCGGCGAGGCTGAGCGCCTCGCCCTGCAGGTAGTTGTCGCGCAGCACGAGCGCCGCCACCTCGTCGGTCATCGCCGCAAGCTGCTGGTCGCGCCCGGCGCGATCGAGGCCGCCAGCGGCGGCCACTGCGTTGAGCAGGATCTTGAGGTTGACCTCGTGGTCGGAGGTGTCGACGCCGGCCGAGTTGTCGATCGCATCGCTGTTGATGCGGCCGCCTTTGAGGGCATATTCGATGCGGCCGCGCTGCGTCACCCCGAGATTGGCGCCCTCGCCGACGACCCGGGCGGCGATCTCCTTGCCATCGATGCGCAACGCGTCGTTTGCCCGGTCTCCGGCGTCGGCGGCGCTTTCACCGCTCGCCTTGACATAGGTGCCGATGCCGCCGAACCACAGGAGATCGACCGGCGCGCGCAGCATGGCACGGATAAGCTCGGCGGGCGTCACGTGGTCCACGGAGAGGCCGAAAGCCGTCTTGATTTCCTGCGTCAGAACGATCGACTTGACGCTACGCGCGAAAACGCCGCCGCCTTTGGAGATCAGTTTCGCGTCGTAATCGCTCCACGACGAGCGTGGCAGCGCAAAGAGCCGCTGCCGCTCGGCGAAGCTGGTCGCCGTGTCGGGATTCGGATCGACGAAGATGTGCAGGTGATTGAAGGCGCCGATCAGCTTGGTGTGGGGCGACAGCAGCATGCCATTTCCGAACACGTCACCCGACATGTCACCGACGCCGACAACGGTGAAATCGCTGCTTTGAATGTCGGTGCCGAGCTCGCGGAAATGCCGCTTGACGAGCTCCCAGGCGCCGCGCGCGGTGATTCCCATCCCCTTGTGGTCGTAGCCCGCCGAGCCGCCGGAGGCGAATGCGTCGCCGAGCCAGAAGCCATATTCCTCGGCGACGCCGTTGGCGATGTCGGAGAACGTCGCCGTGCCCTTATCGGCGGCGACGACGAGATAGGGATCGTCGCCGTCGCGGCGGACGACATTTGCCGGCGGCACTATTTCACTGCCGGCGTAGTTGTCGGTGATGTCGAGCAGACCGCGCATCAGAACCTTGTAGCACTCGATGCCCTCGGCCTGGACCGCGTCGCGCCCCGCGCTTGCCGGCGGCGGGTGTTTGACGACGAAGCCGCCTTTCGAGCCGACCGGCACGATGACCGCATTCTTGACCATCTGCGCCTTCATCAACCCGAGAATCTCGGTGCGAAAATCCTCCTTGCGATCGGACCAGCGAATGCCGCCGCGCGCCACCTTGCCGCCGCGCAAATGGATCGCCTCGACGCGCGGGCTGTAGACGAAGATCTCGACGAGCGGTCGCGGTGCCGGCAGGAGATCGATCTCCCGGCTCGCCAGCTTGACCGAGAGATAGGATTTCGGCGCACCGGCCGCATCGCGTTGATAGTAGTTGGTACGCAGGCTTTTCTGCACCAGCAGCAGAAAGCTGCGCAGGATGCGGTCCTCGTCGAGATTGGCGACCTCGTCGAGCAAGTGTCCGATCGCCTCGGCGATGTTTGCGGCGCTCGCCGCACCGTCGCCGGCGGCTTCCCGGTTCCCTTGCGCGGCAGGATCGAATTGCCGCTCGAAGAGCGCGATCAGATAGCGGGTGATGGCGGGGTGGGCAGCTAGGGTGTCTTCCATGTAGGCTTGACTGAAGGCGCTGCCCGCCTGACGCAGGAATTTGGCGTAAAGACGCAGGATGACGACCTGGCGGGCCGTCAACCCAGCAGCCAGGACTAGGCGGTTGAGGCCATCATTCTCCATCTCGCCGAGCCAGATCTGACTGAACGCCTCCTCGAAGCGCGGACGGACCTCGGCGATTGCGAGGCCGGCGGTCGGCGTAGCGACACGGACGGTAAGATCGAAATCCTGAATCCATGCGGCGCCGCTCTGGCCGTCGAGGGCGACGCCATACGGAACCTCGCCGATCACCTTCAGCCCCATGTTCTCGAGCATCGGCAGCACGTCCGAAAGCGCGACCGGGCTGCCGGCGTGAAAGATCTTGAGTCCGACGGCCGCCGGATCGTCGCCGCGCCGCGCATAGAGCTTCATGCCGAGCTTGAGGCCGCCGCGCACCGCTTCGAGGCAATCGATGTCGAACAGCGACTCGGCGATCGGCACGTTCTCGCGGTAGGCGGTGGGAAAGGCGCCGCCGTAACGCTGCAGCAGACGATAGGCGACATCCTCGCCCCTCGCGGCGGCCAGCGCCTCCTGCAGGCGATCTGACCACACGCGCCCCGCTTCGGCGAGACGCCGCTCGATTTCAGCGGTGTCGATGGCGCGTACCGTGCCGCGCACCGTCTCGATCATGAAATGAATGCGCGCCAGCACGGCCTCGTCGAGCTGAGTGGTGAAGCCGGCGACGGTACCGTTGCACATCTCTGCGAGAATCGTAGCCATGCGCCGACGCAGATCGGTGCTGTAGCGGTCGCGCGGCACGTAGACGAGACACGACACGAAGCGTTCAAGCGGATCGCGGCGAAGGAAGAGGGCGATGCGCTGACGTTCCTGCAGGTTGAGAATGCCGAGAGCGGTCTCGAACAGCTCATCCTCACCAATCTGCAAGAGCTCGTCGCGCGGGAACGTATCGAGGATGTGCTGCAGCGCCTTGCCGTCATGGCTCGCCGGGGCAAAGCCGGCGCGCGTCATCGTGCGCTGAACCTTGAGGCGGGGGATGGGTATTGCGCGAGGCGAGCGGCTATAGGCGAGCGAGGTGAAAAGGCCGAGAAACAGCTTCTCCCCAAGCACCTCGCCGTCGCTGTCGAAGACCTTCACACCGATCGCATCCATGTAGACCGAGCGGTGGACGGTGGCGCGCCGGTTGGACTTGCTGATAGTCAACAGACGCTTCTCGCGCAGGTAATCCTGGACCTCGCGTGGCAGCGCGGCGAAATGGCGCAGGCCGTCGAAGACCGAGAAATCATCGTCGCGCAAGATACCGAGGCCGGATTTCGGCACGACGACCGAATCGTCGCCCACCGCCGTGCGGTAGCGGTACTCGCGATAACCGAGGAAGGTGAAGTTCTCCTCATCGAGCCAGCGCAGAAAGGCAGCGACCTCGTTGACTTCGCGCGCCGGCATCGGCAGCTTGCTGTTCTCCAGATCGTCGAGCGCCACGCTCAATGCCTTGCGCATGGCCGGCCAATCGGTGACGGCGTGACGCACATCTTGCAGGACTGCGCCGAGTCGGGTGGCGATCGCCTCGCGACGGGCGGGGTCGTTCTGCTCGCTGATCTCGACATGCATCAGCGATTCGCGCAGCGAGCCGGCACCATTGCCGCTCGCCGCTTCGAGCAATTCGACGACGTTGCCCTCGTCGTCGCGGCGCAACTGCAGGACGGGATGGATGATGAGGTGGACGACGAGGTCGATCCCATTGAGCGCCGCGGTCACCGAGTCGACGAGAAATGGCATGTCGTCATTGACGATCTCGACGATCGTGCGGCCAGAGCGCCAGCCGTGCTCGGCAGGCCGCGGGTTGAAGACACGGATCTTGGCATTGCCCGGCTGGCGCTGCTGGGCGAAGTTCCACAGCGAGGTCGCGGCACCATAGAGATCCTCGGCGTCACGCGCCAAGACGTCATCGGGCGGAACATGGGCGTAGAATTGGCGAATGACTTGCGCCAAAGCTGCTGCCTTCCGCGCATCGAGTCGCCCGACGACGAGACTGGCAACCGTCTCGACGAGCGCGCGCTTGCGCTGTTCACCTTGCCTTTGCATCCGTCCTCCCTGCGTCATCCCGTTCTTCGCCGGAATCGTTTCGCCGACCCAGCCTGGCAAGCTCGCGCGTACGGTAATCCGATCGACGCGTTTGGCAAGCTCTCCAAGGATGATCGGCAGCACGATTGATCGCAGCCGGCGATTGGGAAAGAATGGAGCGAATCGGGCGCAAATGACGATGTCGGATGATGGATAACGCCGCAAGTACCAACGGGGGGCCGGCGCTTGGACGCCTGATGCGTCGTCGCGCGACCGTGAACCGCCGGCGCGAGCGGCTTCTGGCGATGAATACCGAGGACGAGGTCGCCATCTTCTTCGCACGCTGGCTGAAGGCGCCGCAGCGGATCGGCGCCGTCGCTCCGTCGAGCCGGTTTCTCGCCCGCGCCATGGCGACGCAGGTCGATCTTCGCCGCCCGGAGCCGGTCATCGAGCTGGGTGGCGGCACCGGCAGCGTGACCAAAGCGCTGCTCGAGGCCGGCTTGCCAATCGACCGGCTTGTTGTCGTCGAGCGCGACGTGCGGCTCTACAAGATGTTGCGCCGCCGATTTCCCGGGCTGCGCGTCGTCCGCGGCGACGCACGCCATCTCGTCGAGCTGTTGCGCCCGCTCGGCATCGAAGCCGTCTCAGCCGTGGTTTCCAGCCTGCCGCTCGTCGCGATGCCGAAGACGATGCGCCGCCAGATCATCAGCGAGAGCTTTGCATTGCTCGGC
>WNFC01009099.1_pt1 | contig 10989 bp, 14 predicted proteins | sample 5400541 | NCBI WGS metagenome assembly WNFC01 (sample SAMN13153342, study PRJNA577476) | soil metagenome | isolation source: 120 cm saprolite under Douglas fir tree site 2 hole 2 replicate 1 | place: USA:California | collected 2015-04-18
AAAAGTTGATAACGTTGAGAGGGTTCGCTCACGGTAAGCTCAAGCCAAGCTCTCTCCCAACTCTCTAGTGCTTTTATGCGTTGCGGAATGGAAGTGTCGGTTATTAGAGGGTCGTGGAGGCCATTACGCATGGTTCGGACGAGGTACTGCATGAGTGGCGACTGTGCAATCAAGACGGAAAAGCGGCGGCAGGAAAGCATTAAAGACAGAAGGTCCGTGAGTGACAACTTGATCGCCATGAAGAGTAGAACTTCATCTGGCAAGTCGGGGAGATGACAGTTGGGGGACATAACGGCGTCCAAGGACGAGTGGGTCCGAGTCCGAGCCGAGCTGAGTCCGACGAGGCGAACGCGTGGTTCGGGCCGGAGCTAGCCGCCAGTGGCTCGGCAATTACCGCATGCCAAAGGGCCGTTGTTGTTCCGCCTGATAGGGAGACACACAGCCCTCCTTTCTTGCCTTCGCCCTTCACACTCACAATGTCCGACTCCGATGGCGACTTCTCAGACGAGCTCCTGGAACTTGCTGGTGCTACAGAGAAGAAGCGTAAACGTCGTGAGGGCTCTTCAAGGAGCGAAGCTAAGCGTCGGAAGGCAAAGTGAGCGCGTCCTCCTTGCCTACCGTACTCGGTATCAAACCCTTTTTTTATATAGCCCCGGGATGGATAGTACCTCGGATGCTGATGGGCCAGAGAGTGAAGAGGATGATGTAGAGGAGAATCCTTACCCACTCGACGGCAAATACATTGATGAATACGACCGCCAGCGGTACACTGCCACCTTTGTGCACTGCCCTCCAAGCCTGACTGACGATTCGACAGCCTCCTAGAAATGCCAGAGATAGAACGCGAAGAAGTGATCGCGCAACGCCTGGAGGAGCTTCAGCGCATCACGGACAAACGGAATCTGGACCAAATGCTGAAAGCTCAGAAAGACGGCGACGGCGACAGCGTCGCTAAAGCAGCGAAACGTGCGTTCTTCAACACTTTCCCACGGGCTCATCTAGAAGTTCTATTTACAGGCCAGCACACCGTCCGAGGCGCGACTAAGGAAAAGTCGAGGAAGCTCGACGAGTTGAAAGCGAAACGGAAAGCGAAAGACGAGAGAAAGCGAGTACGTGCTTCACTCCCACGGTGCATCGCTCTCTCTCAATCCTGTCCAAGTCTCGTGGCTCTCCGAAGCGCGACCGATCGTCGTCTCCCATGGAAATGGAAACTTCAGATGATGAGGCAGAGGATGGTCAAATTACCAAGTTTGAGCAGGAAGAAGAGAAAGAACGCAAACTCTTGGGCAAGGCTCACCTCAACGATGAGCCTATGGGTATGATGGACCTTAACAAGGCCCGTTTGACGCGAGACGTTCTCGCCAAGCACTTTTTGGCCCCTTGGTTCGAAGACTTCGTCAAAGGTAGCACCAGCGCTATGTCTAGCCTGTCTTGCTTTAACGATCGCCGTTAGGGGCCTATGTGCGTTACCTCGTGGGAGTGGATAAATATCGCATCTATGAAATCAATCGTGCGTGCTCCTTCCCCCCTCATTGATTTTCGTTGAAAGCCCTCTAGAAGTTCAGAACCATTCCAAGCATTATAAAATTAACGATAGCGTCACTTGTAATCTGGCTCTTGAACTCAAGTACGGCGCTTCTGTGGAGGTGGTCCCGATGGATAGAGTTTCGAACGTAGACTTCAATGAGGTCAGTGGACCAGAGATCATCCGGAGAGTCGCCGCTCAGTCGTCTTAGGGGGAATTTAATCGTTTCAAGCTCACCTGGGAGGCTGCCCGCATGAAGTTACCGACAAAACGCGAGCTAGAAAAGAAGGGCGCACAGATAACGAAGTTCATTAACCAGCGGATGACCGAAGTACGTGTAGCGTCATCGTATGGTCTGTCTTACGTACTCAGCCATGAATTCTAGAGTGACATCGCTGCTATGCTTCGACGGAAGAGTCAGCTACAGGGTGACACCGTCAAGCCGCAGGCCAACCGGGTAACGTTGGAAAGAGCGAGGTTAATGCAGGCGCGTATGCTTGCACTGCGACGCAACGACAAAGCGGAGGCCGCCACGCTCGATGCACAACTTGCGGAGCTTGCCGTAGAGAGCCCTCCCGTCCAGTCGGAGCCGACCGAAGATTCGGCCGCCCTGCTTGCGAAGGTCAATGAGCGTAACCGCAAGGCGAATCACGAGGCAATCCGCCGCGCAGAGTTACAAGAGGCGGAACGCAAGCGGCGGGAGCGTCGTCTCGGCACTCCCACCGCTCTCGACCCCAGCGCCCGCCTACGCACTGTGCCACGGATGTTTGCATCGAGGTACGGATTTCAAACCCTTCCCGTAGTCACTCTCTAGTGCAGCCCGATTGAGATCGAGACGTGTTTACGCTCAGGTCTACCACGCCACATCCTGGCGGATCCCCCTCTCCAGACGCGTCGTTGACCAAAGCGCCGCGGACAATCTCAGAGCAGAGTCCGTCCAAGGCTGGCCATGGGAAGGGCGATTTCCATGCGCGCGTTCTTGAAGCCATCGAGATTGATTTAGGCGACTTTTAATGTCGGCCTCCTCTCCTCTTCCCCTTTTTGCTCGTAGTATTTGATTTTGCTACCATGCTGTGCTTTATATCTGTAATACGCCGTGTCTTGTCAGGGAGGAAAGGGTTGTACCGTACATGGACGACGCCCATGCCACCTAATAGTGCCTTAACTTGGTTAAGTGTAGATAGATTTCGCGTTCATAGTGGGGTTGTGTCATCGCTCACTGAGGGTCGCAGTCATCGACTTGCAATCCAACCATCAAACAAAGTTCGTCTACTCCTGTTATACCCGACTGCATGTCCATGCCATGGATACATGAAAGCTGAGGTGCGCGAGTGGTTGTCACATCAATGGTTACGAACTGAAGTGCGTTTATATATTTACCCCCATCCCAGGTGCCAGTAACACGGTCCATTCAGCCAGCACCGATGTATAGGGTGCAAGCCACAATACATAAAACGACGTCTTGTACTACTCCTTCATCTGCGTACCGGTCAGACCGCAGAGCCGGTTCGGCACCTCCCTGTTCGCTTGACAGCGACTCGGAACCGCTACCCCGGCCATGCGTACAGTATGTCCCTTCAGCTCTTCTGCGGATTCCTGCGCGTCCATACCGCAGTACGGTAGTGGTGGCACCTAGGTACCAAGGAGTAAGCGCGAAGCCAGGCGTGTTGCGGCACTGATCTTCGCCCTCAGAGGTCCCCGTACTCAAGAACAGGTCTGCATCCGAACCGTGATGGTTGTATGGTCGTCGTGCAACATTATCGGAAATATTAATGTTCGTCCGGTGTATTGCATCATTTTCTGCCAGAGCTTCAATCCATTCTCCGTCGGTTTATCTTTCCGAGGACGGTCGGCAACCCCCCCCCTGGCATGACCATGGTCCTGGGCGTAGGCTCTCTTCTCCCGGGATTGACTGATTACTTGCCTGAGCATATAGCCTTAGAATTAATAGCACTACTACAGTAGTACAGTCCTCTTGTCTCTACGGCCTTGCGTCGCATTCTTGGTATTTTCATTTAAATCCAACTTATATTTCCCCCAAGACGCGGCCTTCACTGGGTGGGATTATATATGGACCCAACACCGGACATGTCGCAAATTTGGGTAGCCATTATAATGGTCATAATTAATGTAAAATCAAAAAAAATGTTGATTGCTCCTCGACCATCCCTTTTCATGGCACAAAAAGGATGGATTACTATGGAGCATGTACTTACACAGCTATGGATTATGGTTTGGTGCGGGGTCCAAAACATTATTTTGACAAAGATGATGAAAATTCCCAAGTTTTGGGACATTTCAGTAGACACAGCAATAATCTAAAGCTGTGTAAGTACATGCTCTATAATAACCCCAACTCTTTGGGCCATGAAAAGGTATGGTTGAGGAGCAATCAACATTTTTTGATTTTACACTTAATTATAACCATTATAATGCCAATCCCAAATTTGCAACAGATAATGAATGCAGTACTTCCTTTACTACTAAACAACAGGGTACCAAGCGAAAGATTGTGTGTGTTAGGCAATAAGTGCGCGGGCGAGCCTCACAGCTAGGAACTGCAGCAGTGTTTGATTTACATGACTTATGGGAGTATTGGTCCCACGGCCTGAGGGAACACGCGGGTTTGTCAGAGGCTGGGCGGAAGTGTGCCCACCCGCTTCCCTTGCCGCCGGCATGGGCCTGCCAGTGCCGGCCAAGCCGCGGGTACTGTAGGATCCAACTTGAGCCGCTAATGTGTGTTAAAGCTATTTTCCGAGTGATCGAGGGAGGAGTTGAGGGATTTCAAGTCTGTTCCCGGATGCCTGGGCTCAGGCTCCCCGGGGACTGTTCGCGGTGTGTCTCGGGTATGGTGGACCCCGGACTCAGCTGACGACCTTTGTCTTGTCCTTCCCCATTGGGCCAGTGGATCCCCCACCAAGAAGCCCGGTACTAGTAGAACACCTAGATGGTTCCAGGTTGTGAGATGCAGGTTGGCCTGTCTGGGCGCTCCTAGGTTCCCCAGTGTGCCAACGACGCAGTATATTGAACCCCTTATCTCTAGCGGGTCATGCAGTCATGACTCATGACAAACTTCTGCTAGGCCGGATCTTGCAGCGCAGTTTTTTTTCAAACCCACAGCCATCCGGACCACGTCCTCGGTGTGGCCAGCCAGTGACCCAGACTATGCTCCATGCAGCCGCGGCACCAGTTTTGGGGAAAATGTCGTGTCATGGGGTCAATCATGATGAAGTCATGGATGGCGCCGGGCCGGATTTCCCGAAGAGGTGAAATGAAATTATTTAGTTTGTGATGTCGACCCGACCCGACCACTCTTTCAATTCACTTTCTCTCTCTTCGCTTCCACCTTTCCCCAATGTCTTCGGACGCACCTGCATCAGTCCCACTTCCACGCACGACTGCGAATGGTGGTCTCACAAAAAACATGCCTCCCATATGGCCAATTGATGCTTCCGCCTCATCCGTACAAACCCCGCTTCTAGCCAAGTGTGCGCGCCATGACCGCGAGGGCGAAATTTGCTGCCAGGAGTTGAAAGGAGAGGACGAACGTCAGCTTATAGACCCGGACGTCATTCGTGATGTGTAAGTGTCTCAGTCTCTCTCTGATGCAATGGGCGGGGACGCATTCGCGCTCGTTGATGTCGATGTCGGACATCTGTCCTCACCGGGGTTTACAGTCTCCACGCGCTCCCCCGACACTCTTCCAAACAAGGGCTCTAACTTACCATGTCTACCCATTAGAGTTATTGGCCTCTCGGACGGCCTCACCGTCCCTTTCGCCCTCACCGCAGGTCTTTCGTCCCTCGGCGAGTCCAAGCTCGTCGTCCTCGGCGGCATTGCCGAGCTCATCGCTGGCGCAATCTCGATGGGCATCGGCGGCTTCCTCGCATCTCAAGCAGAGCGCGACCACCACCGCTACCTCCGCCGCGCGACCAAGGCGCGCGTACAGCGCTCGTGTGACGGCGAGATGGAGCGCGAGGTGCATGCCGTATTGGGTCCGGTTGGCGTGGACCAGAACGTGTCGCGCCAGGTGGCACTGAATTTGCTCGAGGTCGAGTCTGCGGCGGCGGATCGGAGCGAGGGTTCATCAGATGTGGAGCGCAGCCTCAAGTGGAGCCACTCCGTCGGCGTTACAGAATTTTTGCTCAAGTTTGGCGAGGGCATGGGTGCGTTCTTCACAGCCTGTCTCTTTTGTTGCGTTGACCTTGGCTTACGCCACGTGCCACAGAGGAGGTCCCAACACGCCGCATGTACCTCTCCGCCTTTACAATCGGGATGGGCTACCTCGTTGGTGGCGTGATCCCGTTAATTCCCTACTTTTTCATCCCAACAGCGCACATTGCGCTCATTTACTCGTCCATCTTCACCGGCATCGTTTTGCTCATCTTTGGCGCCGTCAAGGCGAGGATTACTGGCGCAGCAGGCAAGGGGGCAGGTGGATACATATGGGGTGCAGTAACTACGTTGTCAGTGGGGGGTGCAGCCGCCGCCGCAGCCTATGGCATAGTTGCCCTCTTAGAGGCGAAGGGATGAGCTGCCTTACTAGTATGTTTACCGTGATTTATTTTTCGGTTCCGTTACTGTAATGTGTACCTTCAAAGTTGTCACTCAACTTACGTGGCGCGATCTATAGATGCTTTGCATGTCCATCCATGTGCCTAGCTTATTTCTCCCATCCTCGTATCGGCGGTGCACAATTATTGTGCGCATTCTCTTTGTGAGTGGTGGGCAACGTGGGTTATGTCGTAGTCTTTTCCTTAGTACACTGTAGTAAGTCGGCCCGGGGATAGTAGAGCTCAGGCCACTTACATTGGACAGACTTTTGTACGAACGCGATGCTCAGATACATGGCAACGAGCATTTTAGGTCACGGATAGTTCAGTTCGTTCACCGCAGTTATTATTCGAATAACTAATCATAAATATTTCGTACTACCGCGTTGCACGCGTCCATCATCGCTGCGATACTATCTTCTTAAGTTTCTACCCACAAATCATCTTCCCACCCCGCTCTCCAGGTCGTCGAGGCTCGGCCCTTGCGAGCTGTCGCACAGCTGCCCACTCGTATTAAGAGATAAAACGGCGCTCTGCGCCGTGCCAGTGGGATATTGATCGCAGGTCACGTGCGAGACGGGCACTCGCTTGACCGTGACATTCGAGACTTGATTCGAGACGTTGCGACGACTCTTTTCGAGGTCCGAGTCCACCACGCTACCAAAATATCGACCGCATTGAGTGTAATGAAGAACGTAAAGAAATGTCGTCGTACATTCCCGCGGAAGAGCAAAAGTCCGTCAGAGAAGTGTATATCCGTGTCGCAGTGATCGACATCATTACCAGCGCAGGTACCAGGAACATCTATATTGGGGGGAGATGTAAGCTGGTGTGTTCTCCACAGTTCGTAGCAGAGAAGAACGTACAAGATTGAGGAGAGCTGATATTCGGAGTAGGTCAACATCCTTCAAAGCGAATTGGAAAGAAAACAAATACGGGTCAGGTTCAAACAAATGAACACCTACAATATGAATAGAAAATGTATGTGAGCAGAGAACTACAAGAAAACATACTATACTTGCCACTGCGATGAGCCCGGCTCCTGCGGCCAAAAAGAGCCAAATAACGCCCTTACGAACAGAAAATGCATTAGGGAATTGAGAGCACCACGGATACCAAGAATTGCCACCACTAGCAACTTACCTGCTTCCAGAGTAGCCGTCCGAGAGCAAACATGCCTCCGCCGCGACGTCGCAAACGGAGCAAACCAAGAAACATGATAAAAACCAAGACGATGTCAATGGCAAGCATGGTAATGACAGCAAGTTTGTCGCGCTCCATGTCGGGCAGCATGCAGGTGTCATATCCAGGTAACCAAGCAGAGCGGAGCTAGGAACAGTTAAGCACAAAAGGTCAAAGAGATCTGGGATCGGTTCCTCACCCGTGTTATACCTAATAACAAATCATATTTATAAGGGGCCCCGTTTGTCTGAAGGAGAGAGGACGGAGAAGGACTTGCCTTCTATGAGGAATGCCAGGTAGAGGGCCCATAAGGTAGTTGTGATAACTATAACAACCTTATTCTTGTTCCAGATGGCAATGCTGTCATGTTCTATGAGCATCCACTTCGGAAAGCTCAAGGTAATGGTGAAGCATAGAAGACTGGCACTTACGTGCGGAGCACGACCAATAACACAGAAAAAGCAAGGGCCAGGTAGCCAAAGACCTAGAAACAAGAGAAAGAAAGGTAAAACACTATCTTATCGATGACCGGTACACATCGGAGGGCTTGCTCACGAAGGTGGAAAGGACCCAGAGCTTGAGATCATAGGCCGTCAGGCTCGCGCGTAACGAAATGGAAGCTGAACACGCCACCCACCTGACAGTTGATCGGTCTCGTGGCATCAAGACCAACCATGGTAAGGATTACGGCCATGATGGTTGCCAGACGCGTAAAGGAGTAAATCTACGCATGGGATAAATCAGTCCGAGGCTCCCGCGTATTAGGTGAGACCCCCAAAGGGTCTTGTCAGTACAGACCCATATTGTCCACCAGTAAGGACGACGTCCTTGGATGACACTCCACTCGTAGTCGAGAGTAGTGAAGAACTCCCAGCTGGGAGCGAAGGGTCGAAGCACGCAGAATGTTGTTAGAGAGCTATGGAGGCACCGCTGGATCGACTCACATGTAGAGACCACCCAATGCGTGGCAAAGCTTCACGAACGCCACTGCCACAAGACAAGGCCGATGAGCTTCCCAAGCTGCGAAGCTAAGGCCAGGGAGCATACGCACGGTATTCATCAACCAATACGATAGGATTCTGGAAGCCACCCATCCTGCAGGATTGTAGGCTGGGGTAGCAGAATTACCCAGAACTTGGGACAGTTCATATACAGATTCCCCAATATGTAACTCGTGTTTTCCAAACGGGCAACCAAGTGAGGGTATCCCCACCTGGTTGTAAAAACACGATACCTTTCATCACCATCATCATGTCCATCAGGATCGATACGGCCATACGGGTAGGGCCTGTGATTTCACCCTTTTATCGTACCTCAGCGTCCGAAGACAAGGCTTAACGATCGTGCCATGCGGATATACTGGCCGATGGTGTCCATGTTTGGCATCTCCGGACCAACCAGATGACAGTTTTCTGATAGTACTCCTATCTATCAGAGAAAGAGTCAAGTGACTGGTACAGAGATGCCATACGCTCGCAAAAAGGAAGTCATACCAGTGATACCACAACCTGAAAGACAGCATGAACATGTCCGAGTCTTCTGCTCCTGGATGTGGTACAGAATGACGCGTTGCCAGGAGGTGCAATGGCTCTCCAGCGGTTGGAGCGTAGACTAAGCGAACAAGGTACAGGCTCTCAGTCAGGGCTCAGGATGCTAGAGGTTCCGCGTAGTGTATCTCCCCTTGTCAAATTTACCCATTCACCGAGCTTGTGCCCTGAAAGCTGGGTTATTGATGCACCATAGCTTCATATTCCGTATCAACTGCTTCAGGGTCAGCGACTTGAATGTAAAACACAGCAAACCTGCTCTCTGGGGTGTACCAGTTTCCCATTTTTTCGTGATTTTTGTTGCCTCGCTGCCCCATCATGCTTCTTCCCCGGATTGGGTCTTCAGCATGGCTCCGCCCGCCAGTCCCAGGAACTTTGCAGGCCATATAACTGTCCGTTACATACTATTTGGTAACACCGCCACCGTCGCTCGAGTAGTACTGTATGCCGGCGATAATCCTATCGTGGTGCCTGTAAGAATGCCCTGGATCTGGGTGGCGAGCACGCGCATGATGTTGGTGTATGGATTGCCTGGAGCGGATATACGTAATCCCATTAGGGCATTGATGGGTTTCCCGAACAAGATGGGGGTCTGCCAGTGTGGGCGTGAAACTGCACAGGCTGATTCTGCAGGACATGTCGAGAGCACGTTTGAATGGTGTATTGTTTGTATTACTGAGCTATGTAGCCGTGAAACGTACTGTTTTCTTGTAACCGCTTAGTATCTAGCCACCGAATTGAGGAAGGTATCAGATCAAATACTACCACTCACCACTCTTACCCCCTATATATCCGTTACCCCCCCGACGAAAATAGCGATTTATCGTGACAGATTTTCCCGAGGCTGTGCAATTGGGTTTAAATGTTCCTGTGTTGGAAATTTGAACGTAAACAGTGTAACGCGTAAGGGAATTGATTGGCGCAATGTTAGAACCCTGCTCATCAGGATACAAGAATAGTACCCGAGTTATGACCAGCTTCGCAATGTCCATTGCGTGTTCCGCGAGGGAGGGCTGGCTTGGGCGAAATTGCAGGTGCCAGCCTGGCATCGCACACGTGGGTGAGCTGAAAATGGGATGCTTCGGAAGCAGGGCAGAGACATGAGCAGCTATATGAATCACCGCACGGAATGCCACAACTCATGTATTGCTGAAGTATTGCTGCTCTTGAAGAACTTGAAGCCCATGAAGTTGCGGCCACGGCGAGGTCCTTCATCGCCGAGAGCCGGGCCGTCGCTACCATATAGAGCCCAGTCCGCTTAAAATTGGGGCTATAGGCCTATAACCACTCTATAACCTCACTTCACTTCAATTTGTCTCTCATTTTCAAGCTTACATCTGACCTCCTAAATATTCTACCGTCTTGAAGACGATGACAATATCCCACTCACCCCCATTATCACAGCCTAGCCCTTAGTTGCAACTTGCATCCATCTGTTTCAGGCAATTACCTTGTATCGTGACAATCTTCAAAACACCGATGAGGCGGTGCACTAACCCCAACCCTTCAGCCAACACGTCTCACGGTCTCGGTCTCGCCGTCATTCCTCACAGCGAACCAACTCCTTCTAAAGGCATAATTTCTTCCCCACCCGTGATATGGCCACCGACCAGTCAGGATCCATTCCTTTCTTATATACATGCGATACTAAATGGTCTAGAATGTACAGGAGGTAGTCCTCCTGTGACTCAGTACGAGGGGTCAAGAGTGACAGTGACACATGGCACAGTGATGACTCGCGTCTCCTCGCTTAGTCAGCCCGACCCGGTCCCGCCAACTCGAGACAGCAATGACAACACTCTTTCTCGCTCCCGATGCAAGGCCAGAATGCAAAATAATATACAAACAAATATTGCCCGGTGGTAGTAAGTAGAACAAGTACACTAACGACTAATTCTAGACGGAGAAGAGAGGAAAAAGTGAGGGGTAGACAAGTCAGTCGTAACCCACCAGTGATGTAGGAAAATCCGCGTACCTCCGGTATCCTGAAAACGGTGATTTCCTAGTGACGTCATTCAACTGCCACAAGGGATGGGAGCCCCATGGATACACGCACCTGCTGCTTGAAGTAACGTCGGTTCTCTTCGTCGATCAAGACGAGGTTAAGGTAATAACGCGTGCTGAACTTTTTGTTCACGTCGCGGAACGTCGGGGTCAAGTCAAACCCGCCTAGAAACAGCCT
>WNFC01009102.1_pt1 | contig 10988 bp, 7 predicted proteins | sample 5400541 | NCBI WGS metagenome assembly WNFC01 (sample SAMN13153342, study PRJNA577476) | soil metagenome | isolation source: 120 cm saprolite under Douglas fir tree site 2 hole 2 replicate 1 | place: USA:California | collected 2015-04-18
GAGGACACCCGGCTGCACTCCGGCTGGCTGCAAGCCTGGGGGGAGCAGGGGAGGGGCTCGGTCTTCCGGCTCACCCTGCCGCGCACGGTGGGCGGGCAGCTTGTCGGGTCCCCGCTGCCGCTGTGCCCCGACGACGCCGAGATAGCCAGGACCGACGGCGTCGTCACCGTGGACTCCGTGGCCTATCCCGCCGAGGGCGGCGCCCGCACCGGGAGCGGCGATGCCTGACCCGTGCCGCGCCGCCGCCCGCCGCCCCCGAGGCTGGGCCGCCCTGGTCACCGGGCTGGCGGCGGCGGTCACGCTGGCCGGCGGATGCTCGGTCATCCCTTCCGGCAACGGCCCGCAGCCCGCCTCCGCCCCCGCGCCCCCGCCCGGTGCCGGGCCCTGCTGCGGGCTGCTGGTCCGCCCCCCGCAACCGGGCTGGAGCCCGGAGGAGGTCGTCAAATACTTCCTGCTCGCCAGCGCCATCGTCGCCGACGACTTCGGCGTGGCCAGGCAGTACCTGACCCAGGACGCCAGCCGAACCTGGCAGCCGGGCACGGCGGTGACGATCTTGACCAAGGAGCCGCAGGTGACCGGGGCGCCAGGGCGGCTGTCCGGGCCGGGGACCAAGCCGATCGTGCTGGTGACCGGCCAGGAGCAGGCCAGGCTGAGCAGCACCGGGCAGTACATCCCGGCCTCGGGCGGTGCCCAGGCGCCGACGGAGGAGTTCATCCTCCAGCAGGTCAAGGGGCTCTACAAGATCGCCGAGCTGATCTCCACCGGCCCCAGCAAGAACTCGCACCAGCTACTGCTGACCAGCGACCTGTTCCACCTGGAGTACACGCCGCGGAACCTCTACTACTACGGGATGCGGAACGGGAAGCTGCTGCCCTACCCCGTGTTCGTGCCCATCCAGGGCAAGAACCCGGCGGTCACGCTGATCGATGACCTGGTCGCCGGCCCGACCGGATGGCTGCAGGGCGCGGCCCGGACCGCGTTCCCCGCCGGGTCGCACCCGGTCCAGCCGATCCAGGTGTTCCCCGGGCCGTCCGGCGGCCGGACCGCGGTCGTGAACATCGCCGTGCCGGCCCACGCCCAGAATGTCCAGGTGGGGCAGATGGCCGCGCAACTGGTGGCCACGCTGACCAGCCCGGTGTACAGCGCGCCGCTGTTCCGGGCCGTCAAGATCAAGATCAACGGGCGCCCCTGGCCGCCGCCCCACCACCAGGCCGCCCTGGGCCTGACGGTCTACCAGCGGGACATCCCGCACTGGTCCGCTGGCGTGAAGGCCTACTACCTGTCGCAGGGCGGCGTGCTGCGCAGCCTCGGCCCCGGGTCGGACCGCGGCGCCGTGATCGCCAATAGCCCCGGCGCCGGGCAGGTGCCGCTGAGCGAGATCGCCGTGTCGCCGAACGGCAGCCGCCTGGCCGGCCTCAGCGGCCCGGCCAACACCGTCTACACCGGCGATCTGGTCACCACCGGGCCCAGCCGGCGGCAGTCGGTCGGGCAACTGCACGCCGTGCTCTCCGGCACCTCGTTCAGCTCGCTGAGCTGGGACAACTCCGGGGACCTCTGGGTGGTGGGCCAGCGCGGGCGGCAGCCGGGCATCTGGGTGCTGATCAACGGGCAGGGCCCCGCCCTGCCCGTGCAACTGCCCCCCCTCGGCCTGGGACAGGTCACCAGCTTGCGGGTCGCCCCGGACGGCGTCCGCGTGGCGATGATCGCCGGCACGGGCGCGAACGCCCACCTGGTGCTCGCCGCGGCCATCCACGACCACACCGGCTTCGCGCTCACCAACACCGCCCCCCTCGGGTCGGCCCTGCCGCCGCTGTCGGCGGTCGCCTGGTTCGACGAGGACCACCTGCTGGTGGTCACGGGGTCGGACGAGAACTCCCAGCTGTGGGAGGTACCGGTCGACGGGGACAGCCCCACGTCGCTGATCAAGCAGGCCGGGATGACCACGGTCACCGCCGCGGGCCAGACCAACCCGATCTACCTCGGCCTGGAGAACGGCGTGCTGGAGAAGGCAGTCGGCCTTAATCAGCCTCTAGCCGACATAACGGCTGGCCAGGCAGTCATTTATCCCGGATAACCGGCCCCAGCGTCCTGACATCCAGCCGCGGTCAAGCTACGTTCGAGGTATGGCACCCGCCCGGGTCCGTGGTTGCGCCAGGCTGGGTCACCCGCGAGGAGCGGATGGTCCTTCCGGGCAAGCCGATGCCAGCCGCAGGCGAAGCGGCCCACGTAAGGCGACTTCTCGTCGACCGATCACGGTGCGGCTTAGAGGTAAGACCTGCCCCACCAGGGGAACCGATGTCCTCCGGACCGGGAGAAGGGTAGTAGTGGCAACAGGCCGCGAACCCCTCAGCAGGCGGATGTGGGGTCGAAGACCAGGTCGGCCGGGCGGGTGCCAACACCTTGGACCTGACTCGGGATGAAGGGGGTTTCCGGTTATGGACATCATCTTCAAGGGTCGTCGTACCGATGTGCAGGAGCGGTTCCGCAGCTACGCGTCGACGAAGCTCAGCAAGATCACCAAGCTGGCGCACAAGGCGATCCGGGTGGACGTCGAGGTCTCCGCGGAACGTAACCCGCGGCAGTCGAGCCAGCGGGAGCGCGTGGAGCTGACCATTCTGTCCCGGGGCCCGGCCATTCGCGCCGAGGCGGCGGCGGACGACCGGTTCGCCGCGCTCGACCGAGCCATGGCCAAGCTGGAGCAACGATTGCGCCGTTCCGGGGACCGGCGCAAGGCGGCCCGGCACGGCGCGCTGCAAGCGGGACGGATTCCGGGCCCGCGGCCGGGGGGCGCCGCCGCCGGAGCCGCCGCGCGGGCGGCGGCCGCGCCGCAACGGGCCGGGGGCGGCCCCAGGGACCTGGGGGCGCCAGGGCCGGGCAGCAACGGCGCGGAACCCGGGTGGCCGGGCGAGCCGGAGTGGGCCGGCCCGGGGCCGGAGGACGCCGACCTGCCCGAGGAGGCCGCCGGTGTTGTCCCCATCCAGATGGAGGGGGACGGCCCGGTCGTGGTCAGGGAGAAGTTCCACGCCGCCGCGCCGGTCAGCGTGGACCAGGCGCTGTTCGAAATGGAACTCGTCGGGCACGACTTCTACCTCTTCCGGGACGAGCAATGCGGCCTGCCGAGCGTCGTCTACCGGCGGCACGGTTATCAGTACGGGCTGATCCGGCTGGTGGAACAGGCAAAGCCGGACGTCACGGCCAACGGCCTGCCGCCCTAGACGGCCCCCGGCCGGGCTAGCTAGCGGCGGGCCGAGTGAGCGGCATGGTGCGCACGGAACGGCCCGGGGCCCGTTCTTCGCACCCGCGAAATGGTCGGAGTTTGCGAGTCGGCGCCCGCGTCGGCCAGAGTGTGTTCGCAAGGCACTGGCAAGGGCCTGCACCTTGGGTGGCGGAGCGCCGGCAGGCGCTCCGCTAGTCAAGGCGTTCCCTTGGCAGTGCCCTGAACCGCCCAGACGCCAGACCGGGCGATCGGAGCGCGCAGGGTCAGGGAAGGACGCGAGATGGCCGGAGATCCCGGAGCCACCGGCGGGGCAGCCGACACCCGGCGTCAGCCCGAGCCGATCCGTGTGCTGGTCGTCGACGACCACGCGCTGTTCCGCCGCGGCTTGGAGATGGTGCTCGCCGAGGAGCGCGACATCGAGGTGGTGGGCGAGGCCAGCGACGGCGCTGAGGCGGTCGCCAAGGCCGGCCAGGCGCTGCCCGACGTCGTGCTCATGGACATCCGGATGCCGCGCAGTAGCGGGATCGAGGCCTGCCGGGCCATGAAGGAGCTTTCCCCCAGCGCGAAGATCGTGATGCTGACGATCAGCGACGAGGAGGAGGACCTGTTCGAGGCGATCCGGGCGGGTGCCAGCGGGTACCTGCTCAAGGACATCCCCTACGACGAGGTCGCCGACGTGGTCCGCGCGGTGCACGGCGGCCAGTCCCTGATCAACCCGTCGATGGCGGCGAAGCTGCTGGCCGAGTTCGCGGCGATGGCCTCGCGCGACGGGCCGGAACGGGCCGAGCGGGTTCCCGCCCCGCGGCTCACCGAGCGCGAGATCGAGGTGCTCAAGCTGGTCGCCCGCGGCATGAACAACCGGGACATCGCCAAGGAACTGTTCATCTCCGAGAACACGGTGAAGAACCACGTCCGCAACATCCTGGAGAAGCTGCAGATCCATTCCCGGATGGAGGCCGTGATGATCGCCGTGCGGGAAAACCTGATCGAGTTCGGCTAGCCCCGGCTGGTCCGGGCTCTGGCCAGGCCCGGGGGCCCCGCGCACCCGGGTCCCTCGGGTGCGTTCAGTCGTCGATGGCCTGGTCGCTTCCGCGTGCACCTCTCCGCGCCGGGCCACCGGCACGACCAGGCCGGGCATGTCACCGGACTCGACGTGCCGGGTCAGCACGTCCCGCGGCCGGCGCAGCCGCACCGCGGACAGGCCGCTCTGCATCATCTGCCTCCTCGCGGGCGTTCGGCCCGGGACCCCGGCGGGCCGCCTATCTCTCGCGCATCAGACGGTACGGCGGCGGATCATTCATCGGCCCTGGTGCCCGGACCTATACCCGATGATCATGGCGATCCGGCTGTTCCCGCGACCAGATCGCCATGATCACGAACGGCTTGGGCCTCAGGCGAGGGCGGCGTGCAGGCGGGTGGCGAGGTGCGAGGGGCTGACCTGGCCCAGTTCCACCGAGGTGCAGCCGACCCACTCCGCGGCCTCGCGCAGCGCCCGGGCCATCGGCTCCACGGCCGCGGCCGTGTCCAGGGAAAGCTGCCGCGCCACGAGGGCCTTGCCCCGGCGCACCGGGTCCACCCGGCCGACCAGCCGCCCGCCGGCCAGCAGCGGCATGGCGAAGTAACCGTGCACCCGCTTGGGCTTGGGCACGTACGCCTCGAGGGAATGCTCGAAGCCGAACATCCGCAGCGTGCGCTTGCGGTCCCAGATCAGCGAGTCGAACGGGGACAGCAGCACGGCCCGGTGCCTGCCGCGCAGGGCCGCCTGGGCCTGGGCCAGGGCCTCGGGGTCGGCCCAGGCGGGCACGCTGGTCCCGCCCGGGCCGCCGATCGCCACGGGGGTGAGCCCGGCGGCCAGAGCCGACTCCTCGGCCCGCTTGGCGGGCCGGGGCGTGACCGTGTCGGTGAGGTGGTTCAGCCGCTGGTAGTCGACGAGGTCCGCGCGGGTGGCCACGCCCAGCGCCCGGGCGGCCACCCCGGCGAGGTGGGCCAGGCATTCGTCGTCGGACGGGTCCTGGCCGAGCAGTTCGCCGGGGAGCACCCGCTCGGGCAGGTCGTAGACCCGCCGCCAGCCCTCCCTGCGGACGCAGATCACCTCGCCGACATCCAGCATCCACTCCACGGCGATCTTCGTCTCCGACCAGTCCCACCAGGGGCCGCCGCGCTTGGCCCCGCCGAGCTGGGTGGCGGTCTGCGGGCCCTCGCCCCGCAGCCGGGCCAGTACCTCGGCACAGGTCCGCTCGTGCACGGTGTGCCAGCGCCTGCCGCGGGAGCGCACCGCGCGGCGGCGGAACGCGTAGTACGGCCACTCCTCGACGGCGAGCACGCAGGCCGCATGGGACCAGTACTCGAACGCCGCGGGCGTGCGCGGGTGCCAGTAGGCGCGCTCGATGCGGTCCCGGGGAATCGGGCCGAGCCGGGCGTAGGCGACCAGTTCGTGGGACCGGGCCAGGACGCTGATGGTGTCCAGTTGGACCGCGCCGATCCGGCGCAGCAGGCCGGGCACGCCGCCGCGGCGCCCCTCCGTCCCCAGGAAGCCCTGCGCGCGCAGCGTCATCCGCCGTGCGTCGTCGGGGGAGAGAACGAATTCCGGCGCTTCGACCGCGGGACTGACCACAACCACGTGAGCTTAACGCCGCCCGCCGACATTCCGTCGGCGTCAGCTACCAGGATGCGCGGCCAGGCGTATCATCCCCGAATGCGGGTTTAGTACCAGTCCGCGAAGATATCGGTGGCCAGCGCCAGCAGGCCGCCCACCACGGACAGCCCGACGCCCACCCAGAACAGCCACCACGCCGGGCCCAGGATCAGCCCGAGCCCACCGACCAGGAATCCCGCCGTGATGAGGGACACCGCCACCCAGGACACCCGGCGGCCGTGGTACGTCTCGGTGGCGGGCCCACCCGCGGTGACGGGGCTGAGCTGGCCGCCTTCGGCGGAATGCCCAGCCGCCATGCCCGAACCCAGCTGGTCCGCCATGCAGGCTGCTCCTTTCCGGGCGCGGCGGCGGGCCGCCACCGCCGGTAACGCATCCGGCCGCACCACCTGCGGCCATCACCATATTGTGGCGAAGCCAGTTTAGTGGTGCGCGCCCGGCCCCGAAGGCTCGGCATCACCGCCGGGCTCGCCTACGATTACATGAGACGCACACGCCGGGCACGAAATGCCTCCGGCGTCCGTTGCCTGGCTGGCGGGCCACGGGCAAGCGGCCGCGATCCGATTACCGCCAGACGATCCGCGAGGAGCGCGACGAGAAGTGCCAGTCATCATCGATAGGGTCCTGCGCACGGGCGAAGGCAAGATCCTGCGCTCGCTGAGGCGGATCGCTGACCAGGTCAATTCGATCGAAGAGGACTTCGCTCCGCTGAGCGACGCCGAACTGCGGGCCATGACCGGCCAGTTCCGCGAGCGCCTGGCGGCCGGCGAGGCGCTCGAAGACGTGCTGCCCGAGGCCTTCGCCGCCGTCCGTGAGGCGGCGCAGCGGACCCTGGGGCAGCGGCACTTCGACGTCCAGATCATGGGCGGTGCCGCACTGCACTCCGGGAACATCGCCGAGATGCGCACCGGTGAGGGCAAGACCCTGGTCGCCACGCTGCCCGCCTACCTCAACGCGCTGAGCGGCAAGGGCGTGCACGTCGTCACGGTCAACGATTACCTGGCCAAGCGCGACTCCGAGTGGATGGGCCGGGTGCACCGCTTCCTCGGCCTCGAGGTCGGCGTCATCCTCGCCCAGATGACGCCCGAGGAGCGCCGCAAGCAGTACGCCGCCGACATCACCTACGGCACCAACAACGAGTTCGGTTTCGACTATCTGCGCGACAACATGGCCTGGGGCCTGGAGGAGTGCGTCCAGCGGGGCCATCCCTACGCGATCGTGGACGAGGTCGACTCCATCCTCATCGACGAGGCGCGGACCCCGCTGATCATCAGCGGCCCGGCCGAGCAGAGTGGCCGCTGGTACACCGAGTTCGCCAAGATCGCACCGCGGCTGCGCCGGTCCGAGGAGGAGGACGACGGCGGCGACTACGAGGTCGACGAGAAGAAGCGCACCGTGGGCGTGCTCGAATCCGGTATCGAGAAGGTCGAGGACTGGCTCGGCATCGACAACCTCTACGAGTCGGTGAACACGCCGCTGGTCAGCTTCCTCAACAACGCGATCAAGGCCAAGGAGCTTTACAAGCGGGACAAGGACTACGTCGTCATGAACGGCGAGGTCCTGATCGTGGACGAGTTCACCGGCCGCATCCTGCACGGCCGCCGCTACAACGAGGGCATGCACCAGGCCATCGAGGCCAAAGAGGCGGTGGTCATCCAGAACGAGAACCAGACGCTGGCCACGATCACGTTGCAGAACTACTTCCGCCTCTACGACAAGCTCGCCGGCATGACCGGTACCGCGCTGACCGAGGCGAACGAGTTCCACCAGATCTACAAGCTCGGCGTGGTGCAGATCCCCACCAACAAGCCGATGATCCGCGCCGACCACTCCGACATGGTGTACCAGACGGCCCAGGCCAAGTTCGACTCGGTGGTGGACGACCTGGCGGAGCGCTACGAGGCGGGCCAGCCGGTGCTGGTCGGCACGACGAGCGTGGAGAAGTCCGAGGTGCTGGCCCGGCTGCTGAAGCGCCGCGGCGTCCCGCACGAGGTGCTGAACGCGAAGAACCACGAGCGTGAGGCCGCCATCATTGCCCAGGCCGGGCGCAAGGGCGCGGTCACCGTGGCGACCAACATGGCCGGCCGCGGCACCGACATCATGCTCGGCGGTAACCCCGACTTCGTCGCCGACCTGGAGCTGCACCAGCGCGGACTGTCCCCGGTCGAGACGCCCGAGGACTACGAGAAGGCCTGGCCCGAGGCCGTGGAGAAGGCCAAGCGCGCGGTGGCCGAAGAGCACGAGGAGGTCGTCGCGCTCGGCGGCCTGTACGTGCTCGGCACCGAACGGCACGAGTCCCGCCGGATCGACAACCAGCTCCGCGGCCGGTCCGGCCGCCAAGGCGACCCCGGCGAGTCCCGGTTCTACCTCTCGCTCGAAGACGACCTGATGCGGATGTTCAACTCCGACAAGGTCGCGCACTTCATGGAGTGGCTGAAGACGCCGCCGGAGGTGCCGATCGAGTCCAAGGCGGTCTCCCGGTCGATCCGGTCCGCGCAGACCCAGGTGGAGCAGCAGAACTTCGAGATCCGCAAGGACGTGCTCAAGTACGACGACGTGCTGAACCGGCAGCGCAAAGTCATCTACGGGGAGCGCCGCGAGGTGCTGGAAGGCGCCGACATGCACGAGCAGATCCGGCAGATGATCGACGAGGTGATCACCGCCTACGTCACCGGCGCGACCCAGGAGGGCTTCCCCGAGGAGTGGGATCTCGACCGGCTGTGGACCGCGTTCGGTGAGCTGTACCACCCGAAGCTGGCCATCACCGACGTGATCGAGGAGGCCGGCGGCGACCGGGCCGGCCTGTCCCGTGACTTCCTCGTCGAGGTCCTGCGGGAGGACGCACAGAAGTCCTACGACGCCCGCGAGGAGGAACTCACCCCGGAAGTCATGCGGGAACTGGAGCGCCGGGTAGTGCTTTCGGTGCTCGACCGCAAGTGGCGCGAGCACCTCTACGAGATGGACTACCTGCGCGAGGGCATCGGGCTGCGGGCCATGGCCCAGCGGGATCCGCTGATCGAGTACCAGCGCGAGGGCTACGACCTGTTCAACAGCATGATGGAAGGGATCAAGGAGGAGTCGGTCGGCAACCTGTTCAACCTCCAGGTCGAGGTCCAGGAGAACCCGATCGTCGAGGAGGGTGACGGGGCCCCGCCGGGCATTCCCCAGGCCCCGCCCGCCCGTCCGGACCAGCGGCCCGCCCCGGCCGGAGCGGGCGGTCCCGGCTCCGGTGCGGGCAGCGCACCCGCCAACGGCGGGGCCGGCCCCGGCACCGGCCGTCATGCGCGCGGCGCGCAGGGCGGAGCGCGCGGCACAGAGGGCGGTAACCAGGCGGGCGGGCGCGGGGCGCAGCGGGCGGGCGGGCGCGGCGGCCAGCCCGGCGCGCCCGGCGAGGACCAGGCCGCCGGGACCCCCTCGGTGGCCGCACCCGGTCTCAGCCGCCCGCAGCGGTCCGGCCGGCTCTCCTACAGCGCTCCGAGCGCCGACGGTGGCGGCCAGGTCGAACGGCGGACCGAGGCTGCGGGCAACGGCAAGTACGCCAAGGTCGGGCGGAACGCGCCGTGCCCCTGCGGGTCCGGCCGCACGTACAAGCTCTGCCACGGCGACCCGCGCAACCGTACGGACGCCTGACCGGCCCGGACGCCTGACCGGCCCGTCTCCCGCCGAGCCGGGGCTCGTAGCCGCGCGGCCGGGTCAGGGCAGGTCCGCCTGGCCAGGCCAGGGCTCGTGCCGCCGCTCGGCCGTAGTTCCCCCAGCATTGAACGGACATAGGCGCTGACCAGGTAAAACAGCCTCAGCTCATGACTTCGTAGACATGTAATTTCCGTTATCAAGGGCTCTACCACCTGGTACTACGCGCCGACCAATCGGCTTGGGGGAACTTCGGTTAGGCGGCCTCCACGGCGGTGCACAGCCAGCGGCCGTCCGGCTCTGCCCGGCCTGCGGACTCGCCTCGGCCCGTCAGCGCTCCCTGGCCGGCCGACGCTCCCTGGCCGGCCGGCGCTCCCTGGTCGGCTGGCGCCCCACGGCCGGCGGGCGGGCACGTCCCGGACCGCTCCAGCCGGATGGCCAGCGCCCTGACCCGAGGCCCGAACCCCACGACGACGGCCATCTCCATCACGTCCGCGGCCGGGCGGAAGGTAACCACCCGGCGGACCCTCGGCCGCTGCCCGGACGCCATTCGCGGGCCGAGTCGCTGGATGTGATCGCGGGCCTGCTGCGTCGTCCAGGGCACGATCTGGCGGGCCGGCCGGGAACCGGCCAGCGTCTCCGCCAGCACCTGGGCAAACCGGCTCGGCCAGCCGAGCGCCGCCTCCGCCACCGACTCGCCCGGCGCGGGCTCCCTCCTGCCGGGGTCAACCTCGCCCGCCCAGGCCGGGCGGGCTTTATCCTCGCCACCCCCGCCCCGGCCGGGCGACTGCGCGGCCGGAACGTCATCGTCATAGGGCGGGGCCGAATCGGGAACTAAGCACAACCGGATCGCTGCCGCGTCGGGCAGCGGCCGGCGCCCGCCGGGTGTCTTCGGACATCCGGGCCGGTCGGGGGGCAATGCGGACATGGAAACCTCCCGTGAATGGGCGATACCGGCTGCGCGGGGTTTCGGCTGGCTCACGTCCACCGCCCCCGAACGCCTCCGCCTGCCCTTTGTTCTACCCGCCCACAGTGACATTTCCGGCGACCTTCGAAACGGGAAACGGGCACGAGCATGACCGGGGCAGGCGGTACCACCGTGATCCAGGAGCCGGGTCACGGCCAGCGGCACCCTCACTGTCAACTCCGGGGCGGCCCTCGGGCCCTGGCGGGCAGCCCGGCCTACGCGGTGACCCAGCACGCGACCAGCATGTATGTGGTGTTCCGCTAGGCCGCGACAGCGTAATGTCCAATATCCGCGGGGAGCGGCGGCGGCCGTCAGTGGGGGGGAATGCCGCATGGGAGCCTCTGGTTGTCTCTTGAGCGGGTAAGGAACATGAACGTGCCCGCATGACAACCCTGGAGCTAATGTGTCGCTGCCACCGCTGGTTTCCCCTGCTGATGACCTGACTGTGGACGAGGTCCGGCGATACTCCCGCCACCTGATCATTCCGGACGTGGGCAAGACCGGCCAGCGCCGGCTGAAGA
>WNFC01009103.1_pt1 | contig 10988 bp, 10 predicted proteins | sample 5400541 | NCBI WGS metagenome assembly WNFC01 (sample SAMN13153342, study PRJNA577476) | soil metagenome | isolation source: 120 cm saprolite under Douglas fir tree site 2 hole 2 replicate 1 | place: USA:California | collected 2015-04-18
TACACTTTGCCTTCACGTTTGCTGATCGTCCGTGCCGTGGTCGCGATGTCGGTGTGCTGATCGGTGACGAGCCGGGCAAACAAAATCGCGAGCTGCAGGGATTGCGCGTAGGTGAGCTGCCGGCCGAGCGGCAGCATGATGTGCAAGCCTGATTTTCCCGTGGTCTTGATGAACGCCGGCATGGCGACGTCATCGCACAGTTTCGTCATCGTCTTGGCGAGGGTAATGACATTCGCAAACGGCGCCTCTTTGGGATCGAGATCGATGAGGCACCAGTCCGGGCGCGTGAGGTCGTCGATGCGGCTCATCCAGATGTGCAACGGGATCGTTCCGAGGTTCACGAGGTAGACCAGCGTCTCGACGTCGTTGCACACGAAGTATTGGATGTCGCGCTGCGTATCCTCGCTCCAGATCGGAATCGTCTGAATCCAGTCCGGCACAAACCCCGGCGCGTCTTTTTGATAGAATGACTTGCCGTTGATACCGTCCGGATACCGCGTGAGCACGACGGGGCGATTCTTCAAATACGGCAGCAACCACGGTCCCATGCTGCGGTAGTATTCGATGAGATCGCCCTTCGTGTACTTCTCCTCGGGCCAGAATACTTTGTCGAGGTTGGACAACTTCACTTCTCGGGGAAGAGGGACGGGGGAAGGGGGAAGGGTAAGGCCCTGCTCACCTTCCGCATGGTTTACCCTTCCCTCTTCCCCCTTCCCGCTTCCCGGCATCGTCACATCTTCGGGCTTCTTATCGTCGCGGAATCTGACGAACACTGATTGCCTTAAGAGTCCGTCTTTCGTGAACTCCTTGTACCGAACGTCGCACACGAGCCGCGGCTCGACCCACGTGTGATCCGGTCCCTTGGGTAGCGCGCCGTGTTCCGGTGGATCGCACGGCGGGGTCTTGCGGACGAGGCTTTGGAGTGTGGCGCTGATTTCCGCCAACTCATTGCCGCTGAATCCCGAGCCGGCACGGCCGCAGTAGATCAGTCGGCCGTTCTTGTACGCGCCGACATGCAGCGAGCCGAATCCGCCGCGCGAGCCCTTGGGCTTCGAGAAGCCGACGACGACGAAGTCGTCGATGCGATCGGCGCGGATCTTCAGCCAGTCAGAGGACCGGCCATTGCGATACGGGCTGTCCGCTTGCTTGGCGACGATGCCTTCGAGCCCAAGATTCACGACCTGCTCGTAGAGCGCCTCACCATTCTTTTCGAAGTGCTCCGAATAGCGCAGCGGCCCGGTCGGCGGCAAGATCTTCTGCAAGATCTCTTTGCGCCTGATGAGGGGCAGCTTGCGAAGATCGTAGCCCGCGAAGGCGAGCAGATCGAACACGTACAGCGTCGCCGGCGCCTCGATCGCCGCACGCTTCACCTCGGCGCGCCCGGATAACTTGGCGCGCGCCTGCAGCTTCCCGAAACTCGGGTGGCCGGATTCGTTCAACACCACGAGCTCGCCGTCGAGAATCACGCCGTCATACGGGATCGCCTTGACCGCGCGCGCAATCTCCGGGAACGCGCCCGCGAAGTCGAGTCCCTTGCGCGAATACAGTATCGCTTCGCCGTTCTGGCAGGCCGCGCGCATGCGATAGCCATCGAGCTTCACCTCGAACAGCCAACCGGCCTTGGAGAACGGCTGATCGCGCGTCTCCGCGAGCATGAGCTCCGTGTCCTCAACCCGCAGGTTCCGCTTCGGCGCGCCGAGTTTCTCAAGCTCCTTCTTGATCGGCTCGGCGCGCTGCTTGGCGTTGCGGAGCTCGTCATTGGTGAGGCCAGACAGAACTGATTCGTTCGAGTACGGCTCGGGGGAGACGTACTCGTCACGCTCTTTGATGAGCAGCCACTCTTTCGGAGTCTTCTTGAGTTTGATCAGGGTCCAGCGGCCGCGCAGTTTGTAGCCGCGGAGCTCGAACAGGAGCTTCCCCTTTTCCAGACCTTCGTATGGGTCTTCGAGCGGAACCCACACGCCGCGGTCCCAGACGATGACCGTGCCCGCGCCGTAATTCCCTTCGGGAATCACACCCTCGAAGTCGCCGTACTCGAGCGGATGGTCTTCGACGCGGACGGCGAGACGCTTATCGGCTGGATTTGCGGAGGGACCTTTGGGGACGGCCCACGACATGAGCACGCCGTTCATTTCGAGACGCAGATCCCAATGCAACCGCGTCGCGTCGTGCATGTGCACGATCAACAAGCCCCCGGGTTTGGGGGCGGCTTTCGGAGCTACTCCCCCGGGCTCGGGAGTTCTGTCAAAGGCGCGCTTCGTACGATACGTGCTGAGCGAATCGGCTTCTTCGGAGCGGGCCTTCCGACGGGTGGGCATGAGCGCGTATCATACCCCACTATGGCCGCTCATTCCATCGGTTCCGCTACGGTGTCGTTTGGCCTCGTCTCCGTACCCGTGCAGCTCTACGCTGCCGGCGAATCCAAGGCCACCATCACGTTCAACTGGCTGCACAAGAAAGACGGCGCCCGACTCAAGCAGCAGTACGTCTGCTCCAAAGACGGCGAGAAGGTCGAGCGTGATGAGATGATCAAAGGCTATGAATTCAGCAAGGGCCAATACGTCACGTTCACGCCTGATGAGTTGAAAGCGTTGGAAGAGCGAGCCACCGGCGCGATCGACATCATCGAGTTTCTTCCAGCCGAGAAGGTGGACCGCATCTACCTCGACCGCACCTATTTCCTCGGACCCGATAAAGGCGGCGAGCGCGCGTACAAGCTGCTGGCCGACGCGCTCGAGAAGACCAAGCGCGTCGCGATCGGCCAGTATGCTGCGCGTGGCAAGCAGTATCTCATCATGGTCCGCCCGATGGACGGCGCGCTCGCGATGGAGCAGCTGCGCTACGCCGACGAGATTCGCGAAATCGCCGAAGTGCCGATTCCCAAGACCGAAGTGAAGAAGCCCGAGCTCGATCTCGCGATCAAGTTGATCGACCAGGCGGCGACGGAGGAATTCCACCCGGAGAAGTACAAGGACAACGTGCGCGAGCGGATGCAGGAGCAGATCGAGCGCAAGGTCGAGGGCAAGCAGATCACGGAGGAGCCGGAGGAGGCACCGAAGGCCAAGGTGCTCGACCTGATGCAGGCGCTGAAGCAGAGTCTGGAAGGGGAAAAGGCGGAGAAGGCCGAAGCCAAGTCAGCCGCGAAACAGCCCAAGCGCCGGAAAGTCGCCGGAGGCCGCTAAAGCATTATCTTGGGGCGACTCTTACCCCGAGGGTGAGCGGTGCAAGACACGTTCTCGACGACTGCGAATGCGCCGGGCCCGCTGTTTTGGATCATCTGCTTCGCCGTCGCGCTGTTCGAAATCGCCAGCATGTGGAAGCTGTACCAGAAGGCCGGCTACCCCGGTTGGGCCGCGATCATCCCGATTTACAATGCGATTGTCATGATCCAGATCGCGCGCAAGCCGGTATGGTGGATTCTGCTCTATTTGATTCCGCTGGTGAACGTCATCATCGCGATCATCGTCACGCACAACGTGTCCGTGAATTTTGGAAAGGGCGTCGGGTTCACGCTGGGACTCATTTTTCTGGGTCCGATCTTTTATCCGATTCTGGCGTGGGGTGATGCGGAGTATCAGCCAGCGTCAGGAACTCCCGTGCCAGCTTAGGTCCCATTCCTTTTTCTTCGTGCTTGAAGAAGATGTAGGCATCGGTCCAGGCCTCGCCGCCCCCGCCCCCCCCGGCCCCCCCCAAGGCCTGGACCTTTTGCATCCAGTCCCGCAGCGAGTCTTCCGCATAGCCTTCGTCGCGTAGCCGCACGTAGCCAAAGTCGGCAGTCGCGACGAGCGGCGTGGTCCCTTCCTCTGTATCCGCGATGCACAGTGCGGTGTTCGTGCTCCGCAACAACTCGTAGACGTCGTCTGACCACCACGATGGGTGACGGAACTCACAGGCCGCGCGGACATCCGACGGCAACTGTGTGAGTAGATCACTGAGCCGCGCCTTGTCTTTCTTAAAATTAGGGGGTAATTGAAACAGCACTGCGCCCAGCTTGGCATCAAGCTTGCGAATCGTCTCGAGGAAGAAGCGGAGCGGGTCGTCGATGTTCTGAAGGCGCGCGAAGTGAGTAATGCGCTGTGGCGCCTTGAGAACGAATGTGAATCGCTCGGGCGTCGCTGCATGCCAACCGGCGACGGTTTTGGCGCTGGGCATGCGATAAAACGTGTAATTGATTTCGACCGTGCCCAATTGCTGGGCGTAGAACTCGAGCCACTTGGCGCTCGGGAGCTTGGGCGGATAGAAGCTTCCCTTCCATTCCGGGAAGTTGTAGCCGGACGTACCGACGTGGAGCCGCATGAGTCTAGCGGCAAAGCTAGTCTCACCATTCTTGATGGGGGAGTTGTCGCATGAAGAAGCTCAAGTTCACACTCGCCGCGCTGGTGTTCGTCGTAGCAGCCTGCGGAACATCGGCCGAGACCGAACGGAAGCTCGCTGAGCTCGAGCAGGCCAACGCACAGAAAGACAGTTTGATGCAGGACGTGGCCCTGAGCTCGCGGCTCCTCAGCGACATCAATGTCGAAATCGCGAAGGTGAAAGTGCGCGGGAGGCTCAATGTGTCGAGCGAGAGCCCGGTCACCGCGTCGAGCGATACACTGCTCGCCAAGCTGCGCTACGTCGTCACCCGCGTGCGGGAAACCGAGAGCCAGCTGAGTCAGAGCCGCGAGCACATCAAGAACCTGACCAACCTGTCGGACAGCCTCCGGGCGACGCTCGACTCGACCGCGAGCAACCTCCAGGCGGTGATCGCGACGCAGAAGCAGACCATCGACCTGCTCACGGATCAGGTCAACACCCTTACGGCGGAGAACGTGGCGCTGCGCGACAGCCTCTCGACCGGGTACTACGTGATCGGGACGAAGGCCGAGCTCAAGAGGAAGGGCATCCTCACCGAGCAGGGCGGCGGCCGCGTGCTGTTCATCCTCTGGCGGACCGGCAAGACGCTGCAGCCGGCGCGCAACCTCGATCCGTCGCTCTTCACGGCGATCGACACGCGCAAGGTCACGCAGATCCCCCTGCCCAGTGCGCGGGCCGAGTACCGGATCGCGTCGCTGCAAGACCTGTCGTACGTGGCTGAGGAGCGTAAACACAACAAGTACTCGGGGACGTCGAGCCTCACCATTACGTCGCCTGTGGATTTCTGGCGCAGCTCGAAGTTCCTCATCATCGTGCTCGAGGGGTCTTCGACGCCAGTGGCCAACCAGGAGCAGCCACGCACTTCTGAGTCACAAGCCGTGAGCCGCTAGCGACGTCTGCAACACTCGACGTGCAAGAGGCCAGGGAAAGCTCTCCTGGCCTCTTGTGCTTCAGGGTAGTTTGCATCTCATGTCTACAAGATGCCCGTGGACCTCCGACAACGCCCAGATGATTGCCTATCACGACACCGAGTGGGGCGTTCCGGTCCACGACGACCGGCAACTCTTCGGCAAGCTCGTGCTCGATGGATTCCAAGCGGGACTCTCGTGGGCCATCATTCTGCGCAAGCGCGACGCGTTCCTGAACGCCTTCGACGGTTTCAATCCGGAAAAAATGGCCCGCTACGATGCGCGTCGCGTTGCCAAGATCCTCAGAGATCCGGGCATCGTCCGTAACCGTCAGAAAGTACGATCAGCGGTCGGCAATGCCCGCGCGTTTCTCAAAATGGTCGAGGCGGGAGAATCGTTGGACGCGTTTCTCTGGCAGTTCGTCGGCGGCGCCCCGAAGCGCAACGCCTGGAAGACGCTCCGCGGCGTCCCCGCGGAGACGAAGGAATCGACGGCGATGAGCAAGGCTCTTGTGGAACGTGGCTTTCGATTCGTGGGACCAACGATTTGTTACGCCTTCATGCAAGCCGTTGGTATGGTCAACGACCATCTCGTGACCTGCTACAGATATCGAGAGCTTACTTCGCCCGCTCCAGGTATTGGCCGGAGCGCGGGTCCACGCGCACCTTCTCGCCGGGGCTGATAAACTCCGGCACTTGCACCGTCACACCGTTGGACAATTTCGCCGGCTTGGTGCTCGCGGTCTTCGTCGCGGTCTTCATCACCGGCGAGGTCTCAACCACCTTCAGCTCGATCACCGACGGCAGCTCGATGGCGATGGGGCGTCCGTCCAACCACTCCACCTGCACGACCATCTCCGGCTGCAACCAGGGCGTGTCCTCACCGACGGCCCGCTCGTCGAGTGTGAACTGCTCGTACGTCTGCTGATCCATGACGTGGACGCCACCCTGGTCCTGATAGAGAACCTGCATCTCCTTCGTATCGAGACGCGCTTCGTTGAGAAAATCGGTGGCGGCGAGACGCTGATCGAAGGTGTTGCCCGAAACGAGATTCCGAAAACGCACCTGGACGAACGCGCGCAGGTTGCCGGGCGTGCGGTGCGTAAAGTCCATGACCCGGCACGGCTGGCCCTCGATCATGAGGACGTGACCTTTGCGAATCTCTGTGGCTTTCATGGGAGCGGGAACTTAAACCGGCTGCCTTGGCACTCCAAGGCCCCGAGTGCTATCGCCTTGCTTGAACCGATGCCGTTTACTAGCGTGAGCAACCTCACACCTGTTTCGCGCGTCGGATTGCAGCTTTCCGCAGCATAGTGTCCACAATGTGTCGCAGGGGTTTTTAGCGTAACGCATTGTCTAGTAGCCAGATAGATGACCGGCACCAAGCTTGCCTCTCTCGTACGCGTAAGGGAGGGACGCATGATAAGGCCCATCATCCATCGTCAGCTGACTCGCGGCGATCTCGCCTGTCTGGTCGAGGAGATCGCCCGAATGGATGTCACCGAAGGTCGCGAGGCCGATCAGGCTCTTCAGGCCGGCGCCGTCGATACCGTCCTCGATTCTCCTGCCGCGCTCGAGGCCGTGTTGGGCCGCGGTGGCGCTCCCGCGCCTCTCCCCCTCACGCTGCTCTGGTACGTCCCCATCCGCGCTCAACTGCGAGTGCGTGGCGTGACCGACATTCTGCTCGCGGATTACGCCGCTACGCTGCCGGTCGTTTTCGCGACCTCGCAGTCGCGGACCGCGATCGCGCAAGCCGAAGACGGCATGACCGAGTGGTGGCGGTTCGTCGCCGCGTTGCCGCAAGGGACGGTCGCGCAGGCGGAAGCGGCGGCCGATGCCGCGGCACTGGCACTCTGGTGGGCAGGGTGTTTCCCGGAATGGGTCGAGCGCGGCAGCTCCGGTCGCGGCACGGTGCGCGCCTACGTGACGTTCGCCGGCCGGATGCTCGCGCTCGCCGCCGATCTCCTCGAGTCCTCCGCACCCGAAGAGGCGGCACTCTGCGCCCGCGCCGCCGATGCGCGCACCGAGCTGCATGCGGCGCTCGCCGAAGCCCGCGTCGAATACATCGGCGACGATCCGCACAGTAGCGAAAGCCGCCTCAACCGATTCTTGAGGCGGCTCGCCGACAACTAGCGCTGCTCTTTCAACGATTCGACGCGCTGCAGGTTGGTCACCGCTTTCCCGTACGTCCCTTCGATTGCCAACGCCGCGCGATACTCTGACTCCGCGGCGCGGTACTGACCGGTCCGCTCCAGCGCCATGCCGAGGTTGTTATGGAACGTGGCAACCTTGTCGTTGCGCTGAACAGCCGTCTTCAAAGGCTCGATGGCGTCCTGGAACCGCTCCAGCCGGATGTACAGCGCGCCGAGGTTGTTGAGCGCCCACACATCCGTGCTATCGAGCACGATCGCGCGCTGGTAGGACGCGATGGCGGAATCCGTCTTGCCCAGCGCTTCGAACGCACGGCCCTGAAGCCGCAGCGGCTCACTCGAAGTCGAATCGAGCGCGATCGCCCGCTCGATGTGAATGAGAGCGCTATCGGGCTGGCCACCCTCCAACAGGACGCGGCTCAGATTGAGCCGGCTCTTCACGTGCGTTGAATCGATGCTGAGCGACTGGACAAAGGCACTCTCCGCCTGCACACGATCGCCCGCCTTCCAAGCCGATAATCCGAGCATGTAGAAGCCCCACGGGTTCGTGGGCCGGCTCTCGGTGTACGTCTTGAAGAGCGCCGTCGCATCGTCATAGCGATGATCACGATACGCGGAGTCTGCGATCTCGAACGTGACGGGACCGGTGATGACGCGCGCCGGCTGCGCGCTGCTGGCCGGCGTGACCGCCACCGGCTTCGACACGACAGGCTCACCCGCCGCTGCCTGATTGGGCGTGCGCTCGTTACAGGCGGCGAAGGTGTAGGCTCCGATCACCGCGCTGAAGATGCCGGCCATGACGAGCACCGGGAAACGCAGCGATCGATTGGACGGATCCACCGAAAATTGATACGACATGGCTCCTCCGGGAGCAGGGTTCGCCCGGAGGAAAAGCATTCAGCAGACCACTACCTAAAACGTTGTAATTCAACGCCCTTTTTCACGACTGTGGTGCAACGAACCCTTTCACGCCGCTAGTTATGTGTCCCGTTGAACACCGAGCCGCCGCATGATTTTCAGGAGGCTCGCGTGATCCGAGAGCCCCAGCTCTTTGGCGGTCTTGGTGACGTGCCAGTCGTTGCGCTGCAGCGCCTGAATCACGATTTGGCGCTCTGCTTCGAGCTTCTGCACCTCGAAGGTGAGCGGTGAGGGGTGAGCGGTAAGCGGGACTCCTCCACGTCTATCGCGGATTTCGGGCGGCACAGCGGCGCGCGTAAGCTCGTCACTGTCTGTCGCGATGATCATGCGCTCCACGACGTTGCGCAGCTCCCGGATGTTGTTGCGGCGCCAGTCGTACGACATCAGCGCCTCGATGACATCAGGCGCGATGGCCTTCGGTCGCATGCCGAAGCGCTCGCAGGTCAACGCGACGAGATGCTGGACGAGGGCCGGCACGTCCGATAGCCGGTCGCGGAGCGGCGGCACGCGCAGGATGTGGGTATTGAGCCGATAGAAGAGATCCTCACGGAAACGACCTTCGCTCACCTCTTTTTCCAGGTCGCGATGCGTCGCCGCCACGACACGAGTGTTTACGTCAATCGTCTTGGTTCCCCCGAGCCGCGTGACTTTGCGATCTTCCAGCACGCGCAAGAGCTTGGCCTGCGCCGCCGCAGACAGGTCGCCGATCTCGTCGAGGAACAACGTGCCGCCACTGGCCGATTCAAATGCACCCTTGCGGGTGGCATTGGCACCCGTGAATGCGCCCCGCTCGTGTCCGAACAGTTCGCTCTCGACGAGCTCATGCGGCAGTGCCGCGCTGTTGATCGCGACAAACGGCCCTTTGGGGTTGGCGCCGAGGCGGTGCAGCTCGCGAGCGACGAGCTCTTTGCCCGTGCCGCTTTCTCCGACGATCAGCACGGAGCTGGGCACCGGCGCGACGCGGACGATCGCCTCCTTGAGCTTCGCGAGGGCGGGACTCGTGCCCACGAGCGGCGACTCGAGCCCGAAGCCGCGCCGCAGCAGGGTGACCTGCTCGCTCAGCCGGCGGCGGTCGATCGCGTTCTCGACTTCCTGGGCAACACGCTCCATCGGCTCCGCCTTGTCGATGAAGCTGTACGCGCCCAGTCGGATCGCCTCCGCGCAACGGTCGTAGTCGCCCGTTCCTGTGTAGACGATGACCGGCACTCGCAAGCCGAGTCGCTCGATGGATCGCAGGACCTCGAAGCCGTCCATTCCCGGCATCTCGAGATCGAGTATCACGCAGTCGACCGAGTCGCGTGTCAGACTCTCGAGCGCGGCGCGGCCGCTTTTGGCCACCGTGGTCTCGTAACCGCGCAGGCGCTTCAGGTCGTACGCGTACTGCTCGGCCATGGCCGGGACGTCGTCGACGATCAGGACGACGGTCATTGGACCGGAATCTCCACGATGAACGTCGACCCCTTCCCCGGCTCAGTCTCGACCTTGAGCGACCCCTTCGAATCGAGGATCAGTCGCCGCACAATCGATAAACCAAGACCCGTCCCGCCGGGCTTGGTCGTATAGAAGTCATCAAACGCGCGATCGAGCTCCGATTTGCTCATGCCGCGGCCGGTATCGCTGACCGCGATCCGCACCACGCCGTTGCCACCTTCCGTCGTCACCATCACAGTTCCGGCTTTCCCCTCCAGGCTGTCGACCGCATTGCTCAGCAGATTCTCGATCACGCGCCGCAAGACGAGCGCGTCGGCGGAAACCGGCGGCAGGTTCTCCGCCAATTTCGTGCGGACCGTGCCGGAACCGGCCACGGTGTCTCGCACGACCGTGTTCACGTCGGTGGACCGGCGCTCAGATTGAGGATAGAGGCGCGCGTAGTTCGCAGCGAGCGTCTCGAGATAGCTGATGCTCGACTCGACCGTTCCCTGCCGTTCGGTGAATACCACTGGCAAGTCGGCGGGCTGATCGCGCGCGACCTGCGTCAGGTGCCGAAACACATTGCGAAGCGGCGCCAGGCCGTTCTTCACGTCGTGATTGACCTGCCGCGCCATATCCCCGATCGCGACGCGACGCTCCATGTCGCGAATGCTGGCTTCAACGGGACTACTGATCCGCGTGGAAAGCCAGCTGGCGAGCAGCAGGGCGAACAGCGCCGCGATCAGTACAGCCGCGGAGAACCAGAGGTTCACGTTGCGCTGTAGGGCAGAAAGAAATGCGTCGGAGCGCGTGACCACGATGCGCGCCTGCTCGACCTGGCCGGGGCCATCCGCCGCATCGACGAATGGCAGCGTGACCACCGCGACGACGCTCGCGGTGCTGTCTGCCCTCACGGAATCGCGCGGCAACGCGAGCGCGACGCCCAGCTCCGGATCGCGTGTCAATCGAGCCAGGAATGACGAATCGACGGCGACGCCGCCGATGAGCCGCAGGGTCTTGCCGAGCCGCAACGAGTCACTTGTGACGAGTGCGAGGAACGGCCCCTCGGCCGCCGCGGCACGGACCAATGCGGCCCCGCCGTGCGGAATCGCCGGTCCCAAGCGTTCGAATTCATTGCGGAAATGGCCGGACGAGACGACCCGTCCCTCGTCGTTCTGAATCTGGAGAAAATCGAGCCCGGCAAGTCGCATCGCGTTGCCCGCGTAATCGAGGATGTAGCCACGATCCCC
>WNFC01009104.1_pt1 | contig 10988 bp, 10 predicted proteins | sample 5400541 | NCBI WGS metagenome assembly WNFC01 (sample SAMN13153342, study PRJNA577476) | soil metagenome | isolation source: 120 cm saprolite under Douglas fir tree site 2 hole 2 replicate 1 | place: USA:California | collected 2015-04-18
TCGATCTGGTTCCAGGACCCCAGGCTCACCGGGTTCTTCGGCTTTGCAGGAGGGCCGCTGGGTGGGCGGATCGATCCGACTGGCAAGTTCTTGTACTTCACCATCACGATCTCCGCGACGTTCCCCGGAGAGGCCGTCGTTTACCGGCTCCCTCTCGTCGACCACCCATCAGCGTCTGACCTCCAACTCGTGCACCGCTTCCCCGTCGTTCCCGGACAACAGTTGCCTCAGGCGACGGGTCTGGCCTTCGCAAGCTCCGGCAACATGTATGTCGCGCTCATCGGCACCAACCAGATCGCGGTACTTGATCCAGCCGGCAACGAGATACGGCGAATCTCCAGCCCACTGTTCGACTCGCCATGGGGGCTCGCATTCATGGGACAGTCGTTGCTGGTGACAAACGCCGACATCCGGCCGGTCGAAAGTCCGGATCGCTGGAAGGTCCTCAAGGTCTTCGTAGGGGAGACCGGATTGCCTCTGAACAGGCCAAGGCCAACAAGCGAAGACAGCCCGGCGGCAGCCGCTCAGTCCTAATTCGAAATGGGGTGGGACTGATATAGCTCAGTCTCACCCCTCTGCACGGTGTTCGGTCCTAAGGGTGCGAGAAGAGAGCCTGGAAGAGCTTGTAAGAAAAAGAATCGCGCAAATGATGCGGATGATCACCCCCCGACCATCCCCATCTGCCGACGAACCAGTAGACGAGTCCCACTATGACTAGAAAAATCACGGCCCCGACGTAGTAGCCGGCGCTGAAGTACGCGTCCGCGAAGATCATGTTTCGCGCGACTCTACTCTCCGGTCGAGGCGACCGTCAAATCATTACAGTAGGGACTGGATGGCAGCGCTTACGCCGCAAGACATTAGCCATTTCCGTGAGCGCCTCGAGGCCGAACGCCACGCGATCGAGTCGCGAATCGCGGCGCGAAACCGCGACATCCAGGAGACCGTCCAAGAAGAATCGGGTGTCGGTGACTCAGGCGACGAGTCGCTCCGCATCTACGACCGAGAAGACGAGACCGACGCCAACGAACTCGATATGGAAACGTTGGAGCAAGTCAACCGGGCTCTCGAGCGGATCGATGCCGGGAAGTACGGCCTGAGCGAAGTCTCCGGCAAGCCGATTCCGATCGAACGGTTGGAGGCTGTCCCTTACGCGACCACACTCGTTGGCGAGGAGCCGCTCGAGCCGGACTAAGCGCAGAAATTTGGCTCAGCTCGAGTCGAGGCCGGATCAGACCTCACCGATGCGGCCGTGGCGACTATCTGCTACCCACAAGGAAGGCACTCAATGATGGGCTGACGACTTCGATGGCGTCGAGGTCGAGCTCCCCTTCGTGGACTGCTTCATGGGGAACGCGGACGACTGCCGGATTGTCTGACTCCAGGGTGTTCATGAAATACGGGTCACCCGATCCCGAAAGGCATAACCCGATTGGAGTCAAGCCGTGTTGGCCGGCAGCAATCCCTGGCTGGCTCTGGGTCGCTTCGCTGACGATCTGTTCCGGCGTCATCCAACGAAACTCGACTCCGAGTCCCGAGGGATCGTTGGCGGGCTCAACCAAAACCTCGGAACCGATGACGTCAAATGCACCCATCAGCGAGATGCACCAGTCGGCAATCGAGGGTGACAGTGCCTTCATCAGCTTGAGCTCGTTGGACGTCGCTCGACGGCCATGAAGGTCGGCATGCTGCAGCGCTTCCGTCCAGTTGAAGGCCACTGGGCTTAGACCAGAGGCTGAGCGAGCGGCCCAACCCGCGCTGCACCCCTGGACCAGCCAGGCTTTGCCCCGGGTGCGAGTTTGCCCCAGAGCTGGCCGTTCAAGAAAACTTCCACCGCTTTGAGTCGGTCTCCGTCCTGGACCCACCGTGCGGTCACATCTTCCGGGCGGGACGGAATCGGCGGCGGGTCGTCCGTGGTAAAGCCCCGTGGGTTCAAGAAAGGCATTTTCGACCTGTCTGTCCATTCACTTTGCTCTGGACTCTGCGCCCGGTTGTACAACCAAACATCCGACACGATTTTTCCTTGCTGACGCAGGTATGCGTAGGCCACGCGACCGTTGTCCTCAAAGACGACCTCGTAGGACGATTTCGGATCGCTGACGACTGCCATCAATTTGCTCATTTGCCCCAGCTGTCCCAACGTCCGGCATCCCACTCATCGTTCCAGTGGTCGACTCTTTCCTTCTTGAATTTGATCCTATCGATTTGGCTCGGAGCCTGTCCCGTATTCGGATGGTTGCCCGAGAAATTGCCGGCGCCACGATGGTCGGTTCAAGTCATTCAGTGCCCGGAGCGGCTGAGCCGGCGTAATCGTTTCTAGGTCGGCTTGCGGGCGCGGATGTATGCGCTTCCGACCTTACCGTCGACTCCAGGCATCTCTTCGGTGGCGTGCACGTTGAAGTCGGGATCGCGGAACCCTGCCTCGACGAGCGTGGCACGGTACTCCTCGATGGGGATCGTCCCGGAGATGCAGCCTGCCCACGAGTCCAGCTGATTCTTGATCGTTGCGTCGAGCGGCTCCAGTTCGACCATGTCAGCGACAGCGAAAAGCCCACCGGGCCGGAGGACCCGGAACGCTTCTTTGATCGCCGCGGCTTTGTCCTCGGCCAGGTTGATGACACAGTTCGAGATCACAACGTCGACCGATGAATCCGGCAGGGGGACGTTCTCGATCGTACCTTTGAGGAACGTGGCGTTGGCGACGCCGGCCTTGTCGCGGTTCGCATTGGCGAGCGCCAGCATCTCGTCCGTCATGTCGACACCGTACGCGTGGCCACCGGGAGCGACACGCCTGGCTGAAATCAAGACGTCGAGGCCGGCACCTGATCCGAGGTCGAGTACGATCTGGCCCGGCTCGAGCTGGGCGAGCATCGTCGGGTTGCCGCAACCGAGGCTGACGGATTCAGTGAGTGCGACCGAATCGAGGTCGTCAGCCGCGTAGGAGCCGCTGCACCCGCAATCAGGTCCGTCGGCCTGACAGCAGCCGGGGCTCGCGTTCAAGGGTCCAATCGGAGTGAGCGCTATCTGCTTGGCGACGCTTGCATACCTGGACCTGACCGCCTCTCGAACTTCGCTCATTGTTGGGCCTCCCATCGATGATTGTCGATGGGTGGATCCTAGCATGACCCATCGATAAATGTCTATGGATGCCGTACGATGTGGGCATGGCGATGAAAGTCCTGGCGGTAGTCCGAGAGCGCGGCGTGTGTTGCGGGTTGCCCGACGTCGACGAGAGGTGGGCCGAGGAAACCGCAACGCTGATGAAGGCTCTAGCGGACCCCACCCGGCTGACGATGATGGCTTCGCTGTGGAAAGCGAAGACGCCCATCTGCATATGCGACTTCACCGCGAGTCTCGACCTCACGCAGCCGACCATCTCCCATCACATGGGCAAGCTCAAAGAAGCCGGCCTCGTCGAATCGGAGAAGCGTGGGATCTGGACTTATTACCGGTTGGCGTCGACCCTCGAGGCGCCCACGCGACAGCTGCTGAGCCGGCTGATCTCCTAGGGTCCTTTAAGCGGCAGTCGGGACCAGCTCGCCGACGAGCTTCTTGACGCGGACGTCGATCTCGTCCCGGATGCGGCGCACCGCGTCCAGATCCTGCCCCGCCGGATCGTCCAGCTCCCAGTCTTCATATCGTTTGCCTGGATAGATCGGGCAGGTGTCACCGCAGCCCATCGTGATCACCACGTCGGCGGCACGGACGTAATCGTCCGTCAGCGGTTTTGGAAACTCTCGGCTGATGTCCAGGCCAATCTCGCCCATGGCCTCGACCACGCGAGGATTCAAAGAGCTCGCGGGCTCGCTGCCCGCCGATCGGATGTGTATGCGACCTGCCGCGTACCGCTCCAGCAACGCCGCCGCCATCTGGCTCCGACCCGCGTTGTGCACACACACGAAGAGAACCTCGGGAACCTCCGCCTTCATCGGAGCTCAGGTTACGTGTAGCCGCGCGGCTCCATTTGCGGGAAGTACTGGTCGGTGAAGATCACGTATCTCTGGGTGGCGAATGCGCCCGCCCACAGAGGCCAGCACGTGGTGAGCGTCAAGTGGTAGCCGGGTGCATCGGGGATCAGCACGGACCGGTTGTCCGGGTTGACGATCACGGCGCTCGTGACGTGGTATTTGAACGTGCCGTAGCGAGTCTCGAGGTCGATCTCATCCCCCGGCGCCAGCTGTGGGAAGTTGATCCAGTACACGTTGTGGGCGGCCACCCCCACTGTGCCCGGGTCACCGGGCCACACCGTCTCGGGGTAGTGGCCCGGGCTTGCGTAGAGGACCGACCTGGAGATGCCCTCCTTGACCGCAGCGTAGTACCCGAGGCGCGGGACGCGGATCGCGAAATCGATTCCGTTCTCCGGGTGCTGCAGGCTCGGGTCGATGATCGGTACCCCGTAATGGTGGCCCGGTTCCCCGGACCAGACCTGGGTCAGGCGCTGCTCCTCCCGCATCCCCTGCCACATGCCGCCGGCAAAGGAGGCGATGAGCACCAGGCCCACGCACAAGCAGAGCAAGGCGGCAAGCCACAACAGATGCGGGCGTTCCCGCGGCGGGCGCGGAAGCATCTCTTGAATAAACGCGTGACAAGGACCCCCCTACTCACGCGAGGTTAGAGGACGAAATAGAAAGTGGCTCCCTCACCGACGGCGCCCTCGGCCCATGTCTTCCCGCCATGACGGTTGACGATGCGGCGCACGGTCGCCAACCCGATTCCCGCCCCAGGGAACTCGCTCTGGCTGTGCAGCCTTTGGAAAGCGCCGAACAGCTTGTGCGCGTAGATCATGTCGAACCCGACGCCGTTGTCGCGGACGAAGAGCCGAGTATCGCCGTCGACGATCTCGCTTCCGATTTCGATCCTGGCAACAGGCTGTTTGCTGGTGAACTTGAACGCGTTGCTGATCAGGTTGGTGAGCAGAATCCGGGCCAGCCTCGGATCAGCCGACGCGGTCATGCCAGAGGCGATTTTGGTCTCGACCTTTCGGCTGGGATTTGCGGCTCGCATCTCGTTCACCACTTCGTCAGCCAGGGCGCTGATGTCGCACGGCTCACGATGAATCTCCCCGCTTGTCAAACGGAACAGCGTCTGCAGGCCGTCGAAGACCGACGTCATGCGCTCGCTCGCCAGCCGCATTCGCTGCAAGTAGTCCTTGGCACGCGGGTCGAGCGCATCACCGTAGTCATCGAGCAGTGTGCGATTCAGCCCGTTGAACGAAAGCAGCGGCGCGCGAAGGTCGTGCGACACCGAATAGCTGAATGCCTCGAGCTCGCGGTTGATCGCGGTCAGGGCGGTCGTCCGCTCTTGCACGAGGCGCTCGAGTTGAGTCCGGTACCGGCGGAGCTCCTGCTGAGCCTTGTACAGCTCGACGAAGACCGTCACTTTGGCGCGCATGATCGCGGGCACCACCGGTGCGAAAACGAAGTCCACCGCGCCCAGGTCGTACCCGCGTCCCATGTCGGTCTCGACACGGTCGAGCGCGGTGACAAAGATGATCGGAGTCAACTCGGAGCGTGGGCGCTGGCGGATGAGCTGGGCGGCTTCGAAACCGTCCATTCCCGGCATCCGAACATCGAGCAGGATGACCGCGAAGTCTTGCTTGAGCAGCTGCCGCAGGGCATCGGGGCCAGACGCGGCTTCGACCACGTTCTGGCCAAGCGGCGCCAGGATCGCTTTCATCGCGAAGCGTTTGGTCGCGTCGTCGTCGACGAGCAGGATGTCGACTGTTGTCTCTGTCAACGCCGGCCGGGTGCTTGTCAGGCGCTGTGCCATTACCGAAGCCTCCTGGAGACGCTCACGCAATCGCGGACCTCCGCGGACATGGCTTTCACCACGATCCGCCGCCGCGCCGAATGCCCTCGCGCCTCAGTGACTGAGCCAGGACCGCAGCATTGCCACCAGATGAGAGCTGACGACAGGCTTGGCGATGTAGTCCGACGCCCCAGCTTCTATGCATTTCTCTCGGTCTCCTTTCATCGCTTTGGCGGTGAGCGCGATGATCGGCCGGTCCTTGAATGAGTCGTGGCTGCGCATCCGCGACATGGTTGCGTAGCCATCCATCTCCGGCATCATCACGTCGACCAGAGCGATGTCAATGTCGGCGGTCTGGCTGAGAGTTTCGAGCGCCTCGCCGCCGCTGTTCACCGATGTGACCTCCATGCCCTGGCGCTCCAGCACCGCAGTCAGGGCAAAGGTGTTGCGAATGTCGTCATCGACGACCAGGACTTTCTTGCCGGCCAGCGATATCTCGACCGGTACGCTTCCGCCGTCCGCCAAGGCGTCGGCCGAGTCCATCTTCAGGATGCCGGCGACCTCGTCGCGCAGCCGCTCCGGAGACCGAACCTCTTTGACGACGATCGTCTTCGTCGCCCTCCCCAGCTTGAGCTCCTCCTTGCGCGTCAGCTCTTTGGCGGTGTAGACGAGCACCGGCGTCGACCACAGGCGCTTGTGCGCGCGCACGTGATCGATGACCTGCCATCCAGACATGCCCGGGAGCCCGAGGTCGATGACGATGCAGTCGAACTTCTCCGCTTCGAGCGCCGCCAAGGCCTCCTCACCGGTGGCGACCGCTGTGGTTGCCGCAGCGATCGGCTCGATGAGATTGACGATGTGCTCTCTCTGCACCGGCTCGTCCTCGACGACGAGGACGTTCCTCGTCGCCACCGCCGCGCGCGGTCGATCCATGACCGCGATCGCCGGTTTGTGCAGTGCCTCTGCGATTCTCGGCGCCATCTTCAGAGCGGACGACTTGGCGCTGCCGTCAACCGAGCCGTTGGACGAGCCGTCGGCCGGGGTGCGCGACCAGGCCACCACCGGGCTGGCGATCGGCAGATAAAGCGTGAATTTGCTGCCCACCCCGGGTTCGCTCTCGAGCGTGATCTCGCCCGCGAGCAGTCGCGTCAGCTCCCGGCAGATGGAAAGGCCGAGCCCGGTTCCGCCGTACTTGCGGCTGGTGGTGCCGTCACCCTGCGCGAAGGCCTCGAATATCGTCTGCTGCTGAGCCGTTGGGATGCCGATACCGGTGTCGGTGACGCTCATCGCGATCACCGAGCCGGCGCGGTTGAGCGCTTCATGTCCAGGGCTCCAGCCGGAAGTCGCGAGCTCGGCGCGAAACTCGACTCGGCCCTTCTCTGTGAACTTGAATGCGTTGCTGAGAAGATTGTTCAGCACCTGCTGGAGGCGCTGGGGGTCGGTGGGGATTGTCTCCGGCAGACCCGGCTCGAGGTCGATCGTGAAACCCAGCTTCGTCGCTTCGGCCACATGTCGGAACGTGCGCTCGAGCAGCGGCGGCAGCTCCGTCAGCGGCCAGTCCGTGATCTCCAGGGCGACGGTCCCCGACTCGATCTTGGTCAGGTCAAGGATGTCGTTGATGAGTTTCAGAAGGTCGGTTCCGGACGACCTGATGATGGCCGCGTACTCGGTCTGCTTGGGCAGTAGGTTTCCGTCCGGGTTGTCAGCGAGCTCCTGGGCCAGGATCAAAAGGCTGTTGAGCGGCGTGCGCAGCTCGTGCGACATGTTGGCCAGGAACTCCGACTTGTAGCGCGACGTGATCTCGAGCTGCTCGGCCTTCTCTTCGACGAGGTTCTTGGCCACCTCGACCTCGCTGCGCTTCTGCTCGATCTCGGAGTTCTGTTGCGCAAGTTGCCTCGCCTTTTCGGCCAGCTCTTCATTTGTGCGCTGCAGCTGGTCCTGCTGGCTCTGCAGCTCGTTGGCCAGAGATTGCGACTGCTTCAGCAGCTCCTCGGTGCGGGTGTTGGCGTCGATGTTGTTGAGGACGATTCCGATGCTCTCCATGAGCTGGTCGAGAAAGTCCTGATGCGTCTGGCTGAAACGCTGGAACGAAGCCAGCTCGATGACCGCCCGCACCTCGCCTTCGAAGAGAACCGGGAGCACGACGATGTTAAGCGGGGTCCCTTCACCGAGACCCGACGTGATGCGGACGTAGCCCGACGGAACGTCGGTGACGAGGATCCTCTTCTTTTCGAGCGCGCATTGGCCCACCAGTCCCTCGCCGATCCGGAACTCAGTGGGCACGTTCTTGCGGCTCTTGTACGCGTAGCCGGCCTGAAAAACGAGGTGGGCCTCGTTGCCGTTGGGGGCGACCATCCCGTAGAAGACGCCTTGCTCCGCATTCACCAATGGGGCGAGCTCGGACAGGATCATCTTCGAGACCGTCATCGGGTCGCGCTGGCCCTGCAGCATGCGGGCGAATCGCGCGAGGTTGGTCTTCAACCAGTCCTGCTCCGTGTTCTTCTGTGTGGTCTCCTTCAGGTTGCGGATCATCTCGTTGATGTTGTCCTTGAGGACCGCGACCTCTCCGCTCGCCTCGACGCCGATCGACCGCGTGAGGTCGCCCTTGGTCACAGCGGTGGCGACGTCCGCGATGGCGCGCACCTGGGTGGTCAGCGTGGCTGACAGCTGGTTCACGTTGTCGGTGAGGTTGCGCCACGTGCCGGCCGCACCCGGCACTCGTGCCTGGCCGCCGAGCCGGCCCTCCACGCCCACCTCGCGGGACACGCTCGTGACCTGCTCGGCGAAAGTAGCCAGCGTGTCGGTCATGCTGTTGATCGTCTCCGCCAGCGCGGCGATCTCGCCCTTCGCCTCGAGGGTGAGCTTGCCCCTCAGGTCGCCGTTGGCGACCGCCGTCACGACGCGCGCGATGCCTCGCACCTGGTCGGTGAGGTTGCTGGCCATCGTGTTGACGTTGTCGGTGAGGTCCTTCCAGATCCCACCGACGCCCTTGACCTCGGCCTGGCCGCCGAGCTTGCCATCGGTGCCCACCTCGCGCGCGACACGCGTGACCTCGGATGCGAATGCGTTGAGCTGGTCGACCATCGTGTTGATGGTGTTTTTCTGGACCAGAAACTCTCCGAGCGCATCGACGGTGATCTTCTTGGAGAGGTCGCCCATGGCGACTGCGGTCGTGACGTCGGCGATGTTGCGGGTCCGGTCCGTGAGGTTCATGTTCATCGTGTTGACGTTGTCGGTGAGGTCTTTCCAGATGCCGCCGACGCCCTTCACGTCGGCCTGGCCGCCGAGCTTGCCCTCGGTCCCCACCTCGTATGCAACGCGCGTGACCTCGCCGGCGAGGGCATTGAGTTGGTCGACCATCGTGTTGACGGTGTTCTTGAGCTCGAGGATCTCCCCGCGAACGTCGACGGTGATCTTCTTGGACAGGTCGCCATTGGCGACCGCGGTCGTGACCTCGGCGATGTTGCGCACCTGACTCGTCAGGTTGCCGGCCATGGAGTTGACGTTGTCGGTGAGGTTCTTCCAGATACCGCCCACGCCCTTGACCTGAGCCTGGCCGCCGAGCTTGCCTTCGGTGCCGACCTCGTGCGCAACGCGGGTGACCTCGGGCGCGAGGGCGTTGAGCTGGTCGACCATCGTGTTGATCGTGTTCTTGAGCTCGAGAATCTCACCCTGGACGTCGACGGTGATCTTCTTGGAGAGGTCGCCATTGGCGACGGCGGTGGTGACCTCGGCGATGTTCCGAACCTGGCTGGTGAGGTTGCTGGCCATGGAGTTGACGTTGTCGGTGAGGTCCTTCCACGTGCCGGCCACACCCTTCACCTCGGCCTGGCCACCGAGCTTGCCTTCAGTGCCGACCTCGCGCGCGACGCGCGTCACCTCGGAGGCGAACGCGTTGAGCTGGTCGACCATCGTGTTGATGGTGTCCTTGAGCTCGAGGATCTCGCCCTGGCCTTCGACGGTGATCTTTCGCGAAAGGTCTCCGTTGGCGACCGCTGTCGTCACCTCGGCGATGTTGCGGACCTGGCTCGTCAGGTTGCCGGCCATGTTGTTGACGTTGTCGGTGAGGTCCTTCCATACGCCGGCGACTCCCGGCACCTGCGCTTGGCCGCCGAGCTTGCCCTCCGTGCCCACCTCACGCGCGACGCGGGTCACCTCGGAGCTGAACGCACGCAGCTGGTTGACCATCGTGTTCACGATCCGCGCCGTTTCCAGGAACTGACCCTGTAGCCGGCGGCCATCGATGTCGGTCGACATCGTCTGCGAGAGGTCGCCTCTGGCGACGGCGTTGATGACGCGGGCCATCTCGCTGTTGGGGCGCACCACGTCCTCGATCAGGTCGTTGATCGAGTCGAGGGTTGCTGCCCACGCCCCACCGGAGTCGCCGATCGACGCGTGCTTGACCTGGCCCTCTTTGCCAACGTGCTTGCTGAGCCGGCGCAGCTCGCGTTCGAGGCGCTGGTTGGACTCGATGATGTCGTTGATGGCGGCCGCCACTTTGCCCGCCGGTCCGGGCGAGCTCATCGGCATGCGCACGGAAAAGTCACCGCGCTTGACCGCGGTGAGGACCCGCAGCATCACCCTGTGATCGGCGCTCTCCGGGGCTAGGGCTCTGCTTGCCATTGTGATTTTTCTCCTCTCCCTTCTCTCTCGATTACGCGGCAGGTACCCAGAACTTGACCTTGGCTCCTTGACCTGGCTCGCTGGCTATGCGGCACCAGCCGCCCATCAGCTGGGCGCGCTCCTTCATTGCGAGCAGCCCAAGATGACCGGGGACGTGCATGCACTCGTCGACGACAAACCCGGCGCCGTCGTCGGCCACCTCTACGACGACTCCTCCGTCAAGGGCTGAGGCGGCGACCCGGATGCGGGTCGCATGTGAGTGCTTCTCAACGTTGGTCAGCGCCTCGGCGACGTTCTTGAAGACAATCAACTCGACCTCGTTCGGCAGATCATCGGGGAATTGCAGGTCGAGGTCAGGCTCGATGCCGGTGTGCACTCGGAGGGTTTCGAGGCGGTCGCGGATCGCCTCTTTGAGTCCGACCTTGAGATCCAGGGCTTCAGGGCTGACAGTGATCAACAGCCGGCGTAGTGAGTCCTCGACTTTCTTGATGGTCGCCGCCAGCTGGTCGAGCTGGGCGTTGCTTCGGCTGTTGGAGCTGTCGTTGCGGATGCGCTGCAGCTGCAGCTCGGCGGCCGTGAGCAGCTGCAACGAATCGTCATGCAGGGCGCTCGCGAAC
>WNFC01009105.1_pt1 | contig 10988 bp, 11 predicted proteins | sample 5400541 | NCBI WGS metagenome assembly WNFC01 (sample SAMN13153342, study PRJNA577476) | soil metagenome | isolation source: 120 cm saprolite under Douglas fir tree site 2 hole 2 replicate 1 | place: USA:California | collected 2015-04-18
ACGGCGTTGACTTCGCTCTCACGCATGGCGATGTCGCCAGCGATTTGAGCATCGTCTTCATTTCCCGCAAAGGCAGCCCAGGAATTCAATCCCATGCGGGCGTTAATGGCTGCTCCGTGCTCTTTGAGATTAAGGTCGTTGCGGCCCAAGGTGAATTTGTAGACGGAGCCGAGGGCTTCGCCCTTGCTGCCCATAATGTTGTCAAGGGCGACCAGATTGAACGCTGGCCCTGCGGGAGCGTTTGCCGGAACGGCCGCAGGGGGTCGCGGGATGAGATCCAGCGCGGGCTTAACACGCTTGGCAAGATCGAGCGCTTTGCCGTGACCGTGCACGTGCATGAAGAAGATTCGAGGCTCTTCCCAAAAGAAATGATTGTGAAGCGCGGTAACTTCCAGCCCGTTTTCGAGCAGCGCCGACATGACAGGATTGACTTCTTCCTGCAAGAGCACGAGGTCGCCCATCATCACATCATTGCCTTCATCGCCCTTCGTTAACGCCACCCAGCCCCCGAAGCCGAAGGGCGTCGGCGTCGCAACGCCGGAGATGACTACATGCAAATCGCTTCGCGGCACGTTCACCTTCAAGACGTTTGCTTTGTAATCCCCGCTACGGCCCAATTCCTTCAAGACGGCTTGATAATCAGCGGGTGTTTCTTGAGCGATCGCCGCCGAAACCGAAATGAGGGCCAGGGCCCCGGCCACAAAGTATAAGCAGAGATTCAGTCTTGCTCTCTTCATGTCTAGTCCTCCATCGAATAACGAGGCCGTTGCGGGCCCCGAATTTTCTTGCTCGTGAAACAAAATCCGTGTCTGGAACCTCTGCTCCGATCACTTGGCCTTCACTACCAAGTCATCGAAATAGGTTACTGAGTCGGCTTTCGTCCAGAGGCCGATCTTGCCCGCGTCTTTGAACGTGTCGTCCGTCGCTTGTATCTTCTTTTGGCCGTCGTAGTAGCAAATGATCTTGTTGCCGACGCACTCGACCTTTAGCTCGTGCCACTCTCCGGAAGTGACCTTGAAGTTCGCACCCGCAAATTGCCTCCGACTCCCTTTAATAACACGGTACAGGCGGTAGTTATCCTCCAAAGCATTCGCGCGGACGATGTAGTAGTTGTTGGCGTCTTGCAGACGGAACACCAGGCCCGCGGCCCGATCGACCTCACCCGCAACAGCCTTGAACTTCACGCTGAGCTCAAGGTCTTTGAAACTGCCTTCATCAGAAATCAAAAGGGGGAACCGATAGTCCGTCTTGTCCGTGGAGGTTTGGGCGACGACGTTCGGCTTCGAGGGTGCAGTCGAATCTCCCATCACGGCCCATTTTCCTTCGCTGCCTTGTCCCGTGCGGGCGGCGTGGAATTTTGCCGGCATAGCACCAGGCGTTTCGCTGTCAAAGTTAGAGGAGATCGTGGCTCCAGAAGCCTGGGGCAGTGACGGGTTTTCCAGCGGAGCCGCAGAGACTTTCGAAAAAACGTTGCGAAGCGTGAAGATACATAAGATTGGAAAAGTTAGAAGGAGACCCGAAACGATGAACTTTCTCACGACTATCCTCCTTTGTGAAGCCATAGCAAACCAAAGCCTTTATGGAAGTGATGAGTAGAGGCCTTGGGCCAGTTGGATACCACGCTCCAGAATTTCCCGGTCGGGCAACCCCATCCGGCCCCAGCCTTTAAGGACCTCGTCGACCCCCAATCCTTCGGCACGGCCAAATTTTTGATCGCTGAGGTCCGCGTCATGGACAATTTGGGCCATGACAGCAACCTTGCGATCTCGAATGCGAAAGGCCTTTAGCAATGTTTCAAAGGTGCAATCATCGCCGCGGTGACCAAAGCCACCCTGGTACATGTCGTACGGAACGGCGTTTCGGGGCAATTGATTTTTCGTCGCAAACAGGAAACGTGCCTTGGGATCGACAAAACGGCGGATCAGCCAAGCAGAGGTTACGCGATCGACTCCTGGCCGGGGGCGTGTAATCCAGACGCGTCCGTGGTAGCTCTTGCGCGCAACTTCTCCCGGGCCTAGGGAGGCCGGAGAAGCCTGACCGTCGCTCTGCAAGTGGTCCAGCAGCTCCTGTACGCGTTCGTGCAGTGGACTGTGGAAGAAGTCAATCGCCGTGACTTCCTGAAAGCGTTGGCGAAGGCGCCCGATGCGAGCGGCTGAATGCTTCAGCTGTGACGTAGAGTTGACCCGGCGGAGCTCTCCGAGAAGCTTTTGATAGTTTTGGGTACGTGCCTCGACGAAGCGGTGAACGATCTGCGACACGGATAGGTTGTCAATGGACTGGACTTCCACAACCGATGCATCGCCCCGGTAGCCGCGGATTGCGGTAGCCAACCATTCGAAGCGCTCGCGATTGGAAGAATCATTGGGCAGCAAGTAGCCAGAATTTCCGAGGGAGACGGAGCCGAGGCGTTGCAGCTTCCGCCAAATCTCTACACGCTGACTTGCGCGCCGCGTCGGCAGACTAAAGACGAGAAGAAGCCAAGGAGGAAGCTCAGCACCTTTTGTTGTTATAGCCATTACAACAACACGATATAGAAACAGCAAATAGAAATCAACCAACGCGCCATGGCTTCGTGTACCACGCCAACTTTCGCCGCCGAACAGCTGTGATAGAATCGAAATGCAGGCGATGACACGACCTTTTCACGTACGAATTGAAGATTTGAAATTGCGCGATCGAGAACCGCGCAATGATGTTCCTCCTGTGGCTGCCCTAACGGACGGGGGAAAGGCGTTTTTCCTGGAGACGTTCGGCTGCCAGATGAATGACCACGATTCGGAAAAGGTCGCGGGGCTGCTGCTTTCGCGCGGTTATCAGCAGGTAGAGACGCCGGAAGCCGCTTCCTTGATCCTTTATAACACTTGCAGTATTCGTGAGAAAGCGGCGCAGAAAGTGTTCTCACGTCTCGGTGAATACCGGGAGAAACAAAGCGCGGGCAAGGTCATCGGAGTGCTGGGCTGCGTGGCGCAGCAGGAAGGCGAAGAGATCTTTAGGCGCGCGCCGTGGGTGAACCTGGTCTGTGGTTCGGCAAGTTACCGCAAGCTGCCGGAAATGCTGGGGCAATTGGAAGCGGGCAATCAGCGCGTCACGGGGCTGGATACGGACACGGACGAAACGTTTGAAACGGAAGTGACGCGGCGAGACAACCCTTGGCGCGCCTACCTGACGATCATCGAAGGTTGCGACAAGGCGTGCTCCTACTGCGTGGTGCCGTTCACGCGCGGCCCCGAGCGCAGCCGCGCGAGCGATTCCATCCTAAGGGAAGTGCGGCAGCTTGCAGAATTGGGGTATTCGGAAGTTCAACTTCTCGGGCAAACGGTGAACTCTTATGCCGATCCGACACCGCGAAGGATGCGTTTTTCGGAATTGCTGCTGGCGGTGGCGGATGTGCAGGGAATTCGCCGCGTGCGGTTCACTACCTCGCATCCCAGTGACTTCAGGCCAGACATTGTGGAAGCCATCGAGCGGCAGCCGAAGATTTGCGACCACGTTCATTTGCCTGTGCAGTCCGGTTCGACCAGAGTGCTGCGCGCGATGCAGCGGACGTATTCGCGCGAAGAATACCTGGAAAAGATCGCCCTGATACGCGCGGCAAACCGACCGATCGCCATAACGACGGATGTCATCGTGGGATTTCCGGGCGAGACGGAAGCCGAGTTCGAAGAGACACTGAGCTTGCTGGACGAAGTGCAGTACGACAGCTTGTTTTCGTTTAAGTACTCGCCGAGGCCGAACACGCCGTCGCTCTCCATGAACGATTCGATTTCAGAAGAAGAAAAGAGCCGGCGGCTCGCGGTTCTGCAGGACAGGCAGCGTGGAATTCAGTCAGCCAAGAATGCGCGGCTGGTTGGAAACCGTTTCGAAGTTCTGGTTAGCGGAAAATCGCGGCGCGACTGCCAGTGGTCAGGGTATACGACATCGCACCGCATGGTAAATTTCGCTTCACAAGGGAGAGAGCTTCTGGGAACCTACGTTCAGGTGCGAATTACGGGAGTGACTCCGAACAGTCTGGCGGGAGAGCACGTCACCTAGCTCAGGGAGGCCTCGATGGAAGTGGAGATGAAGATCCGCGGCCTGATGATGGATCCCGTCACGAACATGCCCATCGTGGTGCTCAAGGATGTGCAGGGCCAGGCGATCTTGCCGATCTGGGTGGGCGTGTACGAAGCGAACGCCATCGCGCTGGAAATCGAGAAAGTGCAAACTCCCCGGCCGATGACCCATGACCTGCTGAAAAATGTTTTGCTGGGGCTTGAAGTGCGTGTGCAGAAAATCGTGGTGAACGACCTGAAAGACGATACCTTTTATGCGTTGATCTGGGTGGAGCGCGAAGGCCAAATGATGACGATCGATTCGCGGCCCAGCGATGCCTTGGCCTTGGCGCTACGCATGGATTGCCCGATCTTCGTGGATGAAGCAGTCCTTAAGAACTCCAAAATATCGAGCGCATTTTCCGAGCGCAATACCAACGAGCAACTCCGCACCTGGCTCGATGGACTTTCTGACGAGGACCTCGGCCGCTACAAGATGTAAGCGCCTCTCAAATGGGCGGTTCGTCTATTGGCCCTTAATCAAGCTTGGACCAGTTTATCTTCAGGCACGAGCATTAGCCGGCGCACCGTTCGGCGCCAGGCGAACAACAACACGATACCAATCAATATGAGCGCCAAGCTCAGGCCGGACCATAGTCCGAAAGCCCCCCAGCCGCGGTGAAAACATAGCCAGGCACCGAGCGGAAGTCCAATGATCCAATACGCTGTGAAGTGGCAGAACATGGGGGTACGGGTGTCGCCGGCGCCGCGGAGAGCGCCCGTGGCGACGGTCTGGATGCCATCGAATAACTGAAAGGCCGCACCTGCCGCGAGCAGCAGGACGGTATTGCGAATGACGGTCTCATCCGGAGTGAATATGCGCGCGATCCACCGCGGGAAGACTAAGAGTGCGATACCCGCGAGAGTCATGAATCCCGCGCCGAAGAAGATGGCGCTGTCCCCCGCAGCGGAAGCGCCCGAAGGATCCCTGCGCCCGAGGGCCTGACCCACGCGCACGGCGGCAGCGGAGGAAATCCCAAGCGGGACCATGTAGGTGAAGGAAACCGTGTTCAACGCGATCTGATGGCTCGCAAGAGAAATGGCTCCGAGGCGTCCGATGAGCGCCGTAACCAGAGCGAAGACCCCAATTTCCAGAGTGATCTGCATCGCTGCGGGAAAGCCGAGCGCGATGAGCCGCCGGATGCGCGCCAGTTCCGGCTGAATCGGAGTGCGTAGCAATTCGGTGCGATGCTTCTGGTCGTACCAGAGCAAGTAGCCAACGAGGATGGCCGCAAGATAGATGCGGGCGAAGGCGGTGGACCAACCGGAACCGACGGCGCCCATCGCGGGCGCACCAAGCCTTCCATAGATGAGCAGCCAGTTGCCAACGGCGTTGATGATGTTCGCGGTCACCAGTGCGAAGGAGATGGGGCGAACCATGTTCATGCCCTGCATGCAACGCCGTACTGCGAAATAAAGCAAGAGTGGCAGCGTGCCCCAGGCCATTGCCTTGGAATAGGGCACGGCCACGGAAATGATGTCCGGTGAGATGCGCGCGAAACGAAGCAGTGGATCGAAGAACCAGACTGGCGCCATAAGAGAGGGAGTGAGAGCAAGGCTGAGATAAATGCCATGCAGAAGCGAACGATGGCAATCTTCGCGCTGGCCTGCACCGAAAGCCTGCGAAACCAGTGTGTCCAGGCCAATCAGAAGCCCTCCACCAAAAAATGCCAGCACGTGAACAAGAATGCCACCCAAGCTAACGGCGGAGATGGCCACAGCGCTGCTGGGCAGGCGGCCGACCATCATGGTGTCCACTACGGCCATGCTCATCCAGCCGAGTTCGGCGAGAACGAGCGGGATCGCCAGCCGCAGCGTGGGGCGGATTTCGGCGCGAAGTGTTTGCAGTCCGATCATGGGCGAACGATAAGAGGAACGAGTGTAAGCGGGGTAAAGGAAAGGCGCAAACGGGCGCGCCGCGGCAAAGAAATGTCAGGAGCAAAACTGCTGCGGAGGGGAAGGCTCAATTTGGTATTTCCGCTCTCGAGACCTCGAGACTGGTATCAAGAGTGGTTCGCCCCTCCCCGCAGGGGTAATCCCTTAAACGTACTGGGTACGAAGTTCCATTGACCTCGTTAAGAAACACTCGTAGGCTGATGATATTGTTGAGCTTGTTGACCTCAGCACGAGCAAGTGGATTACCAAAAAATGAGTGGCGTGCCCAAGGCGAGCGCTGTCCTCGACCACGGGTATCGAGGAGAGGGCCGTGGCGCTCTTGAAGGATACAAGTTTTGATGCCCGGATGAGGAGTATTCGCAGCAGCGGGCGACTCAATTCGCGCGTGGCGGTAGCGGTTGAGTGGACCGATGCCGGCCAGACCTTGCGCGCGGAGGGGTACACCATCGACATTGGCGCGAAAGGCTGCCTTGCCGTGGTGCCGCAAGCACTTGCGTTGGGACAGAGGCTGCGCCTCGTCAATCTTATCAACCAGATTTCTTGCGAAGCTGTATTGGTATGGCGGGGCCATGAAGGCCGGACGGGTTGGGAACTCGGCCTGGAGTTGCAGGAACCTTCACCGGATTTTTGGGGCCTGGATTTCTAGGGGTCTTCCGGACGACAACCTCCTTCCCGTCCTGCCCGCACTTTCCAGTTTTCCACCGGAATTGCCGGGTCTGGCCACTTTTCCCTTGCCAATGATCCGGTTGCGAACGTAAAGTAGCCTAGGCCTTGGGGTTTTCTGGAGGCGGCACCCATATATAGGAACCCAGTTGCCGGATCGCTGCGGCTCGAATTTTCGCGCGCGGGCGGAGGCACGAACAGATGACTGCCATCATCACGGTTGCGAATCAAAAAGGCGGCGTCGGGAAGACCACGACGGCGATCAATTTGTCCGCGGCGCTGGCGTATCGCGGCAAGCGTACACTGCTGATTGATCTCGATCCACAGGCCAATTCGACAATCGCATTTTATGATTCCGGCGAAATTTCCACGAGCATGTTCGATGTGCTGAGCGACAGCCGCGTCACGATGTCCGCAGTCATCAAACCGACGAAGGATTCGCTGTTGTTTCTTGGTCCCGGGCGGCTGGCCCTCGCAAAACTGGAGCAGGTGCTCGCGGGACAATTTGATGCGCCCTTCAAATTGAAAGACGCGCTGACCCCGGTGCTGAAGGATTATGATTATGTAATCCTCGATACTCCGCCGTCGCTGGGAATCTTGACGGTGAATGCGCTGGTGGCTTCGACGCACTTGCTCGTGCCCATCCAGGCGGCGTACTTCGCAATCGAGGGGACTGACGATTTACTGGAGACCTACGAGCGAATCCGCGCGCGCCCCAATCCGGCGCTGAAAGTTCTGGGCGTAGTGATAACGCTTTTTGACAAGCGGACGAATATTTCCAAGGACACGCACGGGCAAATTCGATCGGTGTTCGGAGAAGTGCTGTTCAAGACGAAAATCACCAAGAACGTGCGGCTCGAAGAGAGCCCGGCGTACAAGGAAACAATTTTGACATTTGCGCCGAAATCACCCGGCGCGGTCGAGTACAAGAAACTCGCGGGGGAGGTTATCCAACGTGTCGAAGAGAATCGGGCTACCCATCACGCTGAAGATGCGGCATGACGCGCACTATGTCGAATCACTGACAAGCTACAGCGGCGCAGCGGTCGGGCGCATGATTCGCGTGGACCAGATCCGCCCGAATCCCGACCAACCACGGAAGGCCCTGGGAGACCTGCGCGAGCTGACGGAGTCCATTCGCGAAAAAGGCGTGCTGGAGCCGCTGCTGGTACGCTACGTCCCGCGCGAGGATTGCTTTCACATTATTTCCGGGGAGCGGCGCTACCACGCGTCGCGTGCGGCGGGCCTGCGCGAACTGCCATGCATTGAAAAGACCGCCGACGACGCGGAGACGCTAGAAATCGGGCTGATCGAAAATATTCAGCGGAAAGACCTGACGCCGTTTGAAGAAGCAGACGGGCTGTACCGGCTGAGCACGCAGTTTGAATATACGCATGAGGATATCGCCAGGAAGATTGGCCGGGCGCGCTCCTCGGTGACCGAAACTTTGTCGTTGCGGAATATTCCCGACTCCCTGAAGAAGAAGTGCGTCGAGAATGGGATCCTTTCCAAGTCGCTCTTGTTGCAGATTGCGCGGCAACCGGTGGAAAAGAAAATGATTGAGATGTTTCACCGCATCATGCAGGGCGGGTTGACGCGCGATGAGGCGCGCCGTGAGCGTCGGGATGAACAAGCGGGACCGCAACGGCCACGACCGTTCATCTTTCAATTCGAGCCGCCTTCGGAGACTTTTAAGTTCCGAATTCAGTTCAAGAAGAGCCATGTCTCGCGTGATGAGCTGATTTCAACGCTGCGGGAAATACTGGCGCAGCTCGAGGGATCCTCGTCGGAAGCCGATTCCACAGCGGCTTAGTATTTCCAAGAACGGGCGCCCCTTCGGGCAAACTCAAAGGCACGCGAATTCTGCCACTGCAAGCGCACTTCATGGTTGAACTTTCGCCACAGCAAATGCAGGTCATCGAACGGCTCTTCGAAGCCGGGTATCGCCCGATTGCTATTCCACCTTACGAGAGTGCCTTGTGCATGAGGAAAGGCAGTTGCGCGGCGATCTTGGCCCCCGTTCCGAATGGCGGAATTAGGCTGCTCGCTCCGCCGTCGTTCCTTGTAGAAGGCAACCTCAGTGTGAAGCTGACGCGCGGCTCCGGTGAAGTGTTTGTCTGGAAAAAGAAGCAAGTGGAAGCAACACCGGAAAAGTTGAAAGAACTGGAATCGTTCCGGCGGGAACTCACCGAACTCCTGGATCTGCCTCCGAAGCAGTAGAGTTGCGGCAATTTGCAATTCCGAAAAACTACCGGCAAACTGAAATTCCCATGGAAACTTACGACATTATCTGCATTGGCGCGGGACCGACTGGTCTGGCGACGGCCATCGAAGCCAAGCGCGCTGGAATGCGGCCGCTGGTCATCGACAAAGCCTGCCTGTGCAACTCGATCTTTCATTATCCGGTCAACATGGTGTTTTTCACGACTCCGGAGTTGCTGGAAATTGGTGACCTTCCCTTGGTTTGCGCGGCGGAAAAGCCTACTCGAGTCGAGGCCCTGAAGTACTACCGGAAGGCAGCGGAACACTATGCGCTTGAATTGCGCCTCTACGAACGGGTATTGCGGGTTGATGGCCAGGATGGAAATTTCACAGTAGTAGCGGCAGGAGAGAAGGGAACTGAGAATCGATACCAGGGCAAGAAAATTGCCGTGGCGACTGGTTACTACGATCTACCGAACCAACTGGGCGTGCCGGGCGAGGAACTTCCGCACGTATCGCACTATTACACGGAGCCTTACGAATATTGGAACCAGGATGTGGTGGTGGTCGGAGGGAAAAATTCTTCGGCGGAGGCGGCGCTCGATCTTTATCGAAATGGCGCGCGCGTGACGCTGGTGCACCGGAACAAGGAACTTGGTGCAACGATCAAGTATTGGGTGCGGCCGGACATAGAGAATCGCATCAAGGCCGGCCAAGTGAAAGCTCTTCTCGAGACGCGGGTGAAACAGATCACCCCGGACGAAGTGGTGGTCGAAAATGGAGCCGGCGAGATGAGGTTGGCCGCGCGACGGGTCTTCGCGATGACGGGCTATCATCCGGACTTCGCGTTTATTGAGAGCCTGGGCGTGCAGCTCGATCGGGAAACCCGCAAACCGGCTCTGGATCCGAATACGCTTGAGAGTAATGTTCAGGGCATCCATCTGGCGGGCGTGGTTATCGGCGGGCGTCACACCGGCGAGATTTTCATCGAAAACGGGCGCTTCCATGGGAAGCAGATCATTCAAGCGCTCACGACGTGAGCTGGACGGGAACGTTACATGGCGCAAATTTGCTCGCCCTCAACTCGTTTGCTAGACTCGTAACTCATGGCATCGATCATCCGGGAAGTGGGCGAGACGTTTGGCGCGTTGGTGAAGGGCTTTAGCGTCACCTTCCGCAATATGTTTCGTAAGACGGTCACGGAAAACTATCCCTACGAGCCGGTCCATTTTCAACCGCGCTACCGCGGGATCCACGTTCTGCACCGCGACGAAAACGGGCTGGAAAAGTGCGTAGGCTGCTTCCTCTGCGCGGCGGCCTGCCCCGCCAATTGCATTTATATCGAAGCCGCGGAGAACGTTGACGCGAACCGAATCTCCGCGGGCGAACGCTACGCCAGCGTGTACAATATCGATTATTCACGCTGCATTTTCTGCGGTTATTGTGTGGAAGCGTGCCCGACCGATGCCATCACTCACGGGCATGGCTTCGAGCTGGCGACCTACGACATCAACTCTCTCGTCTACCGCAAAGAACAGCTTCTTGAGAAAGAACCCGCCACCGCGGCTGCCTCTGCGCGTTAATTTGTTTCCCCTGTAGTTTCGTGATTTTTCAAATACATCGAAACTGTGTCCGCATTTGCTGACGAAGTGACGTCGGCGTCCCTCCGAATCAGCGTCCTCTAATAAATATAAAGCTGCCGAGACGTAAGTCCGAGGAGTGGCGCGTGGAGATGGCGGCCGCGATTGTCGTGGAAGGAAGACGCCTGGCGCGGTCCGGCAAGGCGTTCAGTGGGAACGGTGAGGCAGGAGAGTTGAACATATGGCGGCCCCCGGCACTGGGCACATTTCCGGGGACGAGCGACATTGGCTGCGTGAGCGGCGGATTTGGCGCCGTACTCCGGATTGAACGCCGAAAAATGGCTTTCACTTCAAGCGTGGCCTCGGTTTGCGGCCGGCGTGACCGTCCGATCCGCAAAAAAATTATCGGACACGGGATGTCCGTTTTTCGAAAGAGCTTCACCCGCGGGAGCGTCCTCTTACGCAACCTGCGGGCGTTCCTGCTGTTCCATCAGCCAGCGCGCCAGCATGGCTGCGGAATTTTCCTCGATCCAAAGATCGAGCAGCGCGCCTATCT
>WNFC01024443.1_pt1 | contig 10988 bp, 10 predicted proteins | sample 5400541 | NCBI WGS metagenome assembly WNFC01 (sample SAMN13153342, study PRJNA577476) | soil metagenome | isolation source: 120 cm saprolite under Douglas fir tree site 2 hole 2 replicate 1 | place: USA:California | collected 2015-04-18
TCTCGACGGACGTAGCCAGACCTTATGTGCGAGCTTTGGAAGCTCACCAGATACCACACCTGCTCGTCGGCGGAAGCTCGTTCCATTCGAGAGAGGAAGTGGAAGCGATCCGCAACGCGCTCACTGCGGTCGAGTGGCCCGATGATGAGCTCGCTGTCTTCGCCACGCTGCGGGGACCACTCTTCGCCTTCACCGATTCGCAGCTGCTTGCCTATCGCAGCCAGTGCTCGACGTTGCATCCGTTCAAGCAACCGCCTGATGATTTGCCAGAGTCTTTGACTGAGGTTGGTGAAGCGCTTGGGATCTTGCGGGAACTTCATCGCCGGCGTAATCACCGTCCGATCGCCGAGACTATCGGAACACTGCTGGCCGTTACGCGCGCTCATGCCGGATTTGCCAACTGGCCCACCGGTGAGCAAGCACTCGCGAACATCATGCGTCTGACTGACATGGCGCGCCGAGTGGAGCGGAATGGAGTGATCTCTTTCAGGGCATTTGTCGACTGGCTTGATGAAGAGGCTGAGAGCGGGGACATCGGCGATGCACCGATCATGGAAGAGGGAATCGACGGCGTACGCATCATGACGGTTCACAAAGCGAAAGGGCTAGAGTTTCCTGTTGTGGTGTTGGTCGACATTACAGCGAAAGACTCGCGCGAGCCTTCCAAGTGGGTCGATCAAGGATCTGGATTGAGTGCTATGAGGCTTGCGGGTTGCACTCCGATCGAAGTCCAGGAACATGCGGAAGAAGAGATGAGGATCGAAAAGGAAGAGGCGGCTAGAGTGCTTTATGTGGCGGCCACGCGGGCGCGAGATCTTCTGGTGGTGTGTGGAGTCGGAGACCACGCATACGAAGGATGGTTGGCGACTCTTAACCCAATGCTTTATCCACCAGAGGACACCAGCTTCAAACCGCAAGCAAAGCAGCCTGCGGGCTGTCCACAGTTTGGAGATGACAATGTGGTTGGGCGTTTGAAGAATGCGGTTCGTCAACGGGGTTCCGTAAGTCCGGGACTGCACCTGCCAAGAGTTGGCGAGCATCGCGTGGTCTGGTGGGATCCGTCTGTACTCCGACCCATTAGCCAGGGTGATACTCGCTCGAGATTGACGGAGTTTCTCAAAGAAGATGACAACAAGGTTCGATCAGAGGAGGGAATTCGCGTTCATGAAGAATGGCAGAGACAACGTGCGAGTGTTCGGCAGGTAGCGGGGAAACCGGAGTGGACAGTCGTAACTGCGACTTCGCACTTCGCTAGGCCGCGGGCGCGTGAAGAGAGTAGCGCTGATGGCGGAGATGTCGACGAGTTCAAGACCCTGGTGTTACCTGAAGTCGCGGTTGAATCGATAGAGATTGATTTCTCCAGACCGCACGGCAAACGCTTTGGTACTTTGGTTCACGCTGTTCTTTCTGTTGTGCCACTCAATTCGGATCGTGATGGCATCGCAGAAATCGCACGACTTCAGGGGAGAATTCTGGGCGCGACGGAAGAGGAAGTCGTGGCTGTGGGTGAGACTGTGCAACGTGCTCTTAGTCATCCTTTAATGCGGCGCGCGGCTGCTGCTGTGATCAGTGGTAAGTGCCGGCGAGAAGTTCCCATCGCTCTCAAACTCGACGACGGAGTAATGGTTGAAGGGGTGATTGACCTTGCGTTTAAGGAGCATAGGCCGGATCAGGAGCAGGGGCAGACGGCAGGAGCAGGCAGTCCGTGGGTAGTGATTGATTACAAGACTGACTTTGAGGTTAAGGGCAGGCTTGAGGAATACCGCAACCAGGTTTCGCTCTATGCTTTGGCAATTTCCCGCGCGACCGGTCTGGAAACGCAAGCTGTGTTGCTGAGGCTTTGAAGTCTTGGACCAGGTGAGGCTGTCTCGAAACGCAGAAATCCCACGCGCGGATTTTTCAGATCCAGCCTACCAACGTGAACACGGGTCCTTTCGCAATCCCACCAACGGCAGTTGGTGGATGGTTCAGATCCAACCTACAAACGAGCACGCCCCGAGTTTTTGAATCCCACCAACGGAAGTTGGTGGATTCTTCAGATCCGACCTGTTCACGTGGAAGGCCCATGAAACTCAGATCTGCTTATTGTAAGTCCCGCCTTGTTAAGTAGGTCGGATCTGAACAATCCACCAACTTCCGTTGGTGGGATTCAAAGAAATCAGTCAGCACCGTGCGTAGGTCGGATCTGAAACATCCACCCACTCCCGTGGGTGGGATTTGTGAGTCAGCGCATTCTTGACTGGTTGTTCCAGAAAGAGTATAAATCTAGCGGAGATAGGAAAGTTCCATGGCCCGCCAAAAAGAATTCGATCGCGAGGAGACGCTCCATAAGGCGATGGAGGTCTTCTGGTCGCGCGGCTATGAGGCGGCGTCCATCGAGGATCTAGTCAAGCACATGGGTATCAACCGCCAGAGTCTCTATGACACCTTTGGAGATAAGCATGCGCTTTATCTACAGGCTCTCGACCGCTACCACGAAGTCCACGGCCGGAAGGTGTCTGACCTGCTGGAGCAGCCGGGCTCGGTGAAAAAGACTTTGAAGCAATTGTTCCAAGACATCGTTGAAGGATCACTCTGCGACCAAGAGCGGCGCGGCTGCTTCATGGGTAACGCAATGTCGGAGTTAGCTGGCCGCTGCAAGGAGACTGCGGCCAGGGCAAGCAGCTATAGGGCAGCAACAGAAGAGGCCTTTTACCGCACGCTGCTGCGTGGAAAGAAGGAGGGGGAACTCAAGCGCATCCGCGATCCCCGCGCCGTCGCGCGGTTTCTCTTCAGCAGCCTCCAGGGTCTGGTATTGATGGCGAAGGCGACAAAGGATCGCAAGACGCTGGAGGATGTTGTGAAGGTCACGCTCTCAGTACTCGATTAATTTTTTTGAGTTGTTCTGGAACGTTTGTTCCAGAGCGTTACGGCCCAGCGCAAGCGCTGGAGCCACAGGCAAATAGGAAAGGAAAACACAATGGGCAAATTGGAAGGCAAGGTAGCCGTTATCACGGGAGGCAACTCCGGTATTGGTTTGGCAACAGCGAAAGAGTTTAAGGAACAGGGCGCACGGGTCGTCATTACCGGGCGTGACCAGAAGACACTCGACGAAGCTAAGCGAGAAATCGGCGGTGAAGTTCTGGCGGTCCGCTCGGACACGTCCAGCTTGACGGAGATAGACAAGCTGTTCAACGCGGTGAAGGAAAAATTCGGCAAGATAGATGTGCTCTTCGTTAACGCAGGCGTAGGCAAGTTCGCGCCGGTTGAGGCCGTGACGGAAGAAATGTTCGACTCAATCATGGACATTAATTTCAAGGGCGCGTTCTTCACTATCCAAAAGGCGCTGCCGCTTCTTAATGACAATGCTTCCATCGTCCTGAACGCGTCCATCGTTGCCAATATCGGGATGCCTAACTCAAGCGTGTACGCAGCGAGCAAGGCGGCGCTCATTACATTGGCGCGAACCCTTTCCGCTGAACTCGTGGGCCGTGGCATCCGAGTCAACGTCGTCAGTCCCGGTCCGGTCACGACGCCGATCCTTGGGCGGATGGGACTGCCGCAGGAGGCGCTCGACGAGACGGTGAATAGTCTTCAAGCGCAGGTGCCGATGAAACGATTTGGACGACCCGAAGAGATTGCGAAGACAGTTCTCTTTCTTGCCAGTTCCGACTCGTCATTCCTGCTAGGGACAGAAATCGTTGCGGACGGCGGCATGAGCCAGCTTTGAATTGAAGGAGTTTAATGAACATGCAGCAGGAAATTGAATTACTCAGCGACGAAACGTTTGAGTCTGAGGACACACCAACCACAACAGATCATTTGGCCCACTCGGAAACGGGCGAAGATTTTATGGATTCGTATTCACGCGCAGTGATCACGGCGGCGGAAAAGGTCAGCCCGTCGGTTGTCTATATAGAAGTCCAGCAACCTGTTACGAGCAGAAGAAGAAACGTTCCGAATACGCCGCAGGATGCCAGGGCCAGTGGCTCGGGTTTCATCTTTACGCCAGACGGCTTCATTCTGACGAACAGTCACGTTGTGCACGGTGCCAAGAGAATCGAGGCGACTGTCTCAGATGGGGGCAAGCACGAGGCAGATTTGATCGGAGACGATCCTGACACTGATCTGGCAGTAATCAGAATCAACGCGCCGAATCTGGTTCCCGCGCATCTGGGTGATGCGCAAAAGATACGCGTGGGGCAGTTGGTCGTGGCCATCGGCAATCCATACGGATTTCAATACAGTGTTACGGCCGGAGTCGTAAGTGCTCTCGGTCGCTCGCTGCGCGCCCAGTCCGGCCGATTGATGGACGATGTGATCCAAACGGACGCTGCGCTCAATCCCGGCAATTCGGGTGGGCCGCTGGTTAACTCTCGAGGAGAAGTCATTGGCGTCAACACGGCGATGATTCTGCCGGCCCAGGGAATCTCGTTTGCTACTTCGATTGACACTGCCAAGTTCGTTGCCAGCCGCCTAATTCGCGACGGCAAAGTGAGTCGCAGTTACATTGGCCTGGCGGGACAGAACGTTCCGCTTCCGCGCCGAATCGTGCGCTTCTATAACCTTGCCGTTGAGAGCGGAATCTTAGTTGTGTCTTTCGAGGGTAACAGCCCGGCAAGAAGAAGTGGAGTGCGTGAAGGAGACATCATTATTGGCTTTGACGATCACGTAACTGCCGGCATCGACGATCTTCATAAGCTGCTCTCAGAGGAGAGCATCGGACACGAGTCATCTCTCGTGGTCATCAGAGGCACCGAGAAACTGAAGCTCGAGGTAATACCTGAGGAGTCTCAGAATGGAGCTAGCAAATAGATGCGGCACTCGTTTTCAAACGTTTCGAGGAGTGTGCAAAGTATGAAGAAGTATAAGCGCTTATCCGGAAACAAATTTAGATGACGGCAAATGAGTACGATCATGAGTGAACTTCTCGGTTTAGCATTACAAGCGTACGGCGGTCTTAATCGCCGGCGTGAAGTCCAAAGCCTCGATGTGCGAGTAGTGCTCTAATTTGAGATTGTTTAGTGCATTCTCAGTGTTCTCCGTGCCTCCGTGGTGACTAAAGCCCGAAAACCATTTCACCACGGAGACACGGAGAACACGGAGAACACGGAGAACCCCGTGGGATGTGAAATTAGGACACTCCCGACGTGCGTGTGTCACTGACGGGCGGTCTGTATCGGCTGAAGGGCTATCCAGAAGGTGTGCCCAACGTCAACGTGAAGAAGGAGGAAATACATGGGTAAGCTTGACGGAAGAATCGCACTCATTACTGGTGGCAACAGCGGCATCGGTCTTGCGACGGCGAAGGAGTTTGTGAACGAAGGCGCGTACGTCTTCATAACTGGGCGACGTGATTCGGAGTTAGCTGCGGCGGTAAAGGAGATTGGAAGAAATGTGACCGGCGTACAAGGAGACGTGTCGAACCTTGGCGATCTTGATCGCCTCTTCGCGCAAATCAAACGTGAGAAGGGCAAGCTCGATATTGTGTTTGCGAATGCCGGCGTTGCGAAGTATGCCCCCTTCGGCAAGATCACTGAGGAGCTATTTGACTCGATCTTCAACATCAATGTGAAAGGCCTCCTGTTCACGGTGCAGAAGGCGCTTCCGCTGTTGCCGGATGGTGCCTCTATCATCCTGAATGCATCCATCGTAGCCAGCAAAGGATTGCCGGCAAATAGCGTGTACAGCGCCACAAAAGCCGCCGTGCGTTCGTTCGCGCGGACATGGACAACGGATTTAAAGGATCGCCGCATTCGCGTGAACGCGTTGAGCCCAGGCGCTACCGACACGCCCGGACTCAGTAATCTGCTGGCGTCCTCAGAAGTGGGCGAGGAACGCTTGAAGATGATTTCCAACAGCGTTCCACTCGGCAGGTTCGGTACACCCGATGAGATCGCGAAGGCCGTGGTGTTTCTCGCATCCGACGACAGCAGCTACATCGCGGGCACAGAATTATTTGTGGATGGTGGTTTCGCGCAAGTGTAGGCCGTTAGACAGATGCCACGGCCTTGCGCCGTGGAGACTCACGCTGGTTGCTATTAGAAAGCCATAGAATCCTCCCTAGATGCCACGGCTGCCCCGTGGCATCCAAAATCCACTCCAACTCTCTTCGTAGCGACAAACGTGAACCCACGGCGCAAGGCGGTGGCATCCCAAATCCACTCACCCGAAAACCTCTTCGCATGTAGCACGGAGCCGAGCGCGTGGTTTTGATCATGGCGCTCCGAGCGCGCGCAGGTCGCGGTTCTCCAGCACCCGCGTGGGCGCACCCTGCCGAGCGACGCGGATCATCGCGCGGCCCAGCTCTTCGGTGCTGATCACCGCCCCGGGAGCGATCGCCCGCACCAACGGCAGCAGCGGCCGAAAGACGGCGTAGGCGATTCGCGTCCAGCGCGTTTTCGAGACCTCGCCGTGCATTGCGCGTAGCGCGCCGAGACGGACCATATACGCAGACGGAAACAAGGCGAGCAGAGCGTCCTCGGTGCGCCCCTTCACCTGCGCCCACATCGCCTTGCCGCCCGTGCCCGCGCCCGAGACGTAGACGAACGTCATCGCCGGATTGATCCGCGCCAGCGCCTGCGCCCAGCCCAGGGTCAGGTCGAAGGTCAGGCGGATGTAGTCGGCCTCGCTCATGCCGGCCGACGAAACCCCGAGGCAGAAGAAGCAGGCGTCATACCCTTGCAGGTTCGCGCCTGCCGCCCCGAAGTCGAACAGGTCCTTGCGGACCAGTTCGCGCAGCTTCGGGTGAGTCCGGCCGGTGGAATTGCGGCCGACCGCGAGCACGCCCTCGACGCCGTCTTCATGACAGTTCCATTGACACTGTAACTCACTCCGCACTTCATCTATTGTTTACCTGCCTGTCACACAGATGTTAGAAGACTCCGATAGAGTCTCCCGCCGTACCGATAGTTGCTCCAAAAAACCAGCACACTTAAATCAATAGTGTAAGGAGAGATACCATGCGATCTCGTTTTCACTTTGGTACCCTAAACATCTTTTTCGCTTCCGCACTCATTGTCACTATTCTCGCGTCCCAGTCTGCTTGGACAGCTCACGCCCAGACTAAGCAACGAGATGACGACGAGGACCAACCGATCCTTACTTTCTCTACCGTGGGAGATTCTCGTCAGGATCCTGTAAGTCCCGATCCCACCACCGTTCCGCTTTCGGGCCAAGACGCTATCTGGCTCCAAAATACCAAAGCCTGGTCGCGCATTATCGACTCGATAGAACAACAGAAATCCAACCTTTTGTTCTTTAATGGCGACATGATTATGGGTTATGGCAATGCGAACGTTCCACAGAACAACACGACGATTCCAGGCATCGTAAATTCTGATCTCGTTAACTTCTACAAGCAATATGCATTCTGGCGGGGGGTGGTTGCCGGTCTGATGGAGAACGGTACCTATGTCGTACCCGTCCCGGGCAACCACGAAACCCAGTGCAAGGCCTGTGGCAAGAAAGCCCTTGCGGTCAACGAGGACGCCTGGCGGGCAAACATGAGCGACCTGATTCTGGATGACACGCGCTTCCTGAAGTTGTTCGGCGACCAGCCCTCGAATGAAAGCGTTGGCGATAATCGCACGGCCGCCGACGGTCTCATAACCGACCAAAGCAAGCTTTCATACAGCTTCGATTTCAAAGGATCGCACTTCGTAGTAATCAATACCGATCCCGTTGGGAAGGACGCGCACGCTCCAACAAACTGGCTCAACGCCGATCTCGCCGCTGCCCAGTCGCGTGGCGCGCGACACTTTTTTGTTTTCGGGCACAAACCAGCATATACGTACTACTACGGTCGAAACACTCAACTGCCTTCGACCCCATCAGGGTTGGACAACGACGTTGCTAGTCGAGATGCCTTCTGGGATGTAATTGAGCAATATGGCGCGATCTACTTCTGTGGTCATGAACACATATTCAATCTTATGAAACCACGCGCCCAACTGGGAGGAAGGGCTTGGCAGATTTTGGTAGGTTCCGGTGGCTCACCATTCGAGGCGAAACCGTCGGACGTTACGATCAACCCGAATACCGACCGTGATTACGCTTGGGCCACAGTGAAGATTTACCGGAATGGCAAAGTGAAACTTACAGCTTACGGATTCGATGATCAATTCGGTCCAACTCACATAATCAGGTCGGTGACCATTCGGTAGTTTAACCCGGGGGTATTCTCGAGCAGCCGACAAAACGGTAGCCTACACTCACAACTGTTTCGATGCAATCGCCGCACTCATCCAGTTTTTGACGCAAACGTCGAATGTGGACGTCCAGGGTCCTAGCATCACCGTAGTAGCTATAACCCCACACGCTGTCGAGTAGTTGCTGGCGGGTAACTACTCGATCAGTACTCTTTGCCAAAATTAGCTATGAGTGCGTAACTGCCGAGTTGTATTTAGGGCGAGAGCTTAGAACGGGGCAATTAAATGGAAGTTAAGCTCGAATTACATATGGGTTAACTCGGTGTGGGATCAAACGTGACAACGGCTCACTAAAAGGCAGGTCGTACGGATGCGCCTGTGCCAGATAAATGGTTATCCCGGCGTTGGTTACGAACTCTCTTTGAACGAGTTACACATTCCAAATAGGGGTCGGATGTGTTTTCTAGGCTCGTTGCGAGGCGTCCAGGAAGACTGGAAAGTCGATCGTTCTGAATTGGCGGTTGATGGCTGGAGGGCCGCATAACCTGGCTCCGAATCGAAGACAGAGTCTGAACCAGCTTGATATCGCGACCTCGCTCCGACGCCCCTCGGGCATCCTGTACCAGAGGCATTTAAAACCGGTCTTAGGCCTAACCTTAAACTCGGGATGTAGCTGGCCCTCGCTGCTCAACTGATCAAATATTCGTCCGGCTTCCATCGGATCTTGAGTGGCCAGGGAAAGAGAGCCGAAAACGTATCTCTTGTCGTTATGCATCAAAGACAGTGTGAGACCCCTCCAAAGCGCCATGTGTGCCCGAGAGTTCCGGTGGGCCCTGGCAAGGCAAACCCGTCCGACCTCGATCGCGTTCGCAAGAACCTCATGCGGCAGTGCAGTAAGGTCAAACTCGCGGGATAAATAAGAGCCCTGGGCCGCTTTCGCCTTCTCATAGGTTAGTAATCGGTAGGTGCCGATCACCTGGCACGCTAATCGGTCGATGAGAATCAAGTGCTGAGAGGTTAAATCAAACTCATCGCGGTCGCGTCCTGTAAGAAAAGATGAGGCGAGACCCTCACCTAACTCAAGATTGAAGACCTCATATCTCAGTTTCAAAGCTGCGTCGATCTCTTCATCGGTGCGCGCAAAGCGAACGACATATCTCCCTCTAGCAATTTCCTGGCTAGAGAAGAATCTGGTGTCGACCAGCGATAGACTTGGCGCAATTCGAACCGGAGTGGCTAAGGTTACAGCGCTCATGCTGACCTCCCGAGTTATCGATCGTTAATCCACTACCTTGAGAAAAGTTCACCATACGAATAGACCGTGCATGTGAGATCCTGATTAAGGGGTCATTACTTTTAGATTAACTTGTGAGGAGGAAGCATTGGAGAGCGAGGCAGGGAGAGCGAGGCACTCTGCCAAATGAATTATTAGGATAATGTTCAATCGCCCTTAATCAACGCTTAACACTTGATCATCGTAAATAAGGCCTGCCTGCTTGCCGTCCGCACCGCGGATCCATCCGAACAAATGGTCGAAGCTGCGGTTTTCCATCATCACTACAACAATGTGATCGATGCCTGATTGACTTGGCGCCGGCAGTACTCTTGCTGCTAGCAACTCTTCCTGGTGGACCAGAGCATTCGCTGTTGGCAGATCTCCAAACTTGCTCAGGACAGCAGCTCCCGAAACTGCAGCGATACCCTGAAGGAACTTTCGTCGATTTCCCATTTATCTTCCTCCTCGTAAGTTACAGACATGCCCGATCAGAGCAGACCACTGTGTCTTCAGCTGTGGCTGCTCTTTAGATGGTTTTGCGTTTCAATAAATGCGTGGAGTCCTGGAGCCAATTCATAGTTGGATTGAGTTAACTCGGCGTGAAGAGCTTAGGAAATCGACGTTAATTTCGTGGCTTATTTTGAAATCTTTTCTGCGCTGTCGGAAAATTTAACAGCCTCGCAATCCCGTATTAGCTTAGCTGTAATCACCACGCTGTAACTTCCGCTACCTTAAGTTTTCAAATCTCATTTGTGATGGAGTCCGATTGTTCGGACTCTCGCGTTGCAATTCCAATCATCAGGCAACAGGTTTCAAGGAGGCTTTTAGTTTATGAGAACGATCAACCGAGAGTTTCGCTCTATTGTCTTACTGGTTCTAGCTATCTTATTTTCAATCTGTGCTTCGTCGATAATCAACGCCCAGGTTGACATGTCCTCTTTGACGGGCATGATTAGGGATGCGAATGGAGCTGTCGTCTCTGGCGCACGCGTTGTCGTGCTGAACCGGGCTACGAATATTTCCGTAGAAGCGACTTCCGGGGAGGATGGCTATTACGCGCTTTCCAACCTGCGTCCCAACGTCTATGAGATCACCGTAGAGCAGCAGGGATTCAAACGAGAAACCCGCAGTGGTGTGCAACTTTCTGTCGGGCAACGGGCGCGCCTCGATTTCGTTCTCACTGTGGGCCAGGTTTCCGAAGCCGTTACAGTGACCGCCGATTCCTTGATTCTGCAACGCGATGACGCTTCACTCGGCAATGTCGTAGACAACCAGCGTATTACCAAGCTGCCGCTGTTGCAGCGCTCGTGGGACGATCTGTTGACGCAGGTTGCCGGCACACAAGGCGATCCTTACACGGAGCAATCCGGCGGCACCGCTTCCGGACGTACGGGCGCAGTGAATATCCATGGTGCGCGCTCGCTTACAAATAACTTCATTCTAGACGGGCAGGACAACAATTCGATCTCCGAGAATGTGCAGGAACTTTCGACCCAGGTGGCGCGACCGTCGGTAGATGCGATTGCCGAGTTTAAAGTAATCACCTCACAGTACTCTGCAGACACCGGTCGCTCTGCCGGAGG
>WNFC01026508.1_pt1 | contig 10988 bp, 9 predicted proteins | sample 5400541 | NCBI WGS metagenome assembly WNFC01 (sample SAMN13153342, study PRJNA577476) | soil metagenome | isolation source: 120 cm saprolite under Douglas fir tree site 2 hole 2 replicate 1 | place: USA:California | collected 2015-04-18
CATATTTCCCGCGTATCAGTCCGTATGAGAGCATCAGCAAAAAGAAGCCAACGACAACAATGAGTTTATGCATGCCATTATGAGTATCCACTGGCCACGCACCAAGTAGCATATCCCAATTGAGCTTAGGAACGATGACTGAGAGCATATTGGCTATGCCAGTCGACCCGGTAGCCAGCGCCAAAATGATGCGTATAGAGCTACTGAACCGGCGAGCATGTATTGCTTTAGTAGAGTTTTTTCGTAGTTGCATAGACTTTCTTTCAAATCAATATGTACTGCTTATGTAAGACACTTCATTATTACGGGCAAAATTGATTTTATCTCTCATGTGCAGAACGATGGCAACTTCCAAAATTGGTATGCGAAAATCGGCAACTCAGTCTAGCTTATGAACATAGACGTGTATGGTTTTGGTCACTTGAATACGCTATAACCACCTAAAAGACATTATAGAGACAGTAAAAAATTAGGCCGCTAAGACATAACCAGCCTTTACAGTAAGCTTTTCTGGATGTTATCGTCCATAACTTACCGCATCTGCCTGGCTCTGAGCTACATTTTTTACAGGCTCTTACTATGCTTCAATCTGCAACTCAGCCTTGTTTATGAACGTAGAGGTGTATGGTATCGATCATTTGAATACTCTATAACCACAAAAACATCTATTAGGAGGACGCTCAATGCCTGTAGTATCAGACACAACGCCAAAGGTAGAAAACCAGCTCCGGCCTACTTCCAGCCGGTCGACGCTTAATACAGTAGCTACTATCGCTCTATTCGGTATAGCGCTGGCATACTTTGTCAATTTCCTGCTGGCCTATGTCTTCGGTGGAACCTTTGTTGCGCCGCTGCTCATCATAGGCGGCATCATGCTGGTGGGAGCCTGTGTCTCCCTGCTGCGCGTGCGCTGGATTGGCGCGGTTGGCGCGCTGCTGGCTCTGGGAGCGATGTCCACCCAGATGAGCGTGGGCATTAACCAGTACTTCATCACGCACCCGGCCGACGCTCCATCCTTTATCACCCTGCTGGTGATCCTGTCCTTCGGGCTGGTCGCTGTCGTTGCCGACATCGCTGCCACCATCCGGAACTACCGCAGCCCGGGACAGCCTGCCCCGCGCAACCTGCGCCTGCTGCTGACCTCTTTCGCCACCTTCGTGGCTGGTATGATCGTCGTTTCGCTGATTGTGGCGGCTAATCCACCGACCAGCGTGGCCAGCACGACGACCAATGGCGAACCAGCCGTTCACATGTCAGCGGTGGCCTTTGTGCAGAATGTGGTGCTGGTGCCCAAGGGTTCTAAACTGCTGCTCGTTGATGACGGCAATAACATCACTGTCAATGGTGGCTCACTAACGCTTGGTCCCTTTAACACCGCCGACGTGTATCACATCTACTGCACCATTCACAAGGATATGAATTTAACTATTGTAGTGCAGTGATGCCGTGAGAAAACCCCGTGATCGTTTTAGTGAGGATATATGTTCCTCGTTTTACAGAAAATCCGGCGGGAAAGCTGAGATTTGTAGGAATTCATGGCAAATTTGGCTAGAATATGCATCACGAGCACATCGGCGCATTATACTTCACAGACCATTTTCGAGTCGTGATTGTTGCTCAGTCCAGTAATAGACTGGCTTGAAGGTGCGTCGGAGAAAAATGCCGTCGAGACAAAGCATTGGTACTCTAGGTGTTTCTGTTCTGTTTGGGAACCGGCAGGATATGTTACAAAACTGATTCTGAGTAATGGTAATTCATGCGCTCTCTTGTGGACTCTTTGTGGCGGGATCACTGTGCCTCACCCCAATACATTGCCAACGCGTCGTTTTTCTGGGGTGAGGCACAGTGATCCCGTTGGAGGCGATCCCGATTGGTTGAGTTGGAAGGAAGGACATCAGCGGCGAGTCTTGCCCAACCACCGTGGCACGGTGTTCTTGTATCGGAGATAGGCCTCGCCAAAGCGCGCCTGCAGGGCGCGCTCTTCGAGCGGCACATTGACAAAATTGAACACCGCGCACGCCACTCCGAATGCAATCAAGACAGCGACGCTCCCGAAAAAGATTACCCACCCAAACAAGAGCGTCAGTTCAGAGAGATACATCGGATTGCGTGAAAAAGCGTAGGGGCCGTGCCTCAGCAGATAACTTTGGGCTAGTTCCAGTTCTATCCCCGACTTCGGGGCCTGGGCAAAGTGCAGACCCATCGTCCAGATGAGGCCGACGGTTCCGACCACGACCGCGATCAGTCCGAGCAGATTCCAGAGGCCTGGGCGGCCCGCTGCCCATCCATAGCGGGGCGTAAGCAACGCAATGGCCCACGGGGCTACACCCCACACGATGAGGGCTACTGGGAGCGCTATCCAGTAGGGCACAAGGACTCTTTGTGACTGCTTCCTGGTGGGAATGTCAGGCCTGTTCATGGCTTTCCTCTCCTTTGAGATCACGACAAGGGCAGATACCGATGACCGCCTCGCGAGAGGCGAAAACGACAACGTCCACACCTGGCCACTGCATTCTAGCACATCAGGCAGGCTCATGCTGTCCCTTCAGGCCCTTTGGAATCGTTCCCTTACGCCCAGCAGCGTACCAACCCTGACCCCGAGCCTCCTCATGCTTTGTGAAGTATTTCCAGGCCGAATTACCCATATTGTGGCAGCGAAATCAGAGAGATCAGCGAAAAAAGACTTCATTTGACACAAACGCCTTCTTGACGACTCACTGCCATGATTTGCTACATAAATCAAACTCGTTGCCTAGATATACTACAAATTCGTCTCTCTCAGTTCAGAGCTTGCTTGCTATCAACCGCCTTCTGAACTAGAAGCACTGCCACGATTTGCTTCACAAGTATTGCCATAAATTGCCTCAAATCGCAAATATTCATACCTGAATTGTCGCTCTCTGGTGTTCTTTGCGTGATAGTATCGGCAGAGAGCCATTCATAGTGCATGGGTCACACTTACCAAAGAATATACTGCCAAAATATTCTTCACAAAGTGAAGATGAGTTGCAGGCTGCTGTTGCGCCTTTGTGGTTTCTGGGGGAACAACGGAACGGAATTATACCCTGCCGCTACAAATTGAGAGCCCGACCAGGCAACACCTACCGGTACTTTGTTGGCTTGGGAAATCTACGCTCAGCAGAACTATCACTGCTTCCTTTCTCGCGTCTACAAGATTCAAGTAGTGACGGCTCTCAGCACATGTGCAAGGAAACACTCCAAACCTCGCCAGAGGATGCTTGAGAAAGGCGAGCAGTGAGCATGGCACCGCTCGCTTGCCAAAAACGCTTCACCGGTAGTGCCAGGATCGCAGAGACTGATGTCGAGCAGAGGTTGCTCCCCCGTTTCATCAGATGAGATCTCCTCCTTCCCCACAGCGCCGGGGAAGAGATGAGGAGTGAATACCTACACATCGGTGTTTGATTTTCTGTGTCGTTCGTCCTTGCGCAGCCACAGCGAGACATGCGCCGGCTGCATGGTCTCCTGAACGACTGCTACCAGATGTTCACTCAAGGTTGCCAAATCCACTTCATTGCGCAGGGTGGCGCTGAAGGCTTCCAACGTGAGGGCGGCATCGTACTTGCGGCGATAGAAGCGGCGATCAATGGTCCGCTGGACGCCATGGCGCAGGGGCTGGAAGAGGGCGGCGATCACCAGGGTGGAACCGACCAGCACCAGAGGATTCTCCTGAGCGATCACCCCACTGAACAGGCGTTGCGCCGAGATGATGAGCACCCCGTACACCAGCGCCAGGGTGAGCGTCAGCAGCCCATAGACCAGGGTACGTTTGATGATGAGGTCGATGTCCCAGAGCCGGTAGCGCAGCAAGGCCATCCCAATGGAGAGTGGAATGATCAGATACACAAGCGGCGTGGCGATCTGGTTGGCGATGAGTGAATACAAGGAGTCGGTCGCGGAGAGCGCAGGAAACGCTAACGGAAGCAGCTGGCTTAGAGCGGTGAGGAGCACCCCCAGAGCGAACCCGAAGGTGAGCCATTTGGCCTGTTGCTGCTGCGTGGGAGAAGAGACCCAGATATAGCGGTAGAGTTGCGTCCCGACCGCACTTCCCCAGACCAGGAGGAATTCCAGCAAGCTCAGCAGAAGAGGCCAGTTGTCGAAATTGTAGGGAGAGGGCAGAAAATAGAATCCCACCTGGATCAGAAAGAGGAAGGCCAGCAGCCAGGACCAGCGCGGCACAAAGTGCCCGTCAGGAAAGGTGTAGAAGAGCAGGCCCAGGGCAGGCCATTGCAGGAAGATGAGCGCAGTCCCAAAGATTTCGATGGCCAGGGGAGGGTTCTGGAACACCTGGACATGCACCTCGTCGATCCCGAAGGAGCCAACGGTGATGAACAGCAGAGAAACGAAGAGACCCATGCGGTCAGCCGATCGGTACCAGAAGAGCAGCGCCCCAACCACCAGAAACAGCAGAGTCACGAGCAGGTCAGCCACCAGGGCATACACGATGTAGCCCTCAACGGGGAGATGGAAGTGCTGGAGGGCGGCAAATTGCGCGGGCGACAGCTGAAGGGAGCCACACGTTCCCTTCGTCGGGTCGGGACAGACCACCCCCAGTTGGGCCACAAACATCGGGTAGGTGATCACCAGCAGGCTCAAATCGAAGAGGGCCACCACTGCCCAGACGAGGCGCGCGACGATCAGCCAGGCCCCATGCAAGCGTGCATCGGGTCTGTTCGGTTTCGTCAGCCCAGGCGCCGCATGAGAGGTCGGTGAGAGTGTCGTCATACAGCTACTCCTTGCGATGGTCTCGCGCGCGTCATGAGAACCTCATGGAAGAGCCGGTCATGCGTCTTTGGCCTCGCATACCTTATTGTACTCTCTTTCCGTCTCAAAAGCGTTACGAACCGCCAAACGGTTAGGAACCCTTTCACCCCTTCAACTTTCCTCGGAGGAAACAGGAGGAGTGGCTCTCCAAGGGGCCCGCTGCGTTCTGTCATGTTCAGGTGAACGCAACCACAGGGAGACATATGTGGGTTGCATGGTCTCCTGCACCAAGCTGAGCAAGTGCTCGCGCAGCTGGTCCAGGTCCACCTCCTGGCGCAGGTTCGCGCTGAAGGCTGCGATGGTCCTGGTAGCATCATACTTGCTGCGATAGAAGCGCCGGTCGATGATCCGCTGAATGCGATGGCGCAACGGACGGAAGAGGGCAGCAATCACCAGGGTCGAGCCGACCAGGATGAGGGGAGACTGCACTGCTTGTGAGCTAAAGGTAGCGAAGACAAACTGCGAGCCAAGGACTAGCCCGATATACAATATGGCCAGGATCGTGGTGAGCACCGTATAGACCAGCGTGCGCCTGACGAACACATCGATATCGAAAACATTGGCATACAGCACCGCCATCAGAATACCAGCGATATTGATGCCGCAGCCAAAGAAGCCAGCGATATTGACGATCAGCAAGGCGAACGAGTCTGCTGGGGCGAGAGCTGGTAAGAGGAGAAAAACCAGGAGAATGATCAGGATGAAGATGCTCAAACTCACAATAATCCACTTGGTGGCAGCTCGCTCCTTCGGGTTCAAGAGACGGCGGGAGCGATAGATCAAGATCCCGACAATAATCGGAAAGCTGAGCAGACTGAACACCGTGTTGATCAGGACAAAGACAGGAGTCGTGATGAAGGCGAAGAGCACTACTGCCAGGCTATTGACCAGATAAAACCCGAGCACCCAACGAGAGCCAAATTTGCCATTGGGAAAGGTTAAGAGCGCATACATGCCCAGCAGACCCATTCCCAGGCCGATCAAGAGTTGTGCGGGCGCATACAGAACGGGATAGGCTGTGGCAAGCGCTGGATAATCCACCCCCTCATAAGCGGATAAACCGACGAGAAAACCGCTCATTCCCAAAGGCACCCATTGGCCAGGTTTTTTGAAGACAATGAGCAGCGCGACCCCCACGCAGACCAGGATGTAGAGCAGCTGGATTCCCATATAGAGATTGGCATAGAACATGATGGAGAGGCCAATCTGCTCCAAGGCACGCACATTCTCCGGTGTGAGTGAGCACCCACTGGGACAGACCGTGTGCAAGGACGCATAGCCCAGCGGGAAACCCACAATATGACCAACTAAGATGAGGAGCGTATAGACGAGAAAGCCAGCAGTCATAAGCCAGGCTGTGCGTGGACGAGAGGGTGGGTTGAATGCCTCCTGAGTGGGCGTATCGAGAGCAACCGTCATACTCATCTCCTGGTGAATGCCAGCCCGCTGGCAGTCGCGCTATCATCGCCACCCACACATGGTGGCCGAGTCTATCTCAGCCTTAGTATAGCATACCACCGTTTCAAAAGCGTTACGACAGGCGTTAGAACCATCGTCGACATCAGCGAGAGTGCGCAAGAACCAAATTATTCTACAAACAACAAGCGGAGAGGAGAACCGGCCGATGTGTTGTGGGGGTAGAAGGTCGGCGCCCGAGTGCGAGCGACCACAAAGGTCCGCACCACACCGTCCCCCAGACAGCGTTGCGCTACCAACACACCCATGCCGCGTGGGGTTCCAAGCTCAATAACATCCCTTGTAATCAGACCTGCCTGTCTTACCCATTCTTGAAGGTCGGATAATGGGTGGGCATGCCCGCGTTCGGTTCTCAATGTCAGGTGTAGTTCGTAGATCGCCCGCGCTCGTTCTGCTGCTGAGGAACCATCTCCCATCATATCGACAATCACCAGGTCTCCACCTGGTAAGAGCGCAGTTGTCAGGCGACGAATGAGGGCTGCTGCTTGTTCAGGAGGCTCCAGATGTAACACATTGGCAAGTATGATGCGGTCGAATCGGTCTTCTGGTATCTCGATGACATAGAAATTTCCCGGCAGCAGACCAATACGATCTGAAAGACCCATGTGCTCTGCCTGGATGCGGAACGCTTGCAACACATTGGGGAAGTCGAGGGCGGTCACACGCGTTTCTGCGTGACGCTGGGCCATTGCCAGGCTCCAGATGCCCGAACCGAACCTGCCCCTACATCAAGGATATGCGCTGGGCGACCTGGTAATGCAACCGCAAGCTGTCGTGCCCCTTGCGCAAAGAGGAGCGCCAGCTTTGAGACCACAGCGCTATAGACCGCCTCCCGTGCATCTGGAGGACCATCCATGTGCGCATACCGCTCCCCGCGCAACAGAAAGGTGGGCACCTGGCTCCACATGGCACCAAATCCATCAACTCCTCCTGGGCCGATGGCGTCAAGGTCCTTGAAAGCAGCAGATGCGCCATACTTACCCTGGTTGCGGTCGGCGATCCCCAGGCATGCAAGCACCTTAAGTACCCGCTCAGTTGCCGTCGGGTCGAGACCGAGTTCCTCTGCATACATAGTGGGGGTAGCGTAGCCATTCAGCAACGCCTGCAGCAGGTTTCCTTGATAGGCAGCTACCAGGGTTGCCGCGATGCCTCCAAGTTCAAACAGTTCCATCATGGTCTACCTCCACTCGTCACGGGACGGCATTGCAATAAAGAGAGTTTGCCGCGGGCTTCGGCCCATTCGATATCCTGATTAGCGCCGAAGAGGCGCTCGCATGCTGTCCCCAATTCGGCGAGACGGACAAGGGCCTCCTTATCCAGGCATGCTCCCTGTATCCGCGCCAGATCATCAATTGCTGACTCCCTGGTGCCCCCATTCTCGTCGGCCACCACCGCCACGTCCTTGCGACCCAATTGGCGCTCCAACAGTTCGCCGGTGCGAGCAATGACATAGCGATCGGGTGTGACCAGGCCGCCTATGACGGCTTCGCCCAATCCCCAGGAGGCCTCGACCATCCAGCGCTCGCCTGAACCGGAGATCGGATCGACCGTGAAGAGGACTCCGGCCACCTCGGCTGGCACAAGTGCCTGCACGATGACCGCTACACGTGGCTCGCCTGCAATGCTCATACGGGCCCGGTACCGTCGTGCGACTTCAGTTTGCCCTGATGCCCATACCTTCGCAATGGCCGCTAGTACCGCATCCAGCCCGCGCACATTGAGGAAACTGGCATGTTGTCCGGCAAAGCTTGCCGATGCCCCATCCTCACCAATGGCCGACGAGCGCACTGCCACGGCTCCATCTTTGAATTGTGCCAGGGAATGCTCCAACGCAGCCCGCTCATTGGGAAGCAAGTTGCTCTGTGCTGTACGGGCCACACAATCGGGATGGAGTGCAAACCCGGGAGGCACAGGTAACCCGGCGCGTAAGGTCTCAGAGAGACGGGCAGCCTTGCCTCCGTATACCTGGGCATCAATACTGGAGCCGAGAGTGATAAGCATGTCGCCTCTCATGCCAGTATCTCCACCACGCCCCGGTCGCCGTCCACCACAATATGTGCCCCGTCAGGAATGCGCGATGTCGCATCCCCGGTGCCGACGACTGCTGGGATGCCGAACTCGCGCGCAACGATAGCGGTATGACAGAGAGCGCCTCCCCGGTCGGTAACCACCGCGCCAAGCAGTGGCAGGAGCACATTGTACCCGGACGAGGTGGTACGGGTGACCAGCACGTCTCCGCTTTCGATTTTCTCAAAATCGGCGGCACTGCGCACAATCCTCGCGCGCCCTGCGTATCTTCCGCCACTGACACCATGACCATCCAGCCTCTCATTGGTTGCCTGAGGTCGTCTTGCAGGATCGGCACCAAAATGTGTCATGTAAAACATCAGCCCTAACATTGCCCGCGCACATGCTGGCGGGAGCAGCTCGGCTGGCGGTGGTGCCTCTGGTTCACCAAGCTCAGCGGGCAATTCGTCAAGGTTGAGCAGTTGGCGCTCTTCAGCACGCCTGGCGAGTTCATCGCCTGAAGGGGCTGTTCCGGGGCCACCTAAGAGGGCGGCTACCTCGGCAGAGGTCGCATCCAAAAGATGCTCGGGGCGCTTGACTACCCCACGAGAGACCAGTCGCTCACCTGCGGCAAGCAGGGCACGCCGCATCAGTCCACTAGGCCAAAGCGTCGTCATACCCACGTTCTCATCTTCAAGCCCGTAGGCAGCGCATGCCTCCTCCAGGAGACTATCGTACTCAGCACGCGCGGCAGCAGGGACACGATTCCGCAACCGGAGAGCAGCTTCTTCTGTAGCAGCATTGTCTTGTAGGGGAGTACGTTTGTCTCTCTGCGCTGCAATGCTGCTCAGCAGGACATGCGGCAGCTCGCGCAAGGTCAGGTCACAAAGGTCGAACCCGGTGACCAGGCGAAATCCATATTCATTGAAGTAGGTATCCAGGGCCCTGGCGACTCCGGGATCGGAGGCACGCAGGCGCTCAACCCGGTTGTGGGCATCGAGGCTTCCATCACGGAGAATCTCACTCGAGGCTTCCACGCTGCGCACCGCATCCGCCAGTTGATCCAGCAACGCGAGCGGGGCTACTCCTCCCTGTGCCTTGCCTTTCAACACTGTCATGGCCTCCGTGGGGGTGACGCCCGTCCATTCATAGGTGTGCCGCAGCCAGTCGCCAACGGGAATCCAGTCGGCGGGAAGCAAGAGAAAGTGAATCCTCCAACTTTCGAAGCAGGCCTGTCTTGTCGCTTCCACCTGCAGGCGGAGTGCGGTGTCATCGAGGATAGCCAGGTTGATCTGCTGGAGTTCCAGGTTCCTCTGTCGGAGCTTTGGTGCCAGTTCGTTGCGCCAGCGAGCACGATCCTCACGCCACAGCCTGGTGGCAAACACCTCAACTGCGCGCTTCTTGCGGTAGCGCATTTCTGGGTGAAGCAAGAACAAGAGCTTGAAGATGAATTTGGGTGGGGGACTGCTTGCCTTCTCCGGCACGCCAACTGACCGAGGGCGCGTGTACAGGCGGCCGCCGACGGGTCGCATATCAAAATGATCGAGCAACAATCCGTAGTTTCGAAATCCCTCACGCATGCCTATTGAGTTGAAAAATTCGGTGAGAAATTCTGTGTTGTATCTGGTCACTGCGTCAGGAAAATGCGTAACGTCTCGCTGCCAAAGGCCCGGACCTGGCGCTTGCCATGGAGTATGTGTTGTCATTGTTTTGTCTGCTAGTGTCATCGTTTTCTCCTTCTTATGCCATTGGCGGGATCACACCGAGCTGTTGCATCAGACCCAGGTTATCCGAATAGTCCCGATGTTCCGCAATCTTCCTATCAGCAATGCGGTCCCCGTACATGCCTGTCATCGTCACCTGCCTGTAGCAAGACGGGTGCTAGGGGTTCTTGAGCTGCATCATGGCCACGCAGTTCTGGCCCGGATCGATGAACCAGGCCATCCAGGCGAACCCGATATCGGCAATGCCGTCCTGGGTCTTTAGTCCTGGCAGGTCGTAGTCTTCGATCATCACGCCGCGCCGCCGCAGTTCGCTGACTTCGGCCCGCACGTCGGCGACGCGGAAGGCCGCTTGCGTCTGCTCGTCCCTGGTCCCCACGCTGCTCTTCGTGACCACTAAATGGGTGTCGCCGCCACATTGAAAGGTCACCCCGCCCGGGGTCTCACTGAGCACCGGCAAGCCAATTTTGTCTGCATAGAAGTCTTTGGCAGCCGCCAGGTCCATTGCTAGTAGCACCACGTCGATTGGATAGTTGCTGAGCATCGCGTCCTCTCCTTCTCATATACTGTCGGTTCTTCAACAATGAACAATGGTGTCCTCCTGCTCGAAGACTTAGACAAACTGAACCAACGAGAGGAGATTGCCTTCGCTATCTTGAAACCAGGCTCCTTTGCCTGGCCCTACCGTCGCGATACTGTTGACGGTCTTGAGGGAGGGCATCTCGTACTCTTCAAAGACGACCCCGCGGGCTTTGAGCGCGGCGACTGCCGACTCGACATCCTCCACCAGCCACATCGCCTGGGTGTGGGTCCCGCTGGCCTCACCTCGAGAAGTGAATACAGAGAATCTACTGTCTCCGCCGCAGCAGTACAACAGACCTCCTGGTAATTCGCTCTCCGGGGTCAGCCCCAACTTTTCGGCGTAGAAACGTTTGGCTCGTTCCAGATCAGCTGCTGGCAGGGATGCATAGATGGGAGAATTGACGAACATGTGCGAGAACT
>WNFC01027989.1_pt1 | contig 10988 bp, 9 predicted proteins | sample 5400541 | NCBI WGS metagenome assembly WNFC01 (sample SAMN13153342, study PRJNA577476) | soil metagenome | isolation source: 120 cm saprolite under Douglas fir tree site 2 hole 2 replicate 1 | place: USA:California | collected 2015-04-18
ATCGAGCGTGAAGACGCGCTTCTATCCTTCGTTCTTCCCGTTCACTGAGCCCAGCGCCGACGTGCAAATCAGTTGCATCTTCTGCGGCGGCACTGGCACGCGCGACGGGGCTCCGTGCCGCAACTGCAAAGCCAGCGGCTGGATTGAATTGCTCGGCTGCGGCATGGTCGATCCGAACGTGTACGGCTTCGTGGATTACGATCCGGCGAAAGTGTCGGGCTTTGCTTTTGGAATGGGCGTCGAGCGCATCGCGATTTTGAAGTATGGCGTGGATGATATTCAGTTGTTCTTTAATGGCGATGTGAGATTTTTGGAGCAGTTTGCATAGGAGCTGTTAGCTGTTAGCTCTTGGCTCTTAGCTTGAATCTCTCAAAACTGGAGATTCCGACTGAAGGCTAAGAGCTAAAGGCTAAGAGCTAAATGAAACTCTCTCCCTACTGGGTGCGCGACTTCGTTGACTTCAAAGTCGACTACCGCCGTCTTGCGGATGAGCTGACATTGGCAGGCATCGCAGTTGAAGGGATCTCCGGCGAAGGCGACAACACCGTCTTCGATATGGAGATCACCACCAATCGTCCTGACGCCATGAATCACTACGGAGTGGCGCGGGAGATTTCGGCGCTCTACGATCTCCCGCTTCGGCCGATTGAGCCGAAACTGCTTGCTGCCAAGGGCAAGTCAGACGTCACCATCGAGATTCAGGAGGCGGAGCTCTGCCCGCGCTTCACTGCCCAGGAAATCCGTGGTGCTACTGTCAAGCCGTCACCGTCGAAAATCGCGGGTCGTCTCGCGCTGCTTGACCAGCGACCCATCAGCAACGCTGTCGACGCAACGAACTACGTTCTTTGGGAGAGCGGCAAGCCGACTCACGTATTCGATCTCGACCTTCTGGAAGGACGCAAGCTCGTCATCCGCAAAGCACGGGCTGGCGAGACGCTGAAGACTCTCGACGGCATCGACCGCAAGCTCACCACCGAAGATTTGGTTGTGGCTGACGCGAAGAAGCCGGTCGGGCTCGCCGGGGTCATGGGCGGATACGACACGATGATCACCGAGAAGACTAGGAACATTCTGATCGAATCGGCGTGGTGGGACCCGGTGACCGTTCGGCGCATGTCGAAGCGCCACGGCCTGCATACTGACGCGTCACATCGTTTCGAGCGCGGGGCGGATTTCGAATCCACCGTGCCTTCCACCAACCGCGTCGCCGAACTGATCCTCAACTCTGGCGGCGGAGAGCTGGTCGGCGGAGTGATTGACGTGATCGCGAGGAAGCTTGATTTGGCGCCCGTCGAACTCGATCGCCGCGAAGTGAAAAGAATCCTCGGCGAAGAGATCAATGACGTGGAGATCAGCCGCATCCTGGGCCGCCTCGGCTTTGTTCTGATGGCTGGCCACGAGAGTGCGTACCTTGTACAAATTCCAAGTTGGCGGCTCGACGTGGAACGTGAGATTGACCTGATCGAAGAAATCGCGCGCCTGCACGGTTACGACAAGTTTGCCAACACGCTGCCCGCCTATGCCGGTGAAGTAGTTGAGCGTCCGGACGCCGCCAAAGAGGCGAAGTTCCGCACTTCCCTGCTGGCGCTCGGCTACCACGAATCGATTTCGCTGACGTTCATTTCGAAGGAAGATGCGAGATGGTTTTCGCCAGCGCAGGCAGTCGCACTCGCCAACCCGATCAGCGATGAAGCTTCTGTCATGCGGACATCCATGCTTCCAGGAATGCTGAACATGCTGGCCTACAACTTGAACCGTGGTTCGGAAAATGTCCGGCTTTTTGAAGCAGGCACCGTGTTCGAGGCTGTGGGAGAGAAAGCTGTGGAGTTGAAGCGGCTTTGCATCGGGGCAACCGGAACCGCGGTGCAAGGCGGTGTGCACCAGCCAGCGCGTCCGTTGTCATTTTTCGACGTGAAGGGCGACGTGGAAGACCTGCTTGCCTCGTTCGGTTCCTGGACTTTGTATTACGACGCGAAAACCGTCGACCACTACCATCCCGGACGCTCGGCGCGAGCGGTCATGGATGGCACGACAGTCGCGCAGTTTGGGCAGCTTCATCCCGACGTAGCCGCGGCGCGCAAGCTGCGCCAGGATGTTTTTGTCGGGGAGATTTTTTTGGACCGGCTCTATCAGCATGATCTGCGGCAGGTGCGGTGTGAGGCGTTACCGCGCTTCCCTGCTGTCGAGCGTGACTTCTCGTTTGTCTTCGACGATAGCGTGGCGTTTGAGACGATTCGCCAGAGCGTGGCGGGGTTGGGCATCCCTGAATTGCGCAGCTTCAGCCCGGGGGAAATCTTCCGTGGCGACAAGGTTGGTGCGGGAAAGTATTCCATTCTGCTGCGGGCGAAGTTCCAGTCTGGCGAGAGAACCCTGCGGGAAGATGAAGTGGCACAGTGGTCGGGACAGATCACCAAGGTGCTAGAGTCTCTCGGCGGCGTGCAGAGAGCCTGAGTCCCGGCGGACAGCCGAGGGCGGTTGTCCCTACCCGAGCATCTCCTGTGCTAGCCTTACTCTCCATGGCCCAGGTTTCCACGCTCCATAAGCATTTCCTTTCCGAAAAAGTCGAGCACTTTACCGAGTCCGTGATCCGCGAGATGACGCGCCAGGCAATGCAGTATGGCGCCGTCAATCTCGCCCAGGGCTTTCCTGATTTCCCTGCTCCGGCGGAGATCAAGAAGGCCGCTCAGGATGCGATTGCCGCCGACGTCAATCAGTACGCCATTACCTGGGGTGCGAAGAGCCTGCGCAATGCTATCGCCCGCCAGATGCAGGAGTGGCGGGGGTTGACTGTCGATCCTGAAAGAGAAATCGTGGTCTGTTGCGGTTCGACCGAAACTATCGTCGCCACTTTGCTGGCGGTCTGCAACAAGGGAGACGAAGTTATCGTCTTCGAGCCGTTCTACGAAAATTACGGGCCGGACTCGATCATCAGCGGGGCGAAACCGCGGTTCGTCAGCTTGCGTCCGCCACAGGATCCCGGCGGCGAGTGGAATTTTGACGAGCAGGAACTGCGCGAGGCCTTCCAGCATCACACCAAGGCGATCATTCTCAACACGCCGAACAATCCCACGGGGAAGGTTTTCAGCCGAAAAGAGCTGGAACTGATCCGCGATTTGTGTGTGGAATACAACGTATTGGCCATCACCGACGAGATTTACGACCACATTCTGTACGACGGTGCCCAACATATTTCCATCGCCAGCCTGGAAGGAATGCGGGAGCGAACCATAACGATTAACGGTCTCTCGAAGAGCTACAGCGTCACCGGATGGCGCGTGGGCTGGGCGATCGCGCCGCCAGCGATTACAAACGCGATCCGCAAGGTGCACGACTTCCTGACCGTGGGCGCGCCTGCGCCTCTGCAGGAGGCTGGAGCCGCTGCGCTCAGCCTTCCGCCTAGCTACTATCAGCAGCTGGCTGAGAGATACCGTAAGGGACGCGATCAATTGATTCCAGCGCTCGAAAAGGCCGGGTTCGTCTGCTACCGGCCGCGGGGCGCTTACTACGTCATGACCGACATCAGAGCGTTCAACTTTCCGAATGACGTCGAGTTCGCCAGCTACCTGGTCAAAGAAATCGGGATCGCCTGCGTGCCAGGATCGAGTTTCTATAAGCATCCAAAGGACGGCTCCCAACAGGTACGTTTCGCATTCTGCAAGAAGCCTGAGACACTGAATGAGGCGGAGCGGCGGCTGGAGAAACTTCGTTCCCGGTGAAATGGCTTCATCTCAGCGCGCAGCGGGAGACGCGGCACGCCGCGTCTCTACCCAGATGTTCACACCGGTGCAAAACTTGCGGCGTCTTCCACAGCAAACTGGGTTATACTTCGCCTCAAAGGTGAAATACTTTCGTTGAAAGTGAGCTGGTCATGTCCCTGAAGGCTGTGGAAGAGGTATCTGCGCAGGTTCCTGCTGAAGATTTTGAAGCGCTGGAAGAGAAAGTTTATCGCACCATTGAGTTATACAAGGCCGCCAAAGAAGCCCGGACCGCCGCCGAGCGCGACGTCAAGCGCATTCGGGAGCAACTCGAAGAGCGCGAGGAAGAGAACGAATCCATGCGCCGCGAACTGGTGAAGCTACGCAAGGAGCGCGAGGAAATCCGGGGGCGGGTCGAGAAAATGCTGGCCCAGATGGAAAGCGTAGCGCAGGAGCAGGCGGCAGCCAGCTAAGGTACCAGGGGGACGATCCCCGACTCAGGAGTGACATGGCAACGGCCACCAAGCAACCACCGACCAAAGATGCGGCCAACGGAAGTGTGCGCGTCGAGATTTTCGACCAGGTTTACAATCTGCGGGGCTCGGATGCGGATTACATCCTGAAGCTCGCCGAATACGTGGACATGAAGATGCGCGCGGTCTCCGAGCAGACCGCGACGGTGGACTCGGTGCGGCTCGCTGTGCTGGCTGCACTAAATATTGCCGACGAATATCATCTGCTGAAGCGGCGGTTGGATACCACACCTCCCGAAGTGCGGCAGCGCAAGAGCAAACTCGAGAGCGCTCTCGACGAGGTTTTGCAAGATACCCGCCGCACCGGCTGACGCCATTCGTAACCTGCCGTTCACGTGGAATCGCCGACCCGTAGCAAACTTCCTGCCAACTATTTGTGTTTCCCCTCTTGCGTATCTGCGATCTCTTTCCTAGCATCAAAGACGGAAAGCCGGCCTGCTAGGTTGGTGCTGGTGGTCACCGATTTTTGAACCAATGCAGAATGAACGGGGACTCGACTCGAACTAGGATCCGGTGTGCCATGTTCCGCCATGCGGAAAGGCCTAATGGGTCTCGGCGGGTTCCCAACTGTCTATCGACGGGTTCATTCTCGGCCCATCACACGGCGGTGCGGGTCGGCTTTTTTCTTCAGGTCTAAGGTGTCAGGTCTTAGGTCTCAGGAATCCTCTTCCATCTGCGTTTGCGGGGAGTGGCACCCCATCGGAGATCGGTTCGGTTTTCCTGACACCGAGACCTAACACCTGAGACCTTCTTTCCTGTTAGACTTCCGTTTAGTCAACCCACATTCGGAGCATCTAAGCTAACGTGTTTCCTCGACTTTTCCACATCGGCAGCTTCAGCCTGCCGACCTACGGTTTACTGGTTGCAACGGGCGTACTGATCGGGCTCTGGATCAGCGTGCGAAATTCCGAAAAGCAGGGCATCAACGGTGATGATGCGTGGAACCTGGGCATCCTGGTCGTTTTGGCGGGCATTGTTGGCGCCAAGGCACTGCTCATCGTCAATGAGTGGGATCGATACGCCGGCAACTGGCGCGAGATCTTCAGCCTCAACACTCTTCAGTCGGGAGGAGTTTTTTCCGGCGGCCTGATCGGCGCACTTCTCATAGCGGCCTGGTACATGCGGCGCCGCCACATGCCTCCGCTGCGCACCTGCGATGGATTCGCGCCCGGCCTCGCCTTCGGTCATGTGCTTGGGCGCTTTGGATGTTTTTCTGCCGGATGCTGCTATGGAAAAGAAACCCGTCACTTCTGGGGCGTCACTTTCAACAGCCAGCTGGCGCACGACTGGTCGGGGACTCCCCTAGGTGTTGCCCTGGAGCCGACGCAACTGATCGAAGCGGCTGCCGAATTCTTTAATTTTGTTCTGTTGATGTGGCTGCTCAAACGCAAGAAGTTTGATGGGCAGGTGTTTGCTACCTTCATGATCCTCTACGGAATTGAACGCTACTTCATTGAGTTCCTGCGCGGCGATCCGGGGCGCGGCGAAGTCTTTGGCGGAATTATGACGGGCACACAGCTGATCTCGATCTTGCTCGTCGTTAGTGGCGGACTCATCTGGTGGCTCAAAAGTGGAGCGCCGAAAGCGGTGCCCGCTCACGGCAGCACTTAGCATTTAGCTCTTGGCTCTTGGCTCTTAGCTCTTGCTCTTCGCCTTTGGTGCTGCGCTCGGAACGGCCTCTTCGAGGAGACACTCCTTCGGATCCTTATCGAATCGCAGCCCGAGAAATACCGGTGCCCGTAATTTCATTCCGCCCTCTGCGGTTTCGTGAGTCCACTCGGAGAATTTGATCTCGGCGACCAGTTTCAGGCTCACGAAGTGGATCTTTCGTAAGCCACCGATCTCGCCATGGAACGGGTTGGTCTTGGTCTCAAGCGGTTTCAGGAGTTCGTATATCTCCTTCAAAGTTTTCTGATCAAAGCCGGTGCCGACCTGGCCCACGTGGATAAGGTGTCCGCGCTTGTTGTAGAGTCCGAGGACGAGCGATCCGAAATATTGGCGGCTGCCTTCCGGGTCGGTGTAGCCGCCGATGACGCACTCCTGGCGCTGCGTGATTTTGATCTTCAGCCAATCCAACAGTTCCTTGCGCTTCTCCAAACCCACTCGGCGCAAATCGTAGCCATCGAGGTAGAGGAGATCGAAAGCGTAGTAGAGGATCGGAACTCCTTCGCGGCCCGGCAAGCGGCGCTTGCCGGGCCGGAATCCGGTGCGCTGCTGCATCAGGCTGAAGGAAGGACGGCCTTGCTCATCGATCGCGACAATCTCTCCGTCGAGAATCGCGTTACGGGCTTTCACGAATCTCGGCAATTCGCGGAGTTCGGAAAATTGTCCCGTGAGGTCGTTGTGATTGCGCGAAACCAGGCGCACCGTGCTGTCTTCAATGAAGCCGATAGCGCGATAGCCATCCCACTTGATTTCGAACAGCCAGCCGGGATTGTCGAAGGGTTCGTCCACAGGAGTAGCGAGCATGGGCCGGATCTTTGCGGGCATGGGCTTTTCGACGGCGCCAGGTAGATCTTTAACTGCAGAGGTCGCAGAGACCGCAGAGGATGTTGAGTGCTTTGTTTTCGACCTCGCTGGAGAAGCCGTGCCGGCAATTGAGCGACGCCGCGATCCAGCCTTGGTTTTCCCCCCGCCCTTCTCTGCGTGCTCTGCGTTCTCTGCGGTTAAAGCTTTTCTCTTCTTGTCAGCCCGCGCCACAGCGTCCGCGAGCCAGGCGGCCTTCAACTTTCCGCGCGTCGCCGGACGGCTGCTGGTCCACTCCGCCGAGCCTTTGTCTCCGGCAATCTTAGCCATGGTTCGGCCAGTGAGCACCGAGGTATCGTACTTGTCGATATCGAATCCGGGGACAACATGCTCGTCCTTCTTCTTGATCAGGAGCCACTCGTTTCCCTTGCTGCCAGGTCGTCTGCCCTTCATACGCACCAGCGCGAAGTCGCCCTTCAGCCGCTTGCCGCTTAGACGAAATTTCAGATCGCCCTTCGCCAGCATGGCTGCCGCTTCTTTTTCAGTACCGGGGACGTACTCGCCATTAACGGGAATCGGCGAGAGCGGCTGCCAGGTTCCCACATCCCAGACCATCACTGTGCCGCCACCGTAGTTGCCCTCCGGAATGATGCCCTCAAAATCGAAATACGAGACCGGATGGTCTTCCACCTGCATGGCGAGACGTTTGTCGGCCGGATCCAGCGAAGGGCCTTTTGGCACAGCCCAAGACTTGAGCACACCTTCCATCTCCAGGCGGAAGTCGTAGTGGAGGCGCGTGGCTGCGTGGCGCTGTACGACGAAACGATGCTTCGACTGCTTCTCGATTTTCGGCGGTGGCTCGGGCGTTTCCTCGAAGCGCCGTTTCCGTTTGTATTCGTCCAGGGACATAGTGCGTATTGTAGAGAATAGTTGAACGCCTCGCGATTCTGAACCCGGCTTCGAGCTGCGAGCCACGAGCTTCGAAATCCCTGTAAACTGCGTTTCGCATGAGCCGCGAGTATCCTGATAGTCCGCTGGTGGGCGTGGGCGCCGTCATCGTCCGGGACAACCGCGTCCTGTTGATCCGGCGCGGCCAACCGCCGCTTCTTGGTGAGTGGTCGCTGCCCGGCGGTGTGCTGGAATGCGGCGAGACGCTGCGCGAAGCGACGATCCGCGAGGCTCGCGAAGAAACCGGCCTCATCGTGGAGACGGGTGAGTTGCTCGGAGTGTACGAGCGCGTGGTCCACAGCGAAGATGGACGCGTGCGTTACCACTACGTGCTAATTGATTTTTTGTGTCGGGCGGTCGCGGGAGAACCTGAAGCTGGAAGCGATGCCGCGGAAGTCAACTGGTTCGCTTCCGAGGAACTGGACAGTCTCAACCTGCCGACGGACACTCGAGAGGTAATTGAAAAAGGTCTAAAGAGACTAGAGTCCGGGTAGTGGGTCAGTTGATTTTCACAGGATACAATTTCGGGATGGTCAATGTTGGCTGGGGTCTATGCTGCTTTTGTGGTGAACATATCTCGGACGGCGAGTTTGATCCATGCCGCGTTACAGTGGAGACTCCCAAGGGAAAATGGCAAGTGTGGTTTTGTCACGCGGCCTGCTTCAAATCCCGAATCGCAACGGGCAAAGACTTGGACCCCGCACATTTTTAGCGGGCACGTTCGCCGAGTGCTTTCAGGATGAGCCCTTGTCAAGTCGCTAGTGAGATCGAATCAGTAAAATGCCATAGCCGCGAAGCGGCGGAATATGAAAGCCCGGCACGGAAGTGCCGGGTGGGCAAGATGGAAAGATTGAGTCCCGCAAGGGACGGCACCAGGTATCGTCCCTGCCCGGGACTCCGTCGTTCCACCCAGCCTACCCCGGACTTACGTCCGGGGCTTTCATATTCCGCCGCTGCGCGGCTCTTCCGTCTCCGGCTTCGCGATTTGACTGTCACGGCGAAGCCCACGCGCACAAGCAGGCCGGCTCTGTTATTCCGCCATCTTGGCGACGTGCACCGGAAACCCCGTCTTCGGCAGCAACGACGTCAGCTCGAATACCTTGAAGCCGTTTCCGGTAATTTCACTTTGGCGATACACACCTGGCTCCGTATCAGACGTTTCGTGGCGGCCCTGAAGATCGTCGAGAAACTTTTGCGCCTGTCTGGTGCTCGCTTCGGCGCTCTTGGCGCGGGTCACGACCGCCTCAGTCGCATACGACCGAACCAGCTTCGGCCAATACTTCTGGAGCAACTGGGTACTGGCAAAGAGATCGGCCCAGACCACCTCACCGTTCACCGCGACCACTACGCCGACTGCATTTTTGTCGCGCAACTGCCGGATGACGCTCTCATAGTTGCGCTGCATCGGTTCCGCGACCGAGTCGACTTGCTTTGCCACTTCCTTGTTTCCCATCACGCGCGCATAGGATGTGGTTGAGTTCACCTGGTCAGCCGCACCATTGACTGTGACCGTTTCCGCCATGGCGGTTTGCGACTTGCGGACCTCAGCCCAAACCTGCTGCTGATCTTTCGCAGCCATCGCCTTGCTGCGGACGGCGGGAGACGCCAACAGACCGGCACTGGCACCCGCGCCGGCGCTGAATTCATACTTCCCGTTCTGCGCCGTCCAGCGTCCGGGCTCAACACAAAAGACGCTCAGGTCCACAGGATCACTCTCCGCGGGGACGATACGGTCTTTGCCAATCACCCGATCCTGCTTGCCGCCGGTCACAATCTCTCCGGCAAGTAGCAGAAGAGGACGCTTGGAATTGTTGATGAGCACGAGTTGGTTGACTTCGGCGTCGCGCACCGGACGAGGCGTTGGCCGGCCACCTGGACGGCGGCGAATCAGGCCCTGGGCCTGTCCGGCCTCGGTGACTACCACTTCCCCGCTGCGAATGCCTTCATCAAGAGTGAGAAATTGTCCCGTGTCGTACGACTTGTTGGCGACCACGGGAAAGACGGTCAGGTTTCCGCTACGGATCGGTTCGAGCAGAGCGTAACCCGACGACGGGCTGACTTCGCCTGCATCAAGCAGGCACGGAACGACGATCGCTGCTATTACAAGCAGAGCAATCCCACCAACCGCTAGACTTAGGCGCATAGAGTCCTCCGGGCAGGAAAGCACGAAAACCCGCGGTTCCCCGAATCCCCACCCGAGCACGCTAACCGCGTGCCGGGGACCCAGTGCAGGCCTTCCCAGGAGGTTCCTTTCCTGCCTCGATAATTGAGAACGAGCGAATTTCGCGCTCTTGCGTCTAAAAAGTTGCTAGCATCCTGTTGAAGGCATGCCCGCACCCACCCAACCCGCCCTGGGAGACGAGCAGGCGTTCGCACTCCACGAACGCTGCGGCGCTGCGGCGTATGGGTTGGATCGCGAGCAATTTGCGGCGATCCTGCGCGACATTCAGAGCAAGTACCTGCCGCTGGCTTCGCCGAACGAAGCCGCCGATTTCTGCGGTGCTTTGCGCCTGGAAGAACTCGTTCTAACGCGAGGCTGCGCCGCCGGGAATGAGCGCGCGTGGCAGGACTTCATCAGCCGCTATCGGAACAAACTGCATGCCATGGCGCTGCACATCACGCGCGACGCGGCGCATGCGTCCGAGCTGGCCGATTCCCTGTTTGCGGACTTGTACGGTGTAAGCACTAGAGATGGAGTTCGCCATTCCAAGCTCGTTTTCTATACCGCACGCGGGTCACTCGAAGGCTGGTTGCGCACGGTGATGGCGCAGGAGTTCATCAATCGTTATCGCAAGCAGAAGCGCGTGGTCAGTCTCGACGAGCAGGAGGAAGAGGGCACGCAGTTTGTGGCCCCGAATCCGCCACCGGTGGTCGCTACAGACGCCCGGTTGGAAGCGGCCACTGACGAGGCTCTCGCGGAACTGTCGTCCGAGGACCGCTATGTGCTGGCAGCGTACCATCTGGATGGCCGCACGCTGGCGGAGATCGCGCGCGTGCTCGGGCTGCATGAATCGAGCATCAGCCGCCGCCTGGACCGGGTTACTACGACGTTACGGAAGCGCATATTGGCGTGTCTGCGGGAACGAGGGATGAGCCATGCTCAGGCTAAAGAAGCCCTGGAAACCGACGTGCGGGACGTGCAGTTGGATTTACGGGCACGTTTAGCGACGCAAGATTCCGGTCCAAAAGCGTTCCCTGGAGGAAAGGTCTCCGCGCCTGGCGCGGGCACTGATGGAACACATGTCTGACGTACCCAAAATCGTGCACGGCCGCCTGCGGGCCGGAGAGCCCGGGGGAGCCCATCCCGATGCGGATGTGCTCACGGCGTTTGCCGAGCAGGCTTTGT
>WNFC01028451.1_pt1 | contig 10988 bp, 12 predicted proteins | sample 5400541 | NCBI WGS metagenome assembly WNFC01 (sample SAMN13153342, study PRJNA577476) | soil metagenome | isolation source: 120 cm saprolite under Douglas fir tree site 2 hole 2 replicate 1 | place: USA:California | collected 2015-04-18
CGAACGGCGAGATCACCGCCGGCAGAATGCCGAGCTTCACCTCGGTGAATGCGAACGAGGTGTCTTCGGCGGCGACCACGATGTCGCAGACCGCCGCCAGGCCCGCCCCGCCGCCGAGGGCCGCGCCGTGGATCCGCCCGATGAGGGGAATCGGCAGCCGGTCCAGCGCTTCGAACATCCGCGCCATCGCCCGCGCGTCGCGCACGTTCTCTTCGTGAGTGTAGGCGACCATCTTCGACATCCACGTGACGTCCGCGCCCGCGCAGAACACCTTGCCCGCCCCGGACAACACGGCCACTCGCGCGGCACCGCCCGGCGCAACCGACTCCGCCCACGCCGTCAGCTCGGCGATCGAGTCTTCGTTGAATGCGTTCCGGACGTCGGGGCGATTCAGGATCACCCGGACGAGGGGCCCCGCGTCTTCTATCAGTAGCGACATACGCTGGTCTTTTGCAATCACATACGGAAGACGCCGAACTTCGCGTCAGGAATCGGCGCGTTGTAGGCCGCCGACAACCCGAGCGCCAGCGCCTGGCGCGTTTCCGCCGGGTCGAGGATCCCGTCATCCCAGAGCCGCGCGGTCGAGTAGTAGGGTGAGCCCTCGCGCTCGTATTTCTCCAGAATCGGCCCGCGGATTGCCGCGTCATCTTCCTCAGACAGGCTCTTGCCGTCGCGCGCCAGCTGGTCGCGCTTGACCGTCGCCAGCACCCCGGCTGCCTGCTCCCCCCCCATGACCGAAATCCGCGCGTTGGGCCACATCCAGAGCAGCCGTGGCTCGAACGCGCGGCCGCACATACCGTAGTTGCCCGCGCCGAACGATCCGCCGATGACCACCGTGAACTTCGGGACGACGGAGTTCGCGACCGCGTGCACCATCTTCGCGCCGTCCTTCGCGATGCCACCGCGCTCGTACTGGCGGCCGACCATGAAGCCGGTGATGTTCTGCAGGAAGACCAGCGGCACGCCGCGCATGTTGCACAGCTCGATGAAGTGCGTGGCCTTGAGCGCCGACTCGGAGAAGAGGACGCCGTTGTTGGCGATGATGCCCACCAGAAAACCATGGATCCGCGCGAATCCCGTGACCAGCGTGGTGGCGTAGCGCTCCTTGAACTCGTCGAAGCGCGATCCGTCGACGAGCCTCGCGACGATTTCGCGCACCTCGTACGGCTGGCGGGTGTCCGCGCTGACGATCCCGTAGATCTCCTGCGGATCGTAGGCCGGCTCTTCGGGAGCGGCGACGTCCGGCGGCAGATGTTTGACCGTGTGCAGCGTGCCGACGATGGTTCGCGCGATATGGAGGGCGTGCTCGTCGTCTTCGGCGAGGTAGTCCGCGACGCCGGAGAGCCGGGTGTGGACGTCGGCGCCGCCGAGCTCCTCCGCCGTGACCTCTTCCCCGGTGGCCGCCTTCACGAGCGGCGGCCCACCCAGGAAAATGGTCCCCGTCCCGCGGACGATGACCGTTTCGTCGGACATCGCCGGCACGTACGCGCCGCCGGCGGTGCAGGAGCCCATCACCAGGGCGATCTGCGGGATGCGCTCCGCCGACATCCGCGCCTGACTGAAGAAGATGCGGCCGAAGTGATCGCGATCCGGGAATACGTCGGCCTGGAGCGGCAGGAACGCGCCGCCGGAATCCACGAGATAGAGGCAGGGCAGGCGGTTCTGCATCGCGATTTCCTGCGCCCGCACGTGCTTCTTCACCGTGATCGGATAGTAGGTGCCCCCCTTGACCGTCGCGTCGTTTGCGACGATCACCACCTCGCGCCCAGATACGCGGCCTACGCCGGTGATGATGCCGGCGGCCGGCGCCTCGTTGTCGTAGAGATCCCAGGCGGCCAGAGGCGACAGCTCGAGGAAGGGGGAACCGGGGTCGAGCAGCTTGCCGATCCGATCCCGCGCCGGGAGCTTGCCCTGGGTCTGCTGGCGGCGGATGGACTTTTCGCCGCCCCCCTCGCGGGCGGCTGCGAGGCGCTCCCGCAGTTCGGCGACCAGCGCGGTCATACGCGCACGATTCCGCCGGAACTCGGCGCTCGACGGATCGACGTGCGATGCTAAACGGTCCATTAAGCTCGTGAATTATAGGACAGGAGCCGCGCGCTTCCTGCAACGGCTTGAAACACAGCCATTTATCGTATTAATTCCCAACATTTGTCTGGTATCTGGACAGTCGCGCCAGCTTCTGCTGCCCGATGTCGACGGTTTGGAGCTGCTGCGCAAGTTCAAGCAGACCTACGCCGACACCGAGGTCATCGTGGTCACGGGCCATGGCAGCGTTCCCAAGGCGGTCGAGGCGATGAAGGGGGGGGCGCACAGCTTCATCGAGAAGCCCATCGAGCCCGACACGCTGCTGGCGATGCTGGAGCGCGCGATCGAGCGCCGCGACCTGGTCAGCGAGAACCTGCTGCTGAAGCAGAAGGTCGAAGGGCAATTCCGCTTCGGCAACATCATCGGCAAGAGCAAGAAGATGCACGAAGTGCTCGAGCTGGTGGAAAGCGTCGCCGGCAGCGACGCCAACATCCTCATCCAGGGTGAAAACGGCACCGGCAAAGAGCTGATCGCCAACGCCATTCACTACAACAGCAAGCGGGCGAAGGGCCCGTTCATCAAGATCAACTGCGCCGCCATTCCCAAGGACCTGATCGAGTCGGAGCTCTTCGGCTACAAGAAAGGGGCGTTCACCGGCGCCCAGAACGACAAGGAGGGGCTTTTCGAGATGGCGGAAGGGGGCTCGCTCCTGCTCGACGAGATCGGCGAGATGCCGCCGTATCTGCAGACCAAGCTCCTCCGCGTCATCCAGGAGCGCGAGTACCGGCCGATTGGCAGCGATCGGATCGTGCGGGTCGACTTCCGCCTCGTGTGCGCCACCAACATCGACCTCGACGCGGCGCTTCGCGACGGCAAACTGCGGGAAGACCTTTATTTCCGCATCAACACGATTACCCTGCGCGTGCCGCCGCTGCGCGAGCGCCCCGAGGACATTCCGCTGCTGTGCGAGCACTTCCTCGAAAAGTACAAGACCCGTCACCAGCGGAACGTGAAGGCGATTGCGCCGGCGGCGTATCATGTTCTCATCCGCCACCGCTGGCCAGGCAACGTCCGCGAGCTCGAAAACGTCATCGAGCGCGGCGTGCTCGTCTCGAAGGGCACCGAGATCACGCCGAACGACCTCCCGGAATCGCTCCGCACCGAGAACGCGCCGACGACGGAATTCGTGATCCCGCCGCACCGGACGCTGGCTGAGATCGAGAAGATGGCAATCCTGCAGACGCTCCAGCGGACGAACTGGAACAAGCAGGAGGCCGCCCAGATCCTCGGCCTCTACCGCCCGACGCTCTACAGCAAGATGAAGAAGCACGAGATCCAGGACGGCGGCAAGTCCGGCGCGCGTCGCGCGGCGGGCGCGTAGTTCGACATCTGATCGCCTCATCCTCGTCATCCACCTTGTCCAGCTCAACCAGCCCGTGGCACGTCCTTTGATACATCATCGGATGATCGGGCCCATGCGCGTGTGCGTGGGCTGGATGAGCCAAGGAGGGCGACGTGGAAGAACGATCGCGTGTGTTGCTGGCGACCATGCTCGGGGCGGTGGCCGGCGGGGTATGGGGATGGTTGTATCTCACCCAGAGCGGTGCGCGGCTCCGCACCCAGATTGAGCCGAAGCTCGACGATTTCGTGCACGAGCTGGCGAACGTGCGCCGCACCGTGGAGAAAGCGCGGACCGCGGCCAACGAGGGCTGGCGATCCCTTAACGACCTCACCGCCGGCGTCCAGGGGCGCTACTCGGCGTGAAGGGAGCAAAAAAGTCACACGCGTAACCCGAGGAGGACACACATGGCGTACGATTACGATCGGTTCGAAAGGGAAGAGGGCGGCGGGTCGTTTTTGATGGGGTTGCTGGCCGGCACGGTGCTCGGCGCAGGCCTCGGGATGCTGTTCGCCCCCAAGTCGGGCTCCGAGCTGCGATCGCAGATCGGGACGCAGATCGCCGATCAGACCGGCAAGCTTCGCGAGGTCGCGGATCCCATCTACCAGCAGGCCACGGAGAAGGTCCAGCAGGCGACGGAGAAGGTCAGCCGGATCGTCGATCGCGGACGCGAGGCCTATGACCGCGCGCGCTCCAGCGTCGGCAGCATGGCCGCGGCTGGCACGTCAGGGGCGTCTTCCCCCAGCGGGACCACCGGCAGCACAGGCACCCCCGGTACGACGAGCACATCGGGCGGCGTCCACGGCGCGTAGTTCCAGGAAGGAAGGCGGGATGCGCTTCCGCCTTCCGCGCCGCACAAGGCGGACTAAACTGACGCTGTGATTCGCGCGCGCCCCATGGCGCTCCGGCTCCTCGCCGAGATCCGCCTGACGCTCCTCGCCGTCTGGCGTGGCGTCGTCGGCGTCTACAAGAGCGACGATCTCACTTTCGCGGCCTCGATTGCGTACTACGCGCTCCTCTCGCTTTTCCCCTTTTTCCTGCTGGTCTTCTCAATCCTTGGCAGCGTCACCTCAAACCCTGCCGACCGAGCGGCGATTCTCGAGTTCATCTTGCGCTACTTTCCACGGCAGTTCGAGTTCGTCACCACTCAGCTCGATTCGCTTCAGCAGTCGCGCATCCAGGTGGGGATGGCCGGTAGCTTCCTGATGATCTGGGCCGCGATGGGCGTCTTCGGCGCGATCACCTCCGCGGTGAATCACGCCTGGGGCGTCGAGAAGCAGCCCAGCTACCTGAAGCACAAGCTGATTTCCTTCGTCATGCTGGTTGCCGCCAGCCTGCTGCTGATGGTCGGCCTGCTGCTGGTCAGCGCGGTCAACGTCGTCGAGGCGCGCTGGTTCGCCGTCGTGGCCACGCGAGCGCCCCAGCTCGACGTGCTGCATCATTTCCTCGTGCGCTGGGGGACCACCGCCGTCTTCATCGCGGTCGTCGGCCTCGTTTTCTACTTCGTGCCCAACGCGAAGGTCCGCTTCCGCGACGTGTGGGTCGGCGCCGTGGTCACGGGCCTGGCCTGGCGTGGCGCACTGCTCGGCTTCTCATGGTATGTAAGGGATCTCACTCGCTTCAGCAACATCCACGGCTCCATCGCCGCCGTCGTCGTCTTTCTCGTCTGGATTTACATATCGGCTGTCCTGTTGTTGTACGGCGTCGAGGTCACCGCCGCGAACGCCCGCTTGCGCCGCCACCGGCCCGACGAGATCCCGGCCGCTCCGACGCCGCGCGTATGACATCGCCGATGCACTTGCGGCTGCTGGTCTGTGGGTGTCTGTCTTTGGCCGTGGCGGGTTCGTCACCGGCGGGTTCGTCCATAGCCGCGGCAATCAACCTCGTGTCCGTGGCCGACGAGATCAAGCTTGGCCGCGAGGCGCAGCGGCAGGTGAAGGCGCAGACGCCGCAGGTGGATGGGGCGGTCGGCGCATACGTGGCGGGACTCGGCCGGCAACTGGCCGCCCACGCCGGCGGACCTCGCTATCCCTACGGTTTCTCCATCGCCAACTACCGCGACGTCAACGCGTTCGCACTGCCGGGCGGCCCTGTATGGGTCAATCGCGGCGCCATCCAGGCGGCGCGGACGGAGGCCCAGATCGCCGGCGTGCTCGCGCATGAAATCGCGCACGTCAGCCAGCGTCACGCGGCGCAGCAGATTTCCAAGGGAGCGATCGCGAACGGCCTCCTCGGGCTCTTCGGCGCGCTGCTCGGCAACACCGGCGGCGCGCATGCGGCTCAGACCGGGGCCCAGGTGCTCGCCGGCGGTTACCTGATGAAGTTCAGCCGCGACGACGAGCGCGAAGCGGATCGCGTCGGCGTGCAGATCCTGCGGCGCTCTGGATGGGATCCGCACGGAATGATCGAGTTCATGCAGATCCTCCGGGAGCAGCAGGGGCGCGATCCGGGTTCGGTCGAAGTGTTTCTGTCCACGCACCCATCTCCCGCCGAGCGCGTCGAACAGTTACGCGCGCAGCTGAAGACCAGATCGGCGGGCGGCCGGCGCGACAGCCCGCAATTCCAACGCATGCGCGCGGCGCTCGAGAGGATGCCGCGGGCTCCCGCGATGAAGCGCTAGCCACACCTGAGTCGTGACCTACCTCAGGAATCCCGGGTGCTGGTCTGGTCGCCCGACAGGAGGGTTCCGTTGACGAAGGCCGCCAGCCCGAGGATGGCGATCCCCCCGCCTACGCCCACCCCAATCGCGGGAAGGCGGGCGGTAAAGGCGAGCAGGACGCCCAGTGCGGCTCCCAGCCCCATGACGATGACCCCGGCCGACTGATAACGGGCGGCAGAAGGATTCGTCGCACGCCGCAGTCCGAGCAGCGACTCGAACCGCGCTGGATCGACCTCCGGCGATGGCACCAGTCCCTTCTCGATGAGAGCAATACGCTCCTTGACGGCCAGCTCTCGCATCCGCTGCCGTCCGAGCAGCGTTATTCCGACCAGCGCCATCCCGCCGAGGACCACGACCGCGAACACCAGCATGCTGGCAACCCGCTCCAGCGATAAGTTCACCACAGGCAGTCCTTTCGCATTTGGCTGCATTAGACTGGCCGCCGCGCCTCATTGTTTCAAGGGGTATCTTCCCGCGTCTGAAACATTCCCGCGTCGTCCCCTCTCTAATGGTGGTGGCGGATGGCCGACGAATTCGACGAACACGCGTTGGTTCAGCGCTGCCGCTCCGGGACTGACGACGCGGCATTCGGAGAGTTGGTCGCGCGCTATAAGGATCTTGTCTACGGGATGGTGCTCCGCCTCGCGCCGGATCGCCTGCAGACCGACGATCTGGCGCAGGACGTGTTCCTGAAGATTCATCGAGGCCTGCCGTACTTCCGCGGCGACGCGCGGCTGTCGACGTGGATCTACCGGATCGTCATGAACGTGTGCAGCCAGGCGCGGACGCGGCCGCGCCACGAGGTCCCGCTCGATCGCGGCCCGGATCGGCCGCCGATCGATCCCGGCGCGGCCGACGCGGCCTTTGCCGATCTGGAGCTCCGGGACCGGCTCGACAAGGCGATCGCGCGGCTGCCCGAGCACTATCGGTTTCTGATCGCCGCCCATCATCTCCGCGGCGTGCAGTACGAGGCGCTGGCCGAGGCGCTCGACATACCGCTCGGCACGGTGAAGACGCACCTGTATCGCGCGAAGCGGCAGCTGCGCGAGCTGCTCTCGGAGTGAACCCTATGGGACGGTGGCCGAGATGACGTGCACGGACGTAGACGAGTGGATCGAGGCAGTTGCGGCCGGCGAGCCGGCCGGCGATGCCTTCCGCGCGCACGTCGAGGGGTGCATGGCGTGTGCGTCCGCGCTGGCGCGCGCGCGCCGGATCGAGATGGCGCTTGCCGTTCGTCCGGCGCCTGCCGCGCCCGCCCGCTTTGCCGCCGCCGTCGCGTCGCAGATCCGCCGGGAGCACTGGCGCTCCGAGCAGCAGGTCGACCGCCTGTTCAACGTGGCGGTGGCGGCCGGCCTCATTGCCATTGCCGGCGGCGCGCTGGCGCTCGTGAACCTGAGCGCCGTGACGGCAGCGATCGGCGCGGCGGTGTCGGCGATCGCGACGTTCGTCGCGGAGCCGGGCGGGCCTGCCGCGGTGCCGGTCGGGCCCGCCCTGTCGACGTACCTGCTCGGCGGTGGATTCGTGGTGACGGCGCTGCTGGTATGGTCGTGGGCGGAGCGATCAGGCCGGCGCTCTTAGCCGTTCTTCTGAGCGGCGTGACGTTCTCACACGCGCCACGGCTGCCCCCGGGGCGACCGCCTAGTGGTACTGCGCGAGTGTTTCGCAGCGGCTGGCGACAAGCCGTCGCACCGGGATGAAGAGCAGCCAGGAGATGGGAAAGGCGAGCGCGCACCAGCCCAGAAGGAACAGCGGCGCAAGCGCCGAACGATGGAGCAGGCCGATCGCGAGGAACGTCAACAGGACGGACGGCGCGGCGGAGAGGACAAAGGCGGCCATCCCGAGCAGGGCAGCGCCCTGGTGCGCGTTGCTGCCGTTCCCGATGCTGTTGAGGTCGACCGCCTTGGGAAACACCGCGGAGAGCGCGGCCGCCGCCGGCGCGAGCAGCACGAACGTCGCGACCACCGACAACGCGAGCGCGAGCCAGAGTCCCGCGCTGCCGCCGGGAAAGATGAACATCGGCAGCACGAAGCAGAAGACCACGGGGCCCGCGATGATCAGCGCATTGCCGACCGCTTTGCCGAGGAGCAGACCCGGCCTTGTCGATCGCGAACTGATTCATGGCGATCGGGATCAGCCCGAGGATCGCGGCGAAGCAGCCCATGGCGGCGAGCGCCAGCCCGTTGTGCCCCTGGACACCCGGAATCGGCAGGCCGCCGCGCTGATAGCCGAGCCCGGCGAGCACGAGCGGCATCAGCAGCGGCGACCCGATGGTGGCGCGGCCGCGCGGCGAGCGCAGCGCGAGCCGCAGTTGCGTGAACGCGACCGCGGACGCCGCCGGCGAGAGGCCCGGAATGACGCGGTCCCACAGGCCGCCGAACGACCCCGCGCGCCGGAGGCCCTGGCTGGCGGGCATGTCGAGCATGCGCCTGTACGCGGCGTAACCGGCCATCTGCACACCGAACGCGGCGATGGCGAGCCCCGCGAGCGGCAACGCGGCGTCGGCCGGGGCGGGAGAATTCTTCGCGGCGCGGTAGTACAGCTCTGAGGGCGCATACGGCAGCAGCCGCAAGGCGGCGCGCTCCGTGCGGGAAGGCGCACGCCCCTGCCGCTCCGCGCGCGTCGGCCGCGGACTGTACCTCCGCGGCACGTTGAAAAAGAACTGCGGCGCGATCGCGAGAACCGGGAGGACCAGCACCAGCAGCAGCATGACGATGTCCCCGCGCCGGCGGTCCCGGAGCAGCAGATGGATCACCGACGAGGCGAGCGAAGCCATGCCGAGGACGAACAACAGGAAGACCGCGCCGGCGGCCAGCGCCATGATGGCCCCGGCGGCGCTGAGGCCGACGGCCATGCCGATCGCGACGCCGGCGAGCGTCGGCACCATGAGCGCAATCCACGGATCCGCGAGCGCGCCCGCGACCTGGGCCAGGTAGAGCGCCGTCCGAGGAATCGGCAGCAGCAGCAGCCTGGTGACGCTGCCGCCGTCGCGCGTCGGCAGCACGATCGGACCGAGCAGGGTGAGGGCGAGACCCAGGAACGTCAGGTAGCGGAGCGCTTCCATCGGCAGCACCATCGATCCGGTCGCCGTCCCGAACCCGGCGGTGATGCCGAGCACGAAGAGGGCGATGCTCGACGGAATGAGCAGGACCATCGCCATGATCGGTCCCAGCTTTCCCGCCGCGATCGAAAAGCGCTCGACCATGTCGCGCGAGCCGGTCCGCTCGAGCGAGTTGACGAGGACCCGCCACCGCATCCAGAGAAACGCGCGGAAGATGCGTCTCATATCAGCGGTCCGTTACAGCCAGGCGAGATCCACCGCCGGGCGCTCGCCGCCCACCAGCTGAATGAACAGCTCCTCGAGGGTGCCTCGTCCGTGCGCCCCGGCGCGGACGTCGTCGATGCGCCCCTGCGCGACGATCCGCCCCTCGGTGATGACCCCGATGTGGGTGGAGAGGCGCTCGACGATCTCGAGGATGTGCGACGTGAGGAAGACCGTCCCGCCGCGCGCGACGAACGCGTGCAGCAGCTCCTTGATCTGGCGCGACGCGACCGCGTCGATGCCCTCGAACGGTTCGTCGAGAAAGAGCAGGCGCGGCGCCGGCAGCAGCGCCGCCGCCAGCGCGAGCTTCTTGCGCATGCCATGCGAGAAATCCGTGACCAGCGTCGTCGCCGCGCCCGTCAGATCCATCAGCGACAGCAGGTCTATCGAGCGCGTCTTGAATGTCTCCGCCGGCAGGCCATGGACCTGGGCGACGAAACTCAGCGTTTCCGCGGCCGTCAGCCGGTCGAACAGCGCGAGATCTTCGGGGACGACGCCGACGCGCCGCTTGATCTCGATCGGATCGGCCACCGGGTCGATGCCGAGAATCCGGATCTCGCCGGCGGAAGGGCGGAGCAGCCCGGTCAGGCACTTGATGGTCGTCGACTTGCCGGCGCCGTTGGGTCCCAGAAAGCCGTAAAAGCTGCCGGGCGGGACCTGCAGGTCGATGCCGTCCACCGCCCGCTTCGATCCGAACGTGCGCGCCAGGCCGCGCGTCTCGACCGCGAATTCCATCTGTAAGGGATTGTATGACAGCATGACGGGATGAATCGTCTGGCGCGCGAGCGCAGTCCGTACCTCCTGCAGCACGCGGGCAATCCCGTCGACTGGTACCCCTGGGGCGACGAGGCGTTCGAGAGGGCGCGCCGCGAGAACAAACCGATCTTCCTGTCGATTGGCTACTCGACCTGCCACTGGTGCCACGTGATGGAGCACGAGTCCTTCGAGAGCCAGGAGGTCGCCGACGCGCTGAACGCGGCCTTCGTCTCGATCAAGGTGGACCGCGAGGAACGTCCCGACGTCGACCGTGTCTACATGGCGTTCGTGCAGTCGACAACCGGCTCCGGCGGCTGGCCGATGACGGTATTCCTTACGCCCGACTTGAAGCCCTTCTTCGGCGGCACCTATTTTCCGCCGAACTCGAAGTGGGGGCGCCCCGGTTTCAGGGACCTCCTCGGCGAGATCGGACGCGTCTGGACGCACGATCGCGCGCGCGTCGACTTCGCCGCCGCGGAGCTCTTCGATCGGCTGAAGTCGGTCGCCGGCGCCGAGGGACGCTCGCAGGCCGAATCCACAATCGCCGGCCCGGAAGCGCTGAGCGAGGCGGTGGAGCAGTACCAGATGTCGTTCGATCGCCGGCACGGCGGCTTCGGAGACTCGCCGAAGTTCCCAAGGCCGTCGGAGCTGCTGTTCCTGCTGCGCGAGCACGCGCGCACCGGCGCCCAGCCGCCGCTGACGATCGCCACCGAGACCCTGCGCGCGATGGCGCTCGGCGGCATGCGCGATCATGTCGGCGGCGGATTCCATCGCTACTCGGTCGACGCCGAGTGGCGCGTCCCGCACTTCGAGAAGATGCTTTACGACCA
>WNFC01025818.1_pt1 | contig 10986 bp, 12 predicted proteins | sample 5400541 | NCBI WGS metagenome assembly WNFC01 (sample SAMN13153342, study PRJNA577476) | soil metagenome | isolation source: 120 cm saprolite under Douglas fir tree site 2 hole 2 replicate 1 | place: USA:California | collected 2015-04-18
TGATGCCGAGGATCAGCATATGCTCCGCGAGCCAACCTTCGTCGCGTCCGAGCGCACTCGCGATTCTGAGCGCGAAACATTTCTTGCTGAGCAGCGCATTGCCGCCGTAGCCGCTGCCGACCGAGATGATCATGTTGTCTTTCGGGAAATGACAAATCAGCCGGCGCGCGGGATTCAAGTCGAGCGTGCAATGGATCCCGCGATTGAAATCATTCCCCGCGCCAAGTTGCGCGATCGCGATCGCTCCCATCCGCGTCATGATTCGCATGTTCAGCACAACGTAGATGCTGTCCGTCACCTCGACGCCGACTTTCGAGAACGGCGACTCCGCCGGCCCCATCACGTATGGCACCACGTACATCGTGCGCCCGCGCATCGATCCCTCGAGCCATCCGCGGAGCTTTGCGTAAGTCTCTTTGGGATCGGCCCAGTTGTTGGTCGGCCCCGCCTCTTCGCGAGTATCGGTGCAAACGAATGTGAGTTGCTCGGTGCGCGCGACGTCGTTCGGGTTGGAGCGATGCAGGTAGCAGCCGGGGCGTTTCTTTTGATTCAGCGGGATCAGAATTCCCGCGGCGACAGCTTCCTTCGTGAGGCGATCCCGCTCAGCCTCTGAGCCGTCGCACCAAACTACGGTGTCGGGCCGGGTGAGCAGGGCAACTTCTTTGACCCACTCAGTTAGCGCATGGCTCTTGCTCGGGGAGTTTAAATTTAAATTATCTGCCTCGGGATTCGGCGTCACTTCATGCGCTCCACTGCCGGCTAAAAGACATTGGACTGTAATATCTAGATTAGCAGATCGTAATAATCAAGGGTATTAACTATAAGCCCTTCTTCACCCCGCAAAGCAAAGGAAAGCGCCCCGGAATTATCCGAGGCGCCCTAATAACAATCACGATTTGCAGTAGCAGCTCTTTAGTATGCCGCGCTTTTTCGCGCCGACGTGATCAGCCGCTGGATCTCTTCCTCGGTGAATCCCGCCAGCATCCGCGCCTCTTTCGCGATCGACACCACCTGCCCGTCGTCATTTTCGATATCTTCCTGCGCTCGCCGCCCGCCGCGGAAGTTGAAGACCTCATCGACCATATCCTGGAACGCCTGCGCCTTCGCGAGCCGCTCCGGGTCGCCCTCGGTCAACTTGCGCATCCACTTCGAGCCCATCCTGACGTGCGTTATTTCGTCGGCGAGAACGTAGTCGACCGCGCGCTCGATCACTTCGTCGCCGTTGCGTTGCGCCTGCTCGAACACGTCGCACGCGAGTCCTTCGAGTCCGCGATTTATCCCCGCCACGCGCGCCGCCGGATCCATCGCCTGCGTGCATCGCCACAATATTTCCGTCTCGACGTAGTCCCCCGGATGCGCCCCCATGTACTCCACGAGGCGTTGGAAAATCTCGCTATGGCGCGCTTCGTCCCACACCTGCCGCGCCATGTCGAGCTGGAACTCCCACGGCGCGTCGGGAAAATCGAACAACGTGCGGCCCGCCGCCTCCATCGCCTGCAACTCGCCGGTATAGATTCCGTGCAGGCGTGCGCGCAGCGTTTCTTCATCGAACGGCATCGGGCGACCGCCGTCGAGTCCCTGTTCCTCGCGAATCTCGCGGACCTGCCGGCTCCGCATCACGACCCAATTGTCAGGCCGCGCGAGACGATCAACTGGAATGCATTTCTGCATGATTTAATTTCCTCTAATTAGTACGCCGAACTCTTTCCGAAACCTTTCACGAGTCGATCGATCTCTTCCTCGGTAAAACCCGCGAGCAGGCGCGCCTCGCGCGCAATCGTGATCCCTGAATCGATTTCGATTTCCTTGTCACCGACCCGCTGCTTGATCTGGCCGGCCTGCTCGACGGTCGTCCGCCCGCCGCCGAAATTGAACAGATCGTCGATACTGTTCTGAAAATCCTGCGCCTTCTTGAAACGCTCCGGGTCGCCCTCGGTCAACTGGCGCATCCACTTCGAACCCATCCGTACGTGGGTGATTTCGTCGGCCAGCACATAATCTACCGATCGTTCGATAATCGGATCGCCCATCTTCTGCGCGAGCCTGATAAGTTGCTCGAAGACGTCGCAGGCGAGCCCCTCGAGTCCGCGATTTATTCCCGCCACGCGCGCGGCCGGATCCTCAGCCTGCGTGCATGACCACAGCACTTCGCCCTCGGGAAATTCGCCGTAGTACGATCCAACATATTCGAGCAGCTTCAGATAAATTTCCGCGTGACGCGATTCGTCCCAAACCTGGCGCGCCATGTCGAGCTGAAATTCCCACGGCGCATCCGGAAAGTCATAGAGCGTGCGCCCGGCCGCTTCCATCGCCTGGAACTCACCGGCGCAGATTCCATGCATGCGCGATTTCAGGAAGTCTTCCTCGTACGGCATCGCATTGGACGGCGCGAGTCCCTGCTCGGTGCGCGCGTTTCGCACCCGCTGCGCCGGCAGCAGAATATGGTCCTCGGGCCGCGCCAACTTATCGACCGCAATCATTCGCTGCATGCTGAATCCTCCATAACGAACTACTTAACTCTACTTGGTCCACGCCGATCGCCGCCCGGTCAGGTTCAAAACTTCGCGAACCGTCCATTTGCCATTCTCTTCACCAAGCCGAAATTGAATCGTGAACGGCGCAACGTCGTTACCGGTGAGACGCGCTTTCAAAAAGTAATGATGCGCAACCCGCCCGCGCGCGATCAATTCAAACTTATCATATGCGCTCGGCCTGAGCGCTTTCGTAATCTGCGCGATATCTTCGCGCGCCTGCACGGTAGTCATCGCTTCTGCGAACGCGAGATCTCCACGCAGCAACGCAGCTAAGAGTTGTCCCGCCGCCGCGAGCATCGCAGCCGGCGGCTCGACGATTTTCCCAATCGGCTGCGGACCCATCACATTGCCGCGCTCACCAAGATCAGGCATTGCCATTCCCCAGTCGCGCCTGCGCCGCCGCGGCCGCAAGAGTCGGAACATCGCTCCAGGGCGAGCGCTTGTTGGTAGTATCCTCGACCCCCGCGATCACCCACGTGCCATCGATCTCCTTTCGCCATCGATAGAGCACGCGCCGATACCCGCCAGCGCCAACGATTCTGATCTTCGAAATGTACTGCGCACCAATCTTCGCAAGCGCGAGATCCTCAACAGTGAGAGGCGACGACAACCGTGCAATTTCCGCGGCAACTCCCCGATAAGCATCGATCGCATCGCGATGCGCAAATCCCTCAGCCGCCGAAGTCTCGCCCCCCGCAAGCGCCTTAGCATGCGCCGAGATCGCCCCGCGCAACTCAGTAGTGTCGTCAACTTTCTTCATCTTGTTAACTAGCCTCTCCGTGTCAGGGAGAGGCCGACGCGTTCCATGCGTCGGGTGAGGGTCCAAATTCCAAATTCCTCTCTCATCTAACTCCCACCTAACTCCTACCCACCTTCCGCCTCGGCTCCGCCGCCTCCGACTCAAACCCGGTAACTCCCCCCGACGCACCCAGCAAACCCTCCAAATGCGCCTGCCACTCCGATGCCCTCCGATGCTTCTCCCCGGAATCGAGCAACTCCTCCAACAACACGTTGCCCCGCTCGACATGTCGTTTCTCTTCTTCAACCAACCGCTCCAAAATTCTGAGCGTAGGAGGTTCGTACACCGGATTCATCGCCGACACATGCGAGCTGTAATGCGAAATCAGATGAGGCTTCAGCACCCGGTAGATTCCGACCAGCCGCTCGATCGTGTCCTCCCATTCTTCCTTGTCTTCAATCGCGTTCATGAATGTCACGAACGCGTCGTTGGGCGACTTGGATACCTGCGGCTGCGCGCGCAGCTCTGGGAGCCTTTTCCCGAGCGCATCGGTATGGAGCGCGTCGTCATACACCTGCTTCGCCATCTCGAGCTTGACCGCGAGTTCCGGCGTGAGCGCGATCCATCCCGCCATCATCCGCATCATTCGTTCTTCGGCATAGCGGTAATTCTGAATATAGATGACGCTCTGGCGGACGCTGTAAACGCCGTCGAGAGTTCGCCGATCGTAAAGTGCCATCTATCTGACTCCTCTTCGATTCTTTAAGTGTCAGCGCCCAGCCGGCGCACCCAGGCTTTAAAAAGCGCCCCTCGACCATCGCCGCAATCTCGCGCCAGTAAGTTTCCTTGTCAGTAGTCTTCAAATAGTTAGTGCCCGTAGCCCAACCCGCGCACAACATATGAATCGCATGAACGGCGCTATGCGAATCCTCGAAACGGATCTCACCCATCTGCTTTCCGCGCTCGATAATCTCGGCAACCGCGCCAAGATAGTCGCCCGCAATCTTCTTCATCGCGTTACGATACTGCGGGCGGCGCTGCAGGTAGCGCGCCTCATGATGCAGCACGTTAAACGCCTCGCGATATTTGTCGATCACATCCAGAATCGCGAGCATCACCTCGATAAGCTCGCGGCGCGGGTCGCCCCCGGTGCGCGCACGAATCGCCGGCAGCAACTCGACAAACTCAGCGACCATAGACTCCGCAATAAGCGGAATAATTTCGTCCTTGCTATCCAGGTAAAGGTAGATAGATCCAGCCGCAAGCCCAGCCTCAAGCGCAAGCTCCTTAACCGAAGCCTCATGAAAAGACTTACGCGCCAAAACCCGACAAGCGCCTCAACAACCCGTGCCATTAATATGAACCCTCGACTAATATAATTTGTACTGAATGAACGTTCATTTGTCCAGTGGACTCCGCGAAGCGATTCATCTCCTTTCCGTCATCCTGAGCGGAAGCTGCTGGAGTCGAACGATCTCCGCGAAGCGATTCTCCTTCCGTTCCGCTTCCGTCATCCGGACCGGAGTCTGCGGAGTGGAGGGATCTCCGCGAAGCGATTCTCCTTCTTCTTCCTTTCGAGCGAAGCCGAGAGCACTCCCGGGGGAGCCGGAAAAGAGCATCGCTTCGCGGAGATCCTTCGACTCCAGCAGCTTCTGCTCAGGATGACGGAAAGTGAGAAGAGTTCCGGTTTCTGCTTCTCTCGTCCTTTTCTTAATTCCCTCGCTCGTTGTCGGGACGTGCTACTGGCACACGGGTTAGGGTGAGGGACCTTTTGTGCGGCGCGATTGTCTGGGGCGCCGCACATTTGGGAGGACGGAAAGAGCATCGCTTCGTCCTTCGAGAATACTCAGGACAGGCTCCGATCCTTCGACTTCGCTCAGGATGACGGAGGGGACGAGGAGGAGAAGGAGCATCGCTTTCGCCGCTCGGGAAAACTTCTAACAGGCGCGGAGCGCCGCATCTTCTCATCTCTTTACGGACGGGAAGTCCGAAAACATGCGCCGGGGGCGATGCGTGAGGTTTCGGGATATTGTGTTTTCCTATCCCTCCTTCGCTCTCCCCCCCATCCTTATATATGCTCGCCACATCATGTCCCAGAATTTTCAGCCGGAAAGCACCCTCGATCGACTCTTCAACCGCTTCATGGGCCGGCTCCTCAAACTCGGATTCGCCCCCAGCTACATGCGACTGCTCGAAGTCCGCGGCAGAAAATCGGGCAAACTCTTCACCACCCCGGTCAACCTGCTCGAATTCCAGGGACGCTTGATACTGGTCGCCGCCCGCGGCGAGACCGCATGGGCCCGAAATGCGCGCGCGGCCGGGCGCGTTACATTGCGCCGCGGCGCAAATGCGGAGTCGCTCCGAGTCCGCGAACTCGCCGACGCCGACAAGCCCGAGATCATCAAGGCGTTCCTCGATCGCTTCGCTTCCCAGGTACAGCGCTTTTTCGACGTCAAAGCCGGCTCGCCGCCCGACGCATTTCGCGCCGTCGCCCCGCGCACTCCCGTCTTCGAACTAGTCGCCGATTCCTGATGACGAAAGACGCCTCCGCGACCTCGTCAGTCATTTCAAGCGATCCCAAAAATCCGCTCGACGCCGCGAGAAGCGAGCGCGCGACGGTGATGGCGATCCTCGCGATGCTCTTCTACCAGGGCTTCGCCGTCTCCATCGTCGGCATCGCCTCGCCATGGATCGGCAAAAGCTTCAACCTCGACGGCGCCGGAATCGCGCGCCTGTTTGCGTGGATATCGGCATCGTCGCTCGGCGCGCTCGCGCTCTCGCGGATGATCGATCGATTCGGACGCCGCCGCATGATCCTCTGGTGTCTCGCTGCGATGCCGTTATGCAGCATCGGCGCCGCCGTCTCGACCAATCTGATCGCATTCACCGCATTCCAGATAGGACTCTTCGCGTTCGTCGGCGCCGCCGGCTCCGGATGCATCGTGATGCTTTCCGAAACTCTTGCCATCGAGCGTCGCGCTCGCGGCCAGAGCATGGGCGGTATCGCCGGCGCGCTAGGCGCCGCGCTTTGCGTAATCCTGATGCCGTTATTCGTATCCCGCGGATGGTCCTGGCGATGGATGCTCGTAATCGCCGCCGCCGGTATCGCGATACTCCCCACGATGGCCTGGATGCTCCCGGAAAGCACCCGATGGCAACTCGCCGACGCCGAGGGCATCACCGCGCAGTCACATTTTTATGATGTCTTCCAACCGCTCTACCGCCGCCGCTCGATCACGATGATCGTCTGCGCGCTGATGGCCGCGATATCTTCGACCGCGGCCGGCAGCTTCATCTACTACCACGCGGTTTCCGTGGCCGGACTCTCAGCTGGCGCCGCCTCCACGATGACCCTCGTCGGCGGCGGAATCGGGCTGCTCGGATTTCCATTCGGAGCATGGTCGGCGGAACGATTCGGCCGCGTGCCGACCGTGGTCTGTTTCGGCATCTTCATTACCGCGGGCCATCTATGGTTTTACTGGGGACCGCCCGCGCACTTCGCGTGGCCGCTCCTATGGCTCGCGACCGGATTTTTCTGGTTCAGCGTATGCGACAACGCCGGCACCGTCGCCAGCAACGCCGCCGCGACCGAACTGTTCCCCACCGCACTCCGCGGCACCATGATCGGATGGTTCGCGCTGGTAAGCGCCGTAGGCTCGATCATCTCCAATGCCGCAGTAGCCGCACTAGCCCACAAGATGGGCGGCCTATCAATAGTAGTAGGCGCGCTGTCGATAGTAGGAATCCCAGCCGCAATCCTGTTCGGCCTACTAATAGACGAAACCCGCGGAATGAGCCTGGAGATGGCCTCAAAAGAGGAGGATTTCCGTCGGTCGGAAAATTGACCTGGATCTTACCTCGCCCGTTATTTTACGGGAGAGGCGGCCGACCGCCTCAGCGGCCGCGGTGAGGGTTCTGCTAGTCGCTCGTCGGAACAGCGCAGCCGGATTGTTCGCGACCAGCACCTACTGAACGCCAAAATTTATTTCCGCAAATTCCTTCTTTTCCGGATCCCACCCGAATGCGGCCGCCCGCACAAACTTTCCGGCAAGAACCGAAATCACAATATAGATCGTATCGGGATAGTCGGGCTCCGATGGATCGAACGAGCAGGCCTGCGCCCGGTCGGTCTCCGAGAAATACGCGTCATGATCCGGATGCGAGTGATAGACGGCGCGCAGCCCGAGCTTGCGCCGATCGACTTCGTTCATCACCGCCAGATGCTCCTGCGGCTCCATCAGAAATGCGGTCCGCGCGTCTCGCGGAAATGCGTCAGGATCCTCGGCATGTTTGCGATTCTGGATATTCGCGATCGGACGCACTTCTTCAGTCGTGGCGTCGCTGATGATAAAGCCGCAGCACTCGAACGGAAACTCGCGCTCGGCATGCGCAATCATCGTATCCATGCTAACGCGGCGTATTGACGCGTCCTTCATTGTCGCTCCTCGCACTTCGAAGTTAGCGGGCGCGGCATTCGCAGACAACGCCGTCGCTTGTCCGCGCATCGCCGTTCGCTGTAGGAAGTAAGCATGGAGCGGACTTCGATTCGATTGGGCGGCGTCGAGATTGCGTCCTCGGTGATGAATGCGTCGGGTGCGCGATCCGCCGAGCGTGGCGAGATCTTCGAGCTCGGCGCGGTGCATCGCGGCGCGCTGGTCTTCAAGTCGTGCAACCTTGCGGGACTCGAGGCGCCGGAGAATCTCAAGAATCGCGGTGTCGAGCATTTCGCAGCACTCGCCGGCGAACTCGGCGCGCGCGGCAAGAAAATTATCGGCAGCGTGGTCGGCGCCAGCGAAGAGGAATTCATCGCGGTCGCGAGAACTCTCGATCGCGCGGGCGCGAACGTCGTCGAGCTGAACCTCGCCGATGACTACGTCGCGAAGTCGCTCGCGCCGTTCAGCTCGTTCGAGCGCCTCAAGTCGCTGCTCGGGCGCATCCGCGGAGAGACACGATGCGCTCTCGCGGTGAAAGTTCCGCCGCGGATACCATTCGAGCCGCGCTCAATCGCTGATTTGTTCAAGGCGATGCGAATCGCGATCGCGGTATGCGCCAACGACTTGCCGAAAGATCTCGAAATCGACATCGCGACTGGCGTTGTGAAGGGCAGGGCGCGCGTGCTGTCGCAGACGCATGCTTTTTTTCGCGAGAGCGAAAATCTCCTCGACTTGGTCGCGGTCGGCGGAATCAACACTGGCCGCGATGCGTACATCGCGCATTTGACCGGCGCCAAAGCCGTCCAGGTCGGGTCGGCCCTGATGAAGGAAGGCGCAGGCGCGCTCGGCAGAATAGATCGAGAGCTCGATTCGCTGCTCGAGACGCATGGGCACAAATCCGTCGCGGAGATAGTTGGTCAGGTCCGCTTCGAAGATTGAGGTGCGCGGAACGGCGCGCGCAAACCTCCTGCCTCTGATGCCACGCTTGCTCCGGTTCTTGCGGCTCTGATAGTTTCGGCTGTTGAACGCGCGCATCGCGCGCGTTCGTATTTATGGGTCCGGCCCTCACCGTCCCCGTCGTCTAGCTCGGCCTAGGACACCGGCCTTTCACGTCGGTAACACGGGTTCAAATCCCGTCGGGGACGCTCAGTTTTTTCGATTCCATCGACCTCTGGTGCCAAATAGGTGCCATCTTTTGGGCTGAGTCCGAGCGTCAGCTGGCCGCTCAGCTGTTCGGCGCCGGTGTATCGGCCGCCGTACTCATGAATCCCAAAGCTTTCTGCCACAAGCCTGAAAAGATCAATTCGGGCGAGCGTGCCAGTACGAGGCATGAGAGGTAAGAGCGTGACTCGACACGATCTACCGCTGACTTTGAGTCAACAAATGACCCTTATCACTGCGTCAAATCAGATGCGACGCCCATTGGTCGAATTACCAACATGACCCTTGTCCTCCCCCGATTGGTTCCCGCAAGAAAAACCAGGATAAGCCGTCCGACCTACTCGAAGTATGATTAGCGATACATGGTAGGAAAATCATCTTCCTTGTAATTCGGCAGTTATCCCTGTAGCTGTTGCTTCCACTTCGCGAAGAGCCGTTTATGTCATCGAATGAAATCGACCGAAGATCGAAATGATCACCGGAGGCCGCTGCGGTTGCGACTTCGCGCTGGCGATCAAATATATGAGGCGCTTAAGGAAGCGACCGCTGCAGCAATTGGTTTGTACATTCTCGTTCTCGCGGCGGCACCCGCAGTAGCCGCGCAGCCGATCGCGCGCAACCCTGTCGCGCTGGTAGTCGAGGAGAAAGGCCGAACCAGTCCCGAACTGCCGCCGTATTCCGAGATTATGTCAGGAGACGCCGTTGAGGTTCCCGACGCATCGTCGCTCGTCTTCATCGACTATCGCAGTTGTAATCGCGAGACGGTTTCAGGAATGACCGTCAATTTCTCACCAAGCGGCTTCTCGACGTCTCGAGGTGACAAACGGACCGAGCAAAAAGTTGCGTGTCCTCAGAGTCTGGCGCCTGACAGCGGCGGTGACAATTCATCCTTGCTGATGCGAGGCATCGACTCGGGCCGGGGGTTTCCGCTGGTCGCGATTCGGTCAACCTTCGTGATCGTCGGTGCGCGGCCTCACAGATTCGCACGCGTGAGAATAAAGGATGCGACTCGCACTCTGGTCGATGCGAAGCTGCACGGAACGCGATTCGATTGGCCGCCGTCCACTCCACCGCTCGAAGCTGGCAGCGTCTACCATATGGTCCTCTTGCCGGAACGGGCTAACGACTCGCCGATCAAGCTGTCATTTAGAGCGGCGGCAGATTCGCCGGGCGCTCCGCAGGATATTGTGCTTATCCACGCCGATCGTTGAGAGCCCGAGCGGACAGGTGCTAGCGCACCTGGTCGATGGCAATACCGAGGGCTGACGTTTTTTCTACGGTCAGGCTGCCGCAGTTTTACTCCACAGTTAGACAAGTTTTAACAAATTGTCATTCGGCGTTTGACAGAAGTAGCGCAACTGCTTGAGTCTACGCGGCTTACGACGGTGTTTGTTTTTCCAAGCTGCGCGATCTGAAGCGCAGAGTACGTTTGGGGGGCAATGTTCGCGAATCGAAGAAGTCTCTGTCCTTGCGGCGCGATTCTGTTTTGGCTGCCAGGCACCATACATCCGCCCAAGTTTGTCATATGGTGGTCAGCTCTTTTTGCCGTTCTACTTTTCGTCACGACGACGGTGAGCGCGCCGGCGGAGAGTCACGCCGCAGAAATCCTGGGTCGCGACTGAGTCCAACAAGAATGTCGAGGCTGTGCCACCCGTTCGCGGAGGAATCGAGGCATACAACGCCGGCGATTATTCGACTGCAGTAAAAGACCTCAAGCAAGCGCAGGGGTTGGTTCCGGCTCATAGTCCGACCGCGCTGTACCTTGGTCTCGCCTACCTCAAGCAAGGTAGCCTTACCGAAGCAATCGCTGCCTGGGAAAAGTACATAACCTTAAAGGCAACGACCACTATTGAGAAGACCAACAACTTGCAGGATACCGTCTCGCGCGACTTGACGATTCTTGTACGCGAGCAAAATCGCCAGCAGGCGGAAAGTCAAATCGTTCATGAACGGAATATCGGACCACCGGATCCCAACGCCGTTGCTATTACCTACTACCGCAATCTCGGTTCGAAAGAATTGTCACCGCTGCAAAAGTCAACCCGCCGACCGACTTCATCAACTCCCAAGTGATATTCAACCTCAAGCTGCCATCGCCACCGCCTTTTGCCACTGCGTT
>WNFC01010124.1_pt1 | contig 10984 bp, 10 predicted proteins | sample 5400541 | NCBI WGS metagenome assembly WNFC01 (sample SAMN13153342, study PRJNA577476) | soil metagenome | isolation source: 120 cm saprolite under Douglas fir tree site 2 hole 2 replicate 1 | place: USA:California | collected 2015-04-18
ACACCGGAAAATAGCTACGGTCAGAAGCCAAAAAACGGGAGGCAGCCCCGGCCACCCTACCTTCGAACAATGCGCTGGGAGATGATCTGAGGGCGAGGGGCATTCGCTCCGATGTTACTTGTCTCAAGCAACACTTCAAACGGAAGCATGTTGCCTTTTGAGTCGAAGATCTGACTCAAAAACGCTTTTGAAGCGTCGCTGAAAAGATAGTCTGCTGCGGCCTCGGTGCCAGCCATGTTGATTCCCTCAATGAGAAGCACGTGGCCGGTGCCGTCCAGATTCGAGGTGACGGCAATCACTCCAAATGTAGAGTGTGCCGGATCGGTCTGGTCCGTCTCATAAAACGCCTTCTCCCCGGCCATTGGATGAGTATTTCGAATAATGATCTTGTCCTCATTTCGTTGAGGCTCGAACCGGAAGTTCAGGTCTTTCTGAAAGAGTTCTACCCACGGGTTAGCACCGATGGATCCGAGCAGGATAACGTTGGATTGTTTCAAATCGTCCAGAGTCACCTCACGCGCGTACCGGACCTTGAATCGATCTTTTACCACTGCGGGAAGTTGAGAGATAGAAGAGACCAGGTGGAGGTCTACAACGCTGGTGTAGCGACGCCCGCCAAGCTCATTCACGATCGCGGGGTCGATACCGAGCGGTGATACGGTGTGCTGGTGTGCTCCTGATACTCTCCTGCAGCGTATTCCGCCAGCGAGACCCATCGTTTCGTCAGATTCTGATAGATCACGAGTCCGCTATCGGCAGGGACCAGCAAGGTGTCTCGCGTTGGATTGAAAAAGACACCCCAGAAGCGATCCGAAATGCTTCGTTGCGATCTGATATGGACGTCGTGAAGAGAGACACCGAAAAGAGCGACAAACAAAGCCGCACAGAGGGTTCTGAGCGCCCAGTAGGAGCGGACAAAAGGGACTGGCTGCGACTGATCCAGAGGGAGCATTTTCAGGGGTGCAGCGGCAGCGAGGTTATCAGCTTCTGCAGGCGTGGGTTTCGGTTTGCTTTCGCCGATAACAGCGTCCTCTTCGACGAAGAGAGGGACGTATCCACCGCGCGGAACGACGATGCGAACTCGTTCGTCGATGCCTTCGCCGGCGAAATACTCGTCAAGTCTCTGCCGCAGCAGACGGGCGTAATTGCGCACAATGTTGTCTTCGCCGGGGTTGTATCCGTGGGGTCGTCGAAAGACTTGTTCGCCGATCTGCTGCTCAGTAATCTCGCCAGCCTGATCGAGCAGATACTTTTCGCAGATATAGAGGACAAAGCGGGTGAGAAATTTGGATTTGACGAAGCCCTTGCTGCCGGCGATACGTCTGGCTAGATGCCATCGCGGATCCTCTTCGAGTCTCGCGCTCGCGATCAACTCCGTGTATCACATTCCTTTCCACAGCGGCAGTCGTCTCGTCAACGAAGCCCTCGGCGGCTGGCAGCTCTCGCAGGCCTATCAATTCCAGACGGGAACGCCCTTCAGCGTAGCTACCAGTCAGGACATCGCCGGAGTTGGTGCAGGCTTTCAGTCCCAACTCCTGCAGATCACACCTGGAGCGAGCCTTCGTGGGAACGGCAAATTCTCCTTCGGCGTCGACTCCAACTCGTGGTTCGCCACGAAGAACGGCGACGGCACCAGCGTCTTCACCACTCCCGCCGCAGGCACCTTCACCACGCAGCGCAATCGCAATATCCTCGTTGGTCCTGGTTCGGCGAATTACAACGCGAGCCTGCAGAAGCGCTTCCAGACGTTTGAGAATCAGTTCCTCACCTTCCGCTTCGATGCCTTCAACTTCCCCAACCACCCCAACTGGTCTGCTCCGGATTCGACCTACACGGACGCAACCTTCGGCAAAGTCACCAGCAAGACCGGGCAGCGATCCATGCAGGCAAGTCTTCGCTATTCCTTCTAACGCTCTATTATTTATGAGCGACGTTGGGGCCTGCGCAGACGGGCCCCAACAGTTATAGAGAATCAGGCAGCAACCAAAGGGAGCGATCTTAGTGCAAAGAAAACGACAGTCCTTAATTCAGCGTTCGATGCACCTCTCCCTCAGCGCTCTTCTGCTCGTTGCGTCCATCATCGGGCAAACTGTCTCGGCACAAAGGGCCACTGCTAAATCCGCTCGGGACTACACGCGGAATGTAGATCCGTTCATTGGGGTCGACTGGGGTGGCAATACGTTTGTCGGCTCCGCAATACCTTTCGGCCTGGTGAAGGTCGGCCCCGACATGGAGACCTTCGACGGACGTCGCTCCGGCTTTGGTTACTCCAGCAACGGAGTGATCCTCGGCTTCTCGCATCTGCACCTCAGCGGCGCGCAGGGCAAGTATGGAAACATTCTCGTCGCTCCTGTTACCGGGCCGCTTGACCCGGATAACATCAAAACTCCGCGTACCGATGAGGTCAATCAGGTTGGCTACTACGCCGCGAATCTCACTCGTTATCAGGTAAAAGCGGAGCTGACCAGCAGCCGTCGCGTCGGCTTTCACCGCTACACTTTTCCGGACTCGCAGCAATCGCACGTGACGATTAACGTCGCTTCGGCACTGGGCCTAGGCACGGGCTGGGAGGCGCAGACGTTTCTTGGCGCCGAGATTCACCTTACTTCAAACCACGAGGCCCAGGGAGTGGCGCGTTTCACCGGCGGCTGGAACAGAGGCGGGGAGTACAAGGTTTACTACTACATGGTGCTCGACACACCTGCTGCGGCGACGCGGACGTGGACCGGAGACACTCTGACCGCCGCGAAAGATGCGACCGTCGGCGCCAGTACACCGATCGGAGCCTCCTTCGACTTCACCACGAAGGCTAATCAGGTCGTTCAGGCCAAGGTCGGCATCTCGTTCATCAGCGCCGAGCAGGCCAAGGAGAATGTGCAGCAGGAGGTCCCCGCGTGGAACTTCGACGCGGTACACGTTGCCGCCACTGCGTTGTGGAACGTTGAGCTGGCGAAACTGGAGCTCACAGGCGCAAACGATTCCCAGCGTCGTCAGCTTTACACCGCGATGTACCACATCATGCTGATGCCAACTGACCGCACCGGCGAGAACCCCGGCTGGCAATCCACCGAACCTTACTATGACGACTATTACTGCATCTGGGATACCTATCGTAGCTCTAGTCCGCTCCTTACGCTGATCTCGCCTGACCGGCAACGCGACATCATTCGCTCGCTTATCGACATCTATCGTCACACTGGCTACATGCCCGACGCGCGCAGCGGCAACGATAACGGCCGCACACAGGGTGGTTCCAACGCAAATGTTGTGGTAGCCGATGCCTATGTAAAAGGCCTCACAGGCATTGACTATGAGACTGCCTTCGCTGCGATGGTTCACGATGCCGAGGTGCCTCCAACCGACCCGCAGAAAGAAGGTCGTGGCGGCCTGAAGGACTACAACGAAAAAGGCTACGTCACCCTCGCCGACGAGCGCTCTGGCTCGCGCACGGCAGAGTATAGTTACGACGACTTCGCCATCTCCGAGGTCGCATGCGGTCTGGGCAAGCCGAAAGAAGCCGCACTCTACGCCAGCCGCGCCCACAACTTCGAGCATCTCTGGGACAAGGACATGACCGTCGAAGGCTTCAAGGGCTTTCTGCGTCCACGAAACCCCGACGGCACCTGGGCGCCGCCCTATCTCGTGGTTCGCGGCACCTGGCCCGACTTCTTTTACGAAGGCGACATCTGGACATACTCCATCTACGCTCCGCAGGACATGAGGCGCCTCATCGAGATGGCTGGCGGCGATGAGATGTTCGTCCACCGCCTCGACAACATCTTCCTCCGTCGCCACTTCGACGTCACCAACGAGCCCGGCTTCCTGATCCCGGTTCTCTACAACTATGCCGGCCGGCCCGACAAGACTGCCGACATCGTTCACCTGCTCCTCGAAAAGGCCTTCACCGACAACCGCGCCGGCATCCCCGGCAACGACGACTCGGGTGCCATGTCGAGCTGGCTGATCTTCTCCACGCTCGGCCTCTTCCCCGTCGCCGGCCAGGACATCTATCTCATCAGCACGCCAAGTATTCCCGACGCGTCTCTTAATCTGGGCGATGGCAAAAAACTTCGAATCGTCGCGAAGAACCTTGATGCCAACGGTCTCAACCGTTACGTACAGTCGGCCACTCTGAACGGAGCCGACCTCCCAACCTCGTGGTTCCGCCATGCACAGATTAAGGACGGGGCGACACTGATGCTCACGATGGGTTCGGCTCCATCGAGCTGGGGCAAAACAATGCCGCCTCCTTCGATGAGTGACGCCAACTTTAACGGCTGCGCAGCTCTACAACGAAGCACTCACTCGACTAAATAAATACGGCCGCCGCCCATCATCTCTCCACACCTAAACACCCAAACTAAAGTAAGTCAGTTGGCGAGAGCAGGGAATTGCACTTCCGTGAGCGCTACGGCGATCTCTCAACAGGACTCGATTCGAAGATATGCCGAGAAACCCTGGGTCTAACTCGGCCAGGCAAATAGGAAAGGCATCAAAGAAGACAATAAGACGAGGACATCTACGTTTTGTGGCTCTCAATTATCTTCGTCCGCCTGTGAAACTTCTCGGAGTTACAATCCTCGCGGCCGCCGGGCTCTGCTGCTTCATCCCCCTTTACCCAATTACAACCTTATCCATCTAGCTTGTGGATGCCGGAGTTACTCAGCGCTTCCTCGGGTTCTGTGAACTGGCGCACAGACGCCATGCTGCGGCTCGCATACTTTCATTTTCTGTCCTTTGTGGTGCGCTCCGGAAGGCGATGGCTCGCTGGCCTGTTGGTGGAAAGGCCGGCGCCACGTGGGGCTGCGCTTTACCCTCTCCTTCACCCCTCGAAAAGGAGTTCATTATGGAATTGCCATGCAAGCTAATTAGCAGGGGCCTCCACGTTGGGCGGATTCTTATTCTCTTAACCCTGTTGTGCGTCACCGCATTGCAGCCGGCCTTCGGCCAAAGTTTTACCGTCAAGGATCTAGGCACTCTCCCCGGTGGCATCTTCAGCGTCGCCAGGGGCATCAACGAACACGGCCAGGTGGTCGGCTTTTCGGAAACCAACGGATTATCTCAATCTCACGCTTTTCTGTTTGAAAATGGGGCAATGGTCGATCTCGGCACTCTACCCGGTGCCGACTTCGGCGAAGCTACGGGCATCAACAACCGCGGCCAGGTGGTCGGCTTTTCGGGCCGCATCGTCCGATTCGAATTCGCTGTTTTCTTTGAGGATGGAGTGATAGTCAAGCTCCCCACTCTCCCCGGTGGGGGAAACAACAACAATCTGGCTACGGCCATTAACGACTTGGGCCAAGTGGTCGGCCAAGCCACCACTGCGGGCGGGGATTCGCACGCGTTTTTGTTTAAACGCGGGGTAATGGTCGACCTCGGAACTCTCCCCGGTGGCAACTTCAGCCGCGCTACTGGCATCAACGACCTCGGCCAGGTGGTCGGCTTTTCGACCACCGCGAGCGGGGAGCACGCTTTCTTGTTCGATGACGGGGTGATGGTCGACCTGGGCACTCTCCCCGGTGGAAACTTCAGCCGCGCCTTCGGTATCAACAATCGCGGCCAGGTGGTTGGCGAATCAACCATCGCCAGCGGAGATCTACACGCTTTCTTATTCGATGACGGCGTGATGGTCGACCTCGGCACTCTCCCCGGTGGCACCTTCAGCACTGCTGCCGCCATCAACGACCGCGGCCAGGTGGTCGGCACGTCGTCCACAGCGAACACAGCGAACCTATCCAGAGACCACGCTTTTTTATTCGAAAACGGGGTGATGGTCGACCTCGGCACCCTCCCAGGCGGCGACGTGAGCGAAGCTTTGGGTATCAACAACCACGGCGAGATTGTCGGCTCATCCGACGCCCCCAACGCGCTCGGCCACGCCACCCTCTGGACACCTGCACATTAACAAAGCGAACACAAGGAAGGCGGACACCAAAGTGACCGCGATGAAGGGGCGCAACAGCAAGACTCGCTATCGTGTAGTGCCGATCTCGCAGGTTTTAACGACGCGCTAGCACTGCCGTATAGCTTGGCATCAAGCTCAAAGTTGCGAGCGTTGGCGGGTTCGGCCGCGAAACCGAGAACAGGAAGCGTGAAGCATAGATGCGCTCAAGGCGATAGGCCGGAAACAAGCGGGCTAGCTTGGCCGGAGTGTACAGCGCCGTATCATTCTCATCCTTCCGCCAATGCCGCATGATCGGATTCCCCGAAACCTCCTTGATGATGAGATTCTGTGCGCTCAGGCTTTCGAGCTTCTGCTGTTCCGCATTTAGCGCAGCGTACCTAGCAGGATGATGGCGGCTGTCTTGTGCGGGAATGGGAATGTTCAGTTCGGCCACATCCCCGTAGAACCCGTAGAAGAAGTTGTGACCACAGGCAAGGCTGGCATGAGCAGTTCGCAGTTGCGGCAGATCAAAATCCACGCACCAACTGGAAATGCCCATCTGGTGCAGGTATTCCACCAGGAGGCCCACATAGCAGCCTAACAGCGAAGTGGAACCCTGATGGTTCCTTAGCTTTGGTCGTGCGCACGATGATGCGGTATGCCTTGGAAAGAAGTCGGATCGTGGATTCAACGCCTGCAGTTTCTGTCGAGCTACCAAACGGAGGAGATGTCGGTCTCGGACCTGTGTCCTGAGTTATTCTCAAGCTATCGATTGTCTCCGGATGATAACTGTAGGAGTTAGCAACGAACTATTCGTGGTGAGCTGATCCCAGCTGTGGCGTTGCGTGTGTCGATGATCAGTTGAGCCTCGTCGACAATCTGTTGGTAGTCGTAATCGGAATGATCGGTGACGATAACTACGCAGTCGTATTGGCCGAGAGCCTCCAGCGGCACGCGTTGCATTTGGAGATCGTACTTGCGGCCCTTTCCGATCTTTGGGAAATAGGGATCGTTGTAGTAAACCAACGCGCCGTGCTTTTGCAGAACCTCGATGATCGTGATCGCGGGCGATTCACGGAGGTCATCGATATCCTTCTTGTAGGAAACTCCCAGTATCAGGACCTTTGAACCCTTTAACGCTTTGCTGCGAACGTTCAGGGCCTCGGTTATGAAGTCCACGATGTGGTAAGGCATGGCCATGTTGATTTCGCCCGCGAGTTCGATAAAGCGCGTGGCGAAATCAAATTCTTTCGCTTTCCATGAAAGATAGAAGGGGTCGACCGGAATGCAGTGTCCGCCCAGGCCCGGTCCAGGATAGAACGATTGAAACCCGAACGGCTTGGTCGCCGCGGCCGCGATGACCTCCCAGATATCAATCTCCATTCGCAGACAGAGGAGTTTCAATTCGTTGACCAGCGCGATGTTCACGCAGCGGTAGATATTCTCGAGCAGTTTCGTCATCTCCGCGACAGTCGGACTCGACACCGATACGGCGCGGCGGAAAATTGATGAATAGAGCGCGGCCGCAATCTCGCCGGCGTAGCGATCGACGCCGCCGACAATCTTGGGAATATCGCTGCGTGCAATAGAGTTATTTCCAGGATCTTCGCGTTCGGGAGAAAACGCAAGAAAAAAGACGTTGCTGGCTTGAGAGTTGTCACGCGAAACCGACAATTTCAGCTTGTTTCCTTTCTCCAGCAGTGGCAGCACGACTTGATCCGTCGTCCCAGGATACGTCGTGCTCTCGAGCACAACTAATTGGCCGGCTCGCAGGTGCGGAGCTATCGATTTCACGGTCTCCGTTACGAAACTCAGATCGGGTTCGTGATACTCGGTCAGGGGCGTCGGCACACAGATCACGATGGCATCCATTTTAGAGATGCACGTGAAATCTGTGGTGGCTTGAAATCCTCGATCTCTGGCCAAAGCTATCTCAGTTTCGGGAATGCGGCAGATGTAGGATCGCGAGGAGGCAAGCATATCGATTTTGGTATTGTCGATGTCGAACCCCGTCACTCGGAAGCCTTCCTCGCTGAACAAGAGTGCCAGAGGGAGGCCGACGTATCCCAATCCGATGACACCCACGCTTGCGGTCTTCGATTTGAACTTCGCAATAGCCTCTTCTTTCAATAGCGTTGCGCCCAGTGGCAGGGCTGGAGGTGTTGATATGGTTGTTTGCATACGTTTGTCCTCATTCTTTTCATTGACAAATACAGGGAATCGTTAAGACGAAGAACGAACGATACATCAGCAGGCTAACTGCGCTTCGGCAGCATCCAACTCAAGCAGCATCGCGCTCTGGATAAGTTCCAATGTGACAAGCAGCCGCAGCTTGCCTTTACGACGAAGGATTCTGCCCTCCAGGCCCGCAAAAGGACCAGATCTTATCCGCACCTGTTTGCCGGCAGTTAGGAACGGATAAGGTGTTGCTTTCCAGATCATCAAAGACGACTTCAGCCTTTCAATTTCCTCGTCAGGGAGAACAGCCGGATTTCCGTTAAAGCTCACTAGTCGAATGATTCCGGGTCGTGAGAGGATTCGACTCCTATCTGCGAGAAGCATCTTGACAAAGACATATCCTGGAAAGAGGGGAAGGTTTACTTCGACTCGGCGATGATTCCAGCATCGCACTGCGGGGTAGAGAGGCAAATACGACTCGACCGTCTGCTGGACAAGCCGATCTGCGACAGCTTTTTCGTGTCGCGGTAGCGTGTAAGCCGCGTACCACCGCGGCCTATCGATATTCCTGATCCTGTCTATCGTTTCCATGGCCTCGACCTTTCTAACCGTGATATGGCACTCGGATAAGCTGCCAATAGCCGATGAGTCGAAGGTAATCTTCCGTGTTATGAGAAATGCTCTGGCGGAATCCGCTATTTTGCGGAAGTTAGTGTGTCTCTCATCCCTTGGACTAGTCGAATGATCGCCGTGTGCCCCAGAGACCTATAACCAGATTTAAGGACACGGAAATACCCGCTCCGACCGGTTGTTCGTTATTACTCAATCTGATTCTTCACGTCGAACGCAAAACTAGAGGTTTCGTACGCTTACATCAGTGTGGTGGCGTACATATGTGAGAAAAATCTTTTAGCGAGGGCGAGAACTGACTATGGTTGTTACAACAGTGACTACTGGCGAGAGGCAAATATCTGCGGGCCAAAGTCATTTGCAGAACTCTCGGTTTGTGTGATTCAGCGTACAGACGCGCTTGCAGCTACATCGGTATAGGAAAGAGATTCGGAGAAAATCCATGACAAACGCGGGGCCGCGTCATAGACAGGATGAAAATGTTATGACCTTGGAGCACCAGCGACGTCAGATCATCTTGGTGTTAGAGGACATAGAGGAGACAGCCTGTCTCATTGAGAAGATGCTGAAAGGCAACGGCTATTGTGTGACTCTGGCAAGGACCGAAGAAGACGCCATTTTAAGGGGCCGCTCTGAATCTCCCGATTTGATCCTGATGAGCTTAGGCCTCGGACCCGAACGGCTTCTTGCAACCGCTCACCGAATACGCCGGCGAGCTGGTCTCAGTCAAGACGTCGCGATTGTCATTTTTTGTATTCCGACGATTCCGGAAGGGGCTGAGATGGAGGTCGGCGAGAATGTCTACGTGACGCGGCCTGACAACTTCAATCAGCTTAGAGAACTCCTCCACCGGCTACTCTGCAGGGTACCGTCTTGAAGAGCTCGCTTCTTTGAGGCGCACCAATCAATCGATTCAACTCGTCGTCGACAACCTTGTAGCACTCACAGACCATCGTTTCCAGACCCTCCCGATCAAGAACCTTTATATGACCTCGGGAATAATGGATCAGACCGGCATCTTGCAAGCGCCCGGCCGCTACGGTCACGCTCTCTCGCCGACCACCCAGCATGTTTGCGATAAACTCTTGCGTCATCGGGATCTCAGAGCCATTCAATCGGTCATGGCATAAAAGTAGCCATCGGCAGAGACGCTGTTCCAGAGGATGCAGACGGTTGCAAACAGCTGTTTGCGAGATCTGTGTAATGAGCGCCTGCGTGTAAAGCAGCAAGATGTGCTGAAGTGGACCCCCGCGCGTAAACTCCGCTTGCAATACCCTGGCGGGCATTTTCAGAGCATCTCCGGCGATCAGTGCCACGGCCCTATGGGGAATATTGCCGCCTCCGAGGTATGAGGCGATACCAACAACTCCGTCATTTCCCGTGAGAGCCATCTCGGCCGTCGAACCGTCGCGCATCGTGTAGAGAAGCGACACAACACAGGTCATAGGAAAGTAAACGTAATCTGTTCGCTCGCCGCACTCGTATAACACCTGTCCAAGGGGAAGAGTAACAACCTTTATACTCGGACGAAGACGCGCGCACTCTTCTGCAGAGAGAGACCGCAAAAGACGGTTTCCGACATGCTCTTGCCATTCCAAGGCTTTGAACATAGAAGACTCCAACCGGCCGCCAGCTCGGCGCGAACTGCTCAGTTTTGCCTCGGGTTGCTATTTTTTGGAAAAGTCGGTCCCAGTGGCCCGTGGGGGAGTATGAATCTTGCCAGCTTCCAAATCATGTGTGTTTGAATACAGCTTGGTGGGCCCAGTAAAGCTAACGCCTCCCGATTGCTATCGCACTCGTGCAATTTCATGACCAATCATTACGGCTCGTAAGTCTCCGCAAAATGAAGGGCAGTCGCGTTTGGCGTCATCACAAGGCTACACGGGCGATTCAGTTGGTATACACGGGTTCACACTTACTTTACCGTCCATCAGTGACACCGAGAGGATACTTAAGAAGCTCTATACGTGGTATTGAAGTAACACTAAGTAACTTCCAGTGTGCCCGCAAATCTTGTGAGAACGAAAGGCCCGTGAATTCATCGGTTGATGTCACTGTTACCAGACTTATGGGAATATTCTCCGGCAGCCCCAGATGACATTTCTAGGGCGTGTTCACACTATTGCAAAGGTTCTTCTGTTAATCTCAAGACGAGATGGAGATCACAGAAGCGCAGTATGAGCGGATCAAGGATGCGTTGCCGGTGCAGCGTGGGAATGTGCGCTTGAGCAACCTGCAAGTGCTGAACGCGGTGCTGTATGTGGCTGAGCAGGGCTGCAAATGGCGCGGTCT
>WNFC01018662.1_pt1 | contig 10984 bp, 8 predicted proteins | sample 5400541 | NCBI WGS metagenome assembly WNFC01 (sample SAMN13153342, study PRJNA577476) | soil metagenome | isolation source: 120 cm saprolite under Douglas fir tree site 2 hole 2 replicate 1 | place: USA:California | collected 2015-04-18
GCGTGATCGCCATGGGCCTTCGCGGCATGCAGATGGAAGAAAATGCCAAGCGACTCCTCGAAAGCCTTTCCGGAATGGAAAAGCAACTCGAAAAATTCGCAGACAAGTTTGGCACTCTGGGCACGCACTTGAAGAACGCTCAGCAGAGCTACAGCGAATCAGACAAGCTGTTTGAGAAAGCTCAGAACACTCTCCAAACCATGCTCGGCGCTGGTGTTCCTGAGCTGCCTTTCGACAATCCTCAGGGCGCCCTCGAGCTGCCTCGCGAAGCCAGCGCCAAGAAAGGCGCTTGATCCCACGTTCCCCGGAAAATTTCCATAGACCGCCGCGGGCCGGACGTCAATCCGCCAGCACCGGCCGCCCGAGTGTGGGTAACAGTCGGATCGAAATCAGGAAGCTGCCATTCTTCCGCCCCACTACTTCAAACCGGCCAAAATTGTCCTCGCCTCCGCTGCTTGCAGCTCGCAGCGGATTGCCCCCGGAGAGTTCCGCGATTTCCGGAGCCAGGTTTCGCGCCTCGAGCGCAATCTTCGCCGTCGTTCCGCGAACTCGTACCGTGAGCGCTCGGTGCTCGCCGGGTTTCAACGGCGATGGATCTCCTTCGAGTTCGAGCCCGACAAACGTCACGGAAAACTCCGGCGACTGGCGCTTGACGCAGGAAATTTCCATCGGAGCGCTGCCGGGCTGCAGCTCCGGCGGAGGAAGCACGACCAGCGAAGTTGGCGAAGACGCGAGCACGATCGCCGGCTCCCCTGCGATCGTCACCTGATTATCGTCGGCATCGCCGCAGAAGCCCTTCCCAAGAATCTCAAAGCGGTCCGTCAACGAAGCGACTCGTGGCGCGGAGGAAACTTCGATCGAAGCCGACGCCGCCTCGTTTGACGAGAAAATGGCCGTGGCAACTCGCCCCGTGCGTCCCACAATCGAACCAAAAATCACGCCGGGATTCAGCGGCGCCACGAAAAGAGCTCTGCCCGTCGCATCAGTCGTGAGCCGGTCTCCGTTTGAAAAATTCACCGTAACACCTGGCGTCAGCCGCCCGTTGACGTCCAGTACGGCCAGCGTAGCGCGCTCGCCCGAAACGATTCGCCGCGGTAGCAGCAGTATCCGCGCGCTGGAAGCCGCTGGCGCTGGCTGTTGAGCGTTAGTTCCTGACGCGAAGGCTCCGGCAACGAGACAAGCAAAGAGAATGGAAGGGTGGCGATAAAGCAAGAACATGCGTGGGATTGTAGTGGAGAACGTCACTGTGAGAAAGCCACGCGAACGCAATCCGAAGAGCATCCTGCCGTCTTATTTCTTAGCAAGCACTGGTTCCGCTTCCGGCGAATAGACCAGTACCGTTCGGCCCATGACTCCTGCCCCCAATTTCCGAAGCGTGTAGCGAAATGGTCGAGGCGGCATGCCGTTCTCGTCCCTCCAGTCGGCGTAGAACTTCCAGTATTTCTTTTTCACTGCGACCTCTTGGAGACGGTGTTGCGCTTCGCCTTCGTTTTCGCGCTATGTGCCCTGTGAGCGAGTAATCAGTAGGGTTCAAAGCCTTTCGTTGGCGTCGGGGCTCTGTTAGCGTGGGAGCAGAGTTGCCGGGTATAGGTGTGGGCCGGCGTGTAGTTTTACGGCGGCAAGGGGAGTTCCGTGTGCGAATCGTAAGTGGCGGCGTGACCGATCTCGGTCGCGTGCGTACCAACAACGAAGATTGCTACAAGATCGTTGAACCACTGAACCTCTTCGTGCTTTCCGACGGCATGGGGGGCGAAGCCCACGGCGAAATCGCGAGCGCGATGGCTGTTGAAACGGTTGCGAAACACTGCCTCGACATGGAAGGGAATCCCGCCGCTGAAGTCATCGGCGAAGTACAACCCAATTGGAGCGCCCGGACAAAACGCCTTTCGACCGCCGTCCATCTGGCCAACAGAAACATTTTCAAATCCGCGGAAAAGAATCCCGATCAACACGGGATGGGCGCGACTCTGACGGCCGTGTGGATCAATGGCGCAAATCTCAGTGTCGCCCACGTCGGCGACAGTCGCGCCTATTTGCTCCGCGCTGGCGGCCTGCTTCAGCTCACACGGGACCATTCTCTGGTAGCAGAGCAGGTGCGGCGCGGCATTCTGACCGTGGCCGAGGCTGAGGAGAGCGATATGCAAAGCGTCCTGTTGCGCGCGCTTGGCGCGCAAGCGGAAATCGAAGTGGACGCCGAGGAGCACACGCTATTCCCCCGGGATGTTCTGCTGCTGTGCTCCGATGGATTGACGCGCATGGTTACGGATCCTGAGATCGCGGGGACGCTTCAGGCGGAGACCGACCCGGTGCGGGCCGCCGAAAAACTGATCGCGCTCGCCAATGAACGCGGCGGGCCGGACAACATCACCGTCGTGATTGCGCGTCTGGACAAGGATTCCAAGGGATGGTTTTCATGGTTGCGCCGTGGAGCACGTAAAAATCTAGGATCGAATGGTACCGTTGGAGGAAATTGAGATGCCGAAGCTCAGCCTCATGTTTGATAACAAAATCGTGAAAGAGGTTCCCGTGGGAAGCCGGCCCGTAACTATTGGCCGCTCCCCGGACAACGACTTGCCGGTCGATAACCTTGCCGTGTCGAACCATCACGCGAAAGTCTATTTTGAGGCCGGCCGCATGGTCGTTGAAGACCTCGACAGTCTCAACGGCACTTTTGTGAACGACCTTCGCGTCGAGCGAGCCACTTTGCACGATGGCGACAATATCCACATCGGCAAACACAAAATCAAAGTCGATACCAGCGGCGATGCCCCCGTACCCTGGGACACCGGTCGCAAGGCCGCTGCTCCGCGAATTGACGAAACCATGGTGCTGGACACCAAGGAACGCCGTCAGATGCTCCAGCAGGCTGCCGCCATGGGCGAATCCATGCAGTTCGCTGGAACGCGCATGAAGGTCCCGACACTTGTCGTTCTCCATGGCAAGACGGACCAGAAAGAGTATGTTCTGGCCAACAAACTCACGGTCATCGGAAAATCCGCGATGGCCACCGTTCGCCTCCAGGGCTGGTTCAAACCGCATATGGCCGCACAGATCAATCAGCGCGACGACGGCTACTACCTCGGTCCCGGCGACAAGGTGCCCAGCATAAATGGCAATCCCATCTCCGGCCCGGTGCGCCTCAACGACGGCGACCTCATCGAAGTCTCGGGCGTCCGGCTGAACTTCGTCTTCCGCGAGTAGCAACCGGCACGGGATGACCGTCCCTCCCGCGCTGGGAGGAAGTGTTGCCACGAATATCTCTTCGACGAGCAATCTTCCTACTGGGTCGGCAGCTTCACCACGACCCACAAATAGCGCCCACGGCGGCCCGCACTCTTCCAGTCTCACCCCATCCCTTCCTTCGCGAATCGCCATCCAATTTGGATGGAGCCCTGTGCGTGTGCCTTGCGTCAGAATGTGTGCATCGAATGGGAGCGGAAATAAAGGGAGCGACGCCCTTCGATGGATGTAACTGATACGAGGAGCGAGACTTAATCAGGTGACATCCTAATCCTATGTGAATGTACACGTTTCCCTCCTGTCGAGGGCGGATGGTCCCGAAGTATTCGCAGTCACCTGGATTGCGAGGCTCGGTCAGGACGTACCCAAACAAACGCTCCCAGGAATCTAAGTTGAATCGTCTAAAGGTGAGCAGCCCGCAGTAACGATGGGGCGCCGCCGATGTAAGTGAGCGAACTAAGACTTTATGTGGATTGTCCGATTAGCGCTGCGGAGGCCATACACATTTGTCGTGATGGCGCTTGCGATCATCCTGTTGTTTCCGGTGGTGCTGCTGCGCACGCCGGTCGACATTTTCCCCGATATCAACATCCCGGTCATCTCTCTGGTCTGGACCTACAACGGTCTCGAGCCCCAGGAGATGGAGCAGCGCATTACTTCCATGGTCGAGCGCGGTGTCACCACGCTGGTGAACGACGTTGAGCACATCGAGTCGCAATCGCTGAACGGAATCGCGGTCATCAAAGTGTTTTTTCAGCCGGGCGCCAATATTCAGACAGCCCTGGCACAGACGGCCGCAATTTCGCAAACCTTTTTGCGATTCCTGCCGCCCGGAACCACGCCGCCGCTGGTGATTATCTATTCGGCGTCCACGGTGCCGGTCATTCAGATCGGCTTGACCAGCGACACGCTTAGCGAGCAGCAGCTATTCGATTTCGGCAACAATTTCATCCGCACGCAGCTTGCGACCGTGCCGGGAGCGGCCACACCGTTCCCTTACGGCGGCAAACAGCGCGTCGTTAGCGTCGATATCAATCCGACGGCGCTCCAGGCCAAGGGCCTTTCTGCGGTAGATATCGTAAACGCCGTCAATGCGCAAAACCTGATTCTCCCTACGGGCACCGCGAAGCTCGGCACCCTTGAATACAACGTGGAGATGAATGGCAGCCCGCAATCCGTCGAAGAACTCAACGATCTCCCCGTCAAAACCGTGAATGGCGCGACGATCTACATGAAGGACGTCGCTCACGTGCGCGACGGCTTCTCCCCGCAGACCAATATCGTTCTGTCCAATGGGCAGCGCGGCGTGCTCATGAGTATCTACAAGACTGGTAGCGCTTCCACCATCGACATCGTCGACCACGTCAAGCAGATGCTCGAGTACAACAAGGGCTCGGTCCCCGAAGGCATGCACATCTCCACCTTCTTTGACCAATCGCTCTATGTGCGCGCTTCCATCCAGGGCGTCATCCGCGAGGGCATCATCGCTGCCTGCCTCACAGCCGTGATGATTCTGCTCTTCCTCGGAAACTGGAAAAGCACCCTGATCATCGCTGTCTCGATTCCTTTGTCGATTCTCGTCAGCATCCTCTGTCTTAGCGCCCTCGGCCAGACCATCAATATCATGACCCTGGGTGGCCTCGCGCTTGCTGTCGGCATCCTTGTCGACGACGCTACCGTTGAAATCGAGAACATCAACCGCAACCTGGCCATGGGCAAGGAAACCGTCCAGGCCATCCTCGACGGCGCGCAGCAGATTGCCGTGCCCGCTTTTGTCTCCACGCTGTGCATTTGCATTGTCTTCATTCCCATGTTTTTCCTGTCCGGCGTGGCTAAGTTCCTGTTCGTTCCGCTGGCCGAAGCCGTAAGCTTCGCCATGCTGGCCTCCTACATGTGGTCGCGCACCATCGTGCCGACACTGGCCATGTATCTCCTGAGCTCGGAAGACGAATATCACGCCGAGGAGCACATCGGTGAAAAGATGGGCTTCTTCCGCCGGTATCAACAGGGCTTTGAGCGGAGGTTTGAAAAATTCCGGGAAGGCTACCGAGGAGCCTTGGGCGCCGCTCTGCGATCGCCAGTGCTCTTCTCCGTATGCTTTCTGGCCTTCTGCATTTTATCGGTCACGCTCGTCGGCGTCCTCGGCCGCGATTTCTTTCCAAAGGTTGACGCCGGACAGATCCGACTGCACATGCGCGCTCGCACGGGCCTGCGCATTGAGGAAACAGCGCGCCTCGCCGACCAGGTAAACGGCGTCATCCGCGAAACCATCCCGAAAGAGGAACTGACCACAGTCCTCGACAATATCGGCTTGCCTTACAGCGGCATCAACCTCACCTACAGCAACGCCGGCACCATCGGGAGCTCCGACGCGGAATTTCTTGTCCAGTTGAAGGAAGTGCGCGGCAAACCCACCAGCATGTACATCAGCGACCTGCGCGAAAAGCTCCCGCAGCGTTTCCCGGGCGTGCAGTTCTTCTTCCAGCCGGCCGACATCGTCACGCAAATCCTGAATTTCGGCACTCCCGCGCCCATCGACGTGGAAGTCACCGGCATGAACCAGCGCGGAAATTATCTTGTCGGGGAAAAACTCGCCAGCGAGTTCCGCCACATTCCCGGCGCGGTGGATGTCCACGTTCAGCAGGCGTTTGATAACCCCACTCTCTTTATGGAAATCGACCGGGCCCGCGCCCAATCCGTTGGCATGCAGTCGCGCGACGTGGCGCAAAACGTTCTTGTTTCGCTCAGCTCCAGCTTCCAGACCGCCCCGGCTTTCTGGCTGGATCCGAAAAATGGCGTGGAATACTCCGTCGCGGTGCAGGAGCCGCAGTATCGCGTGGACTCCTATCAAGCCCTGCAAAATACTCCTGTCAGCGGCAGCATGCCGGGTTCGAGACCTCAGATTCTGGGAAACCTGGTCACAACTTCGACGACCGCCCGGCCCGCGGAAATATCGCACTACACCACACAACCAATGATCAACATCTATGCGGCGGTGGATGGCCGCGACCTCGGCGGCGTGGCTGACGAAGTGGAAAAGCGCGTTCAGGCCATCGAGAAGGATTTGCCAAAGGGCAGCCACATCGTCATTCGCGGTCAGGTCCAGACCATGAAAAGTTCATTCACTGGCTTGGGCCTTGGCTTGCTCGGCGCAATCGTCCTTGCTTATCTCCTGATCGTCGTCAATTTTCAGTCCTGGCTCGATCCTTTCATTATCATTACCGCGCTGCCCGGCGCTCTCGCCGGCATCTGCTGGACTCTGTTGCTGACGCATACCACGCTCAACGTGCCGTCGCTGACCGGCGCAATCATGTGCATGGGCGTAGCCACGGCGAACAGTATCTTGATGGTTTCCTTCGCGCGCGAGCAGATGGACGAGGGCAAGAGCGCCTGGGACGCGGCTATCGAAGCCGGCTTTGTGCGCGTCCGGCCCGTGCTGATGACCGCGCTGGCGATGATCATCGGAATGGTGCCGATGGCCGTGGGCCTCGGGGAAGGCGGCGAGCAGAACGCGCCTCTTGGCCGCGCGGTGATTGGTGGGCTGATTTTTGCCACCTTCGCTACGCTCTTCTTTGTGCCCTGCGTTTTCTCCATGATCCACGGACGACGCGGGCGGAGAGCAGCGCAGCAGGGTTCGCTGTCGCCGGAAGCAGCTTGAAATTTTCTATCTGGAATTGAAAGCGGGGATGGGGTGATGATGGAAGGCGGAGTACAGATGGACCCTGTAGACCGAGAGCAACCGCGCGGAAAGGGCAGCCGGGTCTTCACGATTCTTTTCCTTGTCGTGATTGTGCTGGTGGTCCTGGGAGCGCTAACTCTATTCCAGCGTCGCGCGCAGTATCAGGCGCTTGCGAAGGAAACGGAAACACTGGCGATTCCCACTGTGGCCGTGATGCATGCCTCGGTGGAATCAGCAGAGGAAGACCTCGTCCTCCCCGGCGCCATGCAAGCGTACGTCGAATCGCCCATCTATGCGCGCACCAACGGCTATTTGAAAAAGTGGTATCACGACATTGGCAGCCGCGTCCGGCAAGGCGATTTGCTGGCGGACATCGACACTCCGGAAGTGGATCAGCAGTTGTCCCAGGCGCGCGCCGATCTCAATACGTCGCAGGCCAACGCGAACCTGTCCAGGATCACCGCAACGCGTTACCAGGAGCTCATCAAGACCGACGGGGTCTCCAAGCAGGAGGTCGATAACGCCGTTGGCGATCTGGAGGCCAAACTCGCCAGCGTAAAATCGGCGGAAGCCAACGTGCGCAGGCTCGAAGATTTGGAATCGTTCAGGCATATTTACGCACCCTTCAGCGGCGTCATCACCCGGCGCAGTGTGGATACCGGCACGTTAATCAACGCGGGGAACGGCGGCGCCACGCAGCAGCTTTTTTCTCTTGCGCAGACGGATCCCATTCGCGTTTACGTCAGCGTGCCGGAAGCGTACGCGCCTTCTATTCGCGCAGGGCTCGGAGCCTTCCTGGAGCTCACTCAGTATCCCGGCCAGAAATTCCAAGGCAAGGTAGTGCGCACGGCCGAGTCCATCGACCCCGGCACGCGGTACCCTGCTCAGCGAGGTGGACGTACCGAACCACAATGGCGCACTGCTTCCCGGCGGTTACGCCCAGGCGCACTTGCAAGTGAAGGTGACCGGAGCCCGGCTCGCTGTGCCCGTGAACGCACTGCTATTTCGTTCGGAAGGACTTCGCGCCGTGGTGGTGGATGCGAATCATAAAACGCATCTCAAATCGCTGACCATCGGCCGCGACTACGGCACCACTCTCGAAGTCCTGCAGGGTCTCGACGCCAACGACTGGATCGTGTTGAACCCCGCGGATTCGCTCGACGAAGGACAGGAAGTCCACGTCAAGGAAATTGCTCTGAACCATCCGCCGAGCCAGCCTGCTCCTCAGCCAAACGCCGCGCCAGGGGCCAAGAAACAATAATGAAACGCACCAGGCAATTGCCGGCCCTGATCGGGGTTGCTGTCAGTGCCTTCATCGGCGGTTGCACTGTGGGGCCGAAGTACCAGCGTGCCACGGCTCCCGTGCCCGCAAAGTGGGACGTCTCCGAACCGTGGCGTGAGAGTGCCCCCAAGGATGGTCTTCCCAAGGGCGAATGGTGGGGTGCCTTTCATGATGACGAATTGAACGCGCTGGAAAAACAGGCGCTTGATGCAAACCAAACCATTAAAGTTTCCGCAGCGCGGCTGGAGCAGGCCCGGGCCGCCGCTGGAATTCAGATCGCCACGCAATTCCCTACCCTTTCGACGACTCCAAGCACAGAGCGTCAGAGACTTTCCGGTAACAGGCCCGCGAACAGCAATTTCCCTGTGAAATCGCCAGTTTCGCAGACCAATAACATTTTGCCGTTCACCGTGGGCTACGAAGTCGACTTGTTTGGACGGCGGCGGCGCAGCATCGAAGCGGCGCAGGCGTCCTACCAGGCAAGCGCGGCCGATCTCGAGAACGTGCGGCTGGTGATCACTGCGGAACTCGCCGGCGATTATTTCACGCTACGGCAGCTCGATACGGAGCTGGGAATTCTGCACCGCACTGTGGAAACGCTGGAACGAGGCTTGCAATTGGTCGATCAGCGTCACAAAGGCGGCGTGGCCTCCGGGTTGGATGTTGCACAGGAAGAAACGCTCTTGAATACCACGCGGACGCAGGCGGTTCTGCTCTTGCAGCAGAGGAAACAGTTTGAAGATGCAATTGCGGTCCTGCTCGGGAAACCCGCCCCGGACTTTCACCTGTCCGGCAAGGAGCTGAACGCCGAACCTCCTGCGCTCGATGCCGGTCTGCCTTCGGATCTGCTGGAGCGGCGGCCCGATGTCGCGGAGGCCGAACGGCAGATGGCCGTGGCTAACGCGCAAATCGGTATTGCCCGTGCTGCCTACTATCCCTCGCTGAATCTTTTTGGAAATGGCGGCTGGCAGGCCGCCGATATCGCCAAGCTGATGAATGTGCAGAGCACGTTCTGGGCGGTCGGCGCCAACGTCGCGGAAAGCATCTTCACGGGCGGGTCGCGGCGTGCGCAGGTGCAATTCGCCAAAGCCGGCTACGACGCCAGCGTGGCAGCCTATCGCGATGGCGTTTTGAATGCTTTTCGCGAAGTGCAGGATGACGTAACCGGCCTGACCGTGCTGGACCAGGCGAATCAGTCGCAGCAGCAGGCGGTCGATGCGGCGCGACGCACGCTGGACATCGCCAACAGCCGCTACGTCGGTGGACTCGTGAATTATCTGGATGTCGTAAACGCGCAGCAGAATCTACTGAACAATGAACAGCAACTCGCCGTGATTCACGGGCAGCGCCTGGTTACGAGCGTGCTCCTCATCAAAGCCCTGGGCGGCGGCTGGGATGCGTCGAGCCTTTCAGCGGTTCAAGTGAAGCCAAAGCTGAAAGACGTTGTGGCACCGTAAGGATAAACGCAGCGAAGCGGCAAGGAAGTATCCAAACAGCGAGTTGCCGAGGCGCAGGTTCCGTCGCTACGACGTGCTTCGATTTCCGGCTAGATTTCTTCAGTTCGCGACCCGCTCAGGGATTTCCCGTGTCGTGCGCTGAAACGACCCGCCCATATTGCGACGCTCGGCTGAGGCGGTCAAACATTTGGTACGCTGCGGTCGCAATCCGAATGATGGCATCCCCGCCGTCTTTTTCCCGGCGCAGATATGTTGTCATCACGCTGATGACGAACGGCCGACTGCCCGTAAATACGATGCCGGAGTCATTGCGCACGCCTTCGAGTTCTCCGGGCTTATTGGCGACGCGTAGATCTTCTGGCAATTCCCGCGGGATGTAGCTTTCTTTGTGCACGCTGAGCAGCGCAAAATAATCATCGGTCATCCGCTTGTTCAATACTTTCCCGCGGTATAGATCTTCCAGCAGCTGCGCCATCTCGCGCGGCGTGGCGATGTTCTCGCGACCCTCTGAGGCCGCCTTTACATCCATCATCTTCCGCCGAAGTCGGGTATGCGTCAGGCCGAGCGAATCGAGCAGCGCATTCACATTTTCCATGCCGATGCGGTCGATGATGATATTGGTGGCGGAGTTGTCGCTCACGGAGATCATTAGCGCGGCAACGTCGCGAATCGTGAGCCTCGTCACACCGGGAGTCAGCGCGCCGGCGACGCCGCTTCCGCCAACGAGATCAGACGACTGCAGCGTGTAGAGGTCGCCAAGCTTGATTTTGCCCTGCTGCGCTTGATGATAAAGCTCCGCGAGTATCGCGATCTTGACGGAGCTGGCCGTGGGAAGCACTTCATCAGCATGGAGAAAATATTTTTGCCCGGTCGTGAGATCAAGGATGGCAACGCCAAGGACGCCGTCGAGGTTGCGGTCCACATCGCTTATGGTCGCTTCCAGCTTTTGCCACAGAACTTGTTCTTTTTCCTGAGGAATTCTCTCTTGAGAAGCCTGTTGCGCGAAGGAAGGCATTGGGGCCCAAATCGCGGCGGCAAGCAAAGCAAGGCAGAACAGTCGTTTCAGCACAGTAACCTCCGGGTCAGCGGGGATTATACGGCCTAAGCCCACGCCAGACGAAAAAAGAAAGAACAGCCCCTTTTAGAAAGGACATCTGCGGGATGCTCGATTCCGGGGGTGGGCGTACTGAATGGGCAAGCAGATTTCATCTTCCCAAAAGGAGGGAACCGACCAGGAGGATAATGAATCAGGCACTCGACAGCCTGCGGAAAGCCGAACCGGGAGATTTATGGGCATCGGGTGAAGAAAGGCAGGCAACACATTTT
>WNFC01009109.1_pt1 | contig 10983 bp, 15 predicted proteins | sample 5400541 | NCBI WGS metagenome assembly WNFC01 (sample SAMN13153342, study PRJNA577476) | soil metagenome | isolation source: 120 cm saprolite under Douglas fir tree site 2 hole 2 replicate 1 | place: USA:California | collected 2015-04-18
GGTTCCTCGCGTCTCGGTGCTCGAAGACGACGGTTTGTCCTTCTACGTAGCCGCCCTCTCGAAGTGCGGCGAGGAAGGCGTCCCAGTTCTCCGGCGGCGGTTGGGGGGTACTTGTCGGGCCCGCGATCGCCAGATGACCGACCCGAGGCAAACCTGCCACCTGCTGTGCCCCGGCGGCGAGCGGCGCGGCGAGGAGGCCACCAGTCATGCCCGTGATAAAGGTCCGCCGGTCGATCATTCGATCACCTGATCCGCGCGGAGCAAGCGGCCAGCGCGATGATGGAAGACTTCGGCCTCCGCGGGCGTTGTCGCCTGGTCACACCGCACGCCGGATCGCGTGGTAGGCCAATAGGAACACAACGGCACCGACGACGGCCACGATGAGACTGTAGATGTTGAGCCCGGTCACTCCCGACATTCCAAACATGCTGAAGAGCCAGCCCCCGACAACGGCTCCCACGATACCCAGAGCGATATCGAGGATAAAACCTTCGCCCGCCTTGTTGACCAGCTTGCTACCGATGAAGCCTGCGATCAGGCCGAGCACTACCCACGCGACAATTGACATGGTCTGATCTCCTCTTCCGCGGTGCTGCGAGGTGGTATCAGGGAACTCCCCCTTCATGTTCGGCGACGTTCAAGGAGCTGCGCTACTGCCGTAACAAAGTCATTGACCTCGATCGGCTTGCCCTGGTACGCGTCGAACCCGGCTCCCATAATCCTCTGCCGGTCCTCACTCATCACCGACGCGGTCATGGCCATGACGGGAATCTCCCGAGTGGTCGGCTCCGCGCGAAGCTGCCGGAGCGCCTCCATCCCGTCGATGCCGGGCAGCCGAATGTCCATCAGGACCAGGTTCGGGCGTCGCTCTTGGGCGAGGCGGACGCCGGCTTCTCCCGTCTCGGCTTCGAGGGTGGTGTAGCCCTTGAACGTCAACACGTCCCGGACGAGCTTCCGGTTCTTGTCGTTGTCCTCGACGATCAGGATCAGCTCGCCGGCCATGGCCTCACCGGGAGCGTGAACGTGAACGTCGAGCCGTGGCCGACCTCACTCTGCACCCAGATCTTGCCGCCATGGAGCTCGATAAACTTCCGGGAGAGGGCCAGGCCGAGTCCGGTGCCTTCCGCCTTCTTGTCCGCCGTCCCCACCTGCCTGAACTCCTCGAACACCGTGTCCTGATCGGCCGGGGCGATGCCGATCCCGGTGTCCGCGACTGACACCTCCGCCCGATCGTCGTGCAGACGGGCGGCGACGTCGATCTGCCCCCCCTCGGGTGTGAACTTCAAGGCGTTGGACAACAGGTTCAAGAGGACCTGTTTCACCTTCCGCTCGTCGCCGCCGATCATCCCGAGCCGCTTGTCGATGGTGCTCCCCAGCCGGATCCCGCGCCGGCTTGCCCGCTCCCGCACCAGGATCAGCGCGTTCTCGATAGCACTCGGCAGATCGAAGTCCGGTGGCTCCAGCTCCATGCGCCCCGCCTCGATCTTCGACAGATCGAGGATGTCGTTGATGAGCGACAGGAGATGCCGACCCGACTCCAGGATGTCTTGGAGATACTCGGTCTGCTTGTCATTGACGGCCCCGAACATCCCCTGGGCCAGCACTTCCGAGAATCCGATGATGGCGTTCAGCGGCGTCCGGAGCTCGTGGGACATGTTGGCCAGGAACTCGGACTTGTGGCGGCTGGCGGCCTCAAGCTGGCGGCTCTTGTCCGCGATCTCCCGGAACAGGCGCGCGTTCTGGATGGCCAGCGCCGACTGGGTCGCAAAGGTCCGCAGCAGCTCGATCGTCTCGGCCGGGAAGTCCCCGGCGCGGTTGCGCGACACGACGAGCGACCCGATCAGCCGGCCCTCGCGCACCATGGGCACGGCAAGAACGGCCCGGATCCCGGACTCGATCAGGTTCTCCCGTAGGCGACTCTCGTGGGCGCCCGGCACGGTGATATCAGGCACCTGGGCCGGTTCCAGCGTGATGGCCGTCCGGCCCACGACCCCTTCGCCCTTCCGGACCCGCGTGGTGCGCCGCGCCTCCGCGAGGGCTCCGCCGGTCTCGGTCGCCGCCCGATGGACGAACTCCTCGACGCCCTCGTCGTACTCGAACACGACGCCGCCATCCAGCCCCGACAGCTGGACGGCGCGCGAGACGATGGTGGTCAGCACCGTCTCCAGATCCAGCGTGGAACTGACGGCGCGCCCAACCTCACTCAGGGCGGTAAGCTGCTCGACCGAACGCGTAAGCTCCTGCGTGCGCTCCTCGAGCTCCTTAAAGAGGCGGGCATTCTCGATGGCGATCACGGCCTGGTCCGCGAACGTTTTCAAGAGCTCGACCTGCTTGTCGGTGAAAGCCCTGGGCTCCCGCCGCCACGTGTTGATCACGCCCACGAGGCTGCCTTCACGGAGCATCGGCACCGACAAGATGCTGCGGGCTCCCTCGAGTTGATACGACGGCACATCCGCTGGAGCGAATCGCGGGTCATCGAGAACATCCGGCACGTGGATGACGGTCTGCTCCAGCGCCGTCAGGGCCACGGGACTTCCGCCCCGGCGCCAGTCCCTCAGCCGACCGACCCCATCGTGATCACCACCCACGGCGTGATGTCACGAAAGACCTGCCGAGTGATGATCCGCGCCCAAGGGAACTCCGTCGGCTTCTGGTCGGGCTCCACGAAGTCCACCGTGATCCCGCCGTGGCGTGGCCCCAACACCCCGGGTTCTCGTCTGCGAGCGTAATGGGAATCAACCGGGCCACCGGCCGACGATAGCAGACGCCGGTCCCTGGGGTAAGCTCACAGGCATGGCCGAGCGCGGGCTGACCCTGGCGAAGGCCCACCAGCTTCAGCGCGAAGTCCAAGCCGTCCGCGAGCACCTCCAGCAGCTCGATGCGGGTGTGGCCGCCGCGAAGGTGACCTTGCGCAGCCTCGAGGTTCGGCTGCAACGCGCCCGCGAGCCGGCCCCGTGGAAGCCCGAGGAGTCCAGCTCGTAACATCCCGCTGTGCCCTGGTCTGGCAGCACGACGCTTGCTACTCTTCCTTTCCCAGGATCACCCAAGAGCGGGACGACGAGGCGATGAAGATCCTGACGCGTTCGAGGCGGATCAAGTCGGCGCTGCAGACGGTGACGAAGCGGTTGCCGGGCGAGGCCCGGAAGACGGTGGAAGGATTCCTGGACAGGGTTATTGCAAGCCGCGAGTGGAGGTCGCTCGGCCTCGGCGGTTTCGACCCGTCGTCCGCGGTGACGGCCCCGCTCTTTCGGAGCCTCGACGATCTAGGCAGCGAGCGGTACACGTGCCAGCTGATCTTCCACCTGCCGGTCGTGAAACTCTTCAGCAACACGGCGCTGATCGGAATCGTCGCGCACGAGCTCGCACACGTGCACATCGCGGCGGGCTTGGGCGATGGCTGGCACGAGGAAATGAAACAGCACGAACCGGCCCACGAGCGGCGCGCTGACCGGCTCGCAGCCCGGTGGGGCTTCGCGGCGGAGATCGCCCGGCTCCACGAGGAACGGCGAAAGACGGTCAACCCCATCCTGGACCGCCGGGAGCCAGTGATCCTGAGGCGGATATCGGAGCGTTTCGAGGCCGAGGAGCAGGAAGCCCGCAAGAGAAGTGGCGCGACCTCCGAAGACAGTAATCGTCGTTCCAGCTGACACTGCGATGCGGACGGTAGTCATCTCGGCTCTTCCTGGACCGCCCGTTCGACGGCGGCGCGATCCTCGACCCATGGCCTGGTGAACGGCTGGATCGTGCTGAACTGTGGGAATGATCGGCAGATCAAGTGCCTCGCGGATGAAGTAGTCTATTGTCTTCGTCAGGCCCCACGCACCACAGATGGTCCGCACGCCCACTTGCCCGCCCTTCGTCATCGAGGAGCCCAGACCGGAGACGATGAACGAGATTCAGTTGATCCGCTGCGAGCTTGTTGTTCACCTGTCTAGTCTCCCTTGCGCACTGTCCAAGCGGTTGTCGTTCCCCCTGGAAACCCAATCCGACCTCCTTTCGTGATGGCGGCAGCTCTTAGTGCACGGTATAAGCTCGGCATGCAAGCTCGTGTGCATCGCCGGGCACTTGTAGATGATCCCGGACTCGCAGTGTTAGGGCGCCAAGCTGGACGGGGCCCGAGTCGTACGTCCGCGGAGACCGAGTTCTCACCCAGAATTCGGCAGCGCCATCGACGCGCATCGGTAGCGTGATCCTTTCGCCTTCGCGGAAGAGCTCATCCACGAGCCACTTGCCAACCCCCTCTTCATCAACCGATACGTCGACGACATCCACGTGCACACGGGAGGCAGTGAGTCTCAGCCTTACATTCCAAGCTGGCGTGAACGGGGGACCGAAATGGCCAGGCTCATTGATCCGCTCAGGTAGTTCGAGTCTAAGCCTCGGTCGGAGTCTCTTTGCTAGGCTGAACCCCTCTGCAGTCAGGACGTAGAGCACGCCGTCTTCATGCCTGGCAAGACCGTGCTGGCAGAGGGACGCTAGCGCATGGCGGTATCTTGCCGCGGCAGAGCGGTCGTTCGGATCGATATAGTCGAGCGGCCCGACTGCAACCCATTCTCCATGCTGTTCAGAGCGCAACAGGACAATTTCACCCGTCGTGTTTGCCCGCAATAGGAGGTCGTGCTCTTCTTCAGTCAGCTCTTCACGTTCACCTTTGCTAGTGGAGCTCCCTTCGACTTCGGCACGAGCATGCTCTTCGCGTTGACGCTTCCACTCGCGCACGAGTGCCGTGGGGTACCGTTCCACGTCGTTGTCGATCAGCTTCGCGTGCGTCTGGCACATCCAGATACCGTTCTCGGGTGAGCGACGCTCCTCAGCAGTCATCATGGGGTCGTACCGAGGGCCACTCGGTGAGGCCGCACAGATGTGCGCGGCGGCGCCCACGTTGACGGCCTTGGTCGGATCTTCGCGTGGCCCGGCCGTGAGTTGACGACAGCTAGGCCACGAGCACCGCAATCCAGCGCGTTGGGCCAGGACCTGTTTGGTCTCTTCTGAGAACTCATCACGTGCCATGCAATGTTCCCCTTCAGCTCACCGCAGGCCGCTAGGGTCCTCCTGGGTCATAGAGTCAAATGTCCCGAATACAGCTCGGGCGAACGGTCAGCTTCTTGGCCCAACCAAGCCAAGATCGATGCTCATGCACATCGACAGGTAGCCGGCGCGATTCGGATGAGATTGTCACCCGGCCCACCCGAAGTGCTGTTCCCAGTCTAGCAGCCCAGCTGGGCGTGGGGAGGCGCTGAAGGTGTGCTTACTGCGTGGCGTCGATCTCCCACAGCAGCCGGCCTTGAAGCTGAAGGATCGATCCAGAGAAGCGCGTCGGGTGGAGCGAGCCGGGATCATGCGAAACGGACGCGCTGATTCAGGTCCGAAAGGAGGTCATTCCGTGCCGCCCTACCCGAGCAGGCGGGTCACCAAGCTGGGGGATTGTGAACCCGTGTCGGCGTTACGCAGTAGGCACATCGCCGCCACGTGTACCGCGTGCGGATCGACCTGCCGCTCCCGGAGGGCTTGGAGGCAGGCTGTTCCGCCGTATCAAGTCTCCGCAGAACGTCACCTCCGACGAAGCAGGGCATGCAGTCTGAGGGCTCCCGGGAGGCGGTTGGGTCGGACGGCCCTCGCACGTGCCGAATTATCCCGGTCTGTGTAACACTGGAAGAGCGATCGTGGCTATGCGCCAAGTCCGCGTCCCAGAAAGCTGCTCCCGCCCCATGCACGTCGCGTTCAACGCGTTCCCGAGATGGAGGCGAGAACAAAGCAAGGGGGACCAAGGTGAAGTACGAGAAGCTGACCAAATTATCGATCCGCAGCCATCCTGAACTGAGCGAACGCTGGGTTCAGGAGCGAATCGCCGAAGACCCTTCTATCCTCGGCTTGGGCGATGTCATCCTGAAGGACAAAGAGAGGATTCAGTCAGGTGCTGGTCGGCTGGATCTTCTACTGCAGGAGGCAGACGGCAACAGACGGTACGAAGTAGAGGTTCAGCTGGGCAAGACTGATGAATCCCACATCATCCGGACCATCGAGTACTGGAACATCGAGCGGAAGAGATACCCGCAGTACGACCACACGGCCGTTATCGTTGCCGAAGACATCACGAGCCGTTTCTTGAACGTCATCGGTCTCTTCAACGGCACGATACCGCTCATGGCGGTCCAGATGAGCGCCGTTCAGCTTGGTGATGCAGTGTCCTTGGCCTTCACCACAGTCCTGGACCAAGTGCTCTTCGGCCTCGTGGACGAGGACGAGGAGGTCCATGAGGCCACGGACCGGACCTACTGGGAGAATCGTGGCAGCAAGGCTACCGTCACGATGGCTGACGAGCTACTAGAGGTCCTGCGCACTTTCAACCCGCACCTTGAGCTCAAATACAACAAGTTCTACGTCGGCCTAGCAAAGGATGGCCAGCCCAACAACTTCGTCGTCTTCCGGCCGCAGAAGAATGCCATCCGGGTTGAACCGCGCCTTCAAAAGACCGAGGCGACGGAGGCGGCGGTAGAAGCTGCCGGTCTCGACGTAATGGACTACGACAACAAGTGGGGACGGTATCGCATTCGGCTCCAGAAAGGCGACGTCAAGAAGCATGCTGAGGTGCTGCGCCGGCTGTTGGAAGCGTCCTACAAGGAGTCGGGTGGCGCGGAAGCGTAGCGGCGTCGAACCAGCGCTTCCAGCGGCCCAGGCCTCGCGAATCGCTGGCGAGGCCCTAACGGCGTAAGCACACGCGGATCGAATGCCCGGCGCCATCCGCGTGGTTGAGGACGTGTGCTCCAAGGCCAGGAGGTTCGGCGTGCTGGCAGGAGGGGTACCCGCTCCTGAGCATGGACCCGCTCGACTTCATCTCTACGGTCCCACCCGTCCGCCTAATCGCCTCGGCAGAGTCCGTCGCTCCTCTGGAGTGAGCTTTTCTGCCCCTCCCGGTCCTCTCCCCCCTGCCGGGGCTGACCCGAAACCCATCAGCGCGCCCCGCTCGTCGCAGGCCGTCCAGGCGCCGCAGCGTGAGTTCGAGCGCCGCGCCGGGCGTGCCGCCATCACATCTTTCTAGCGCTTTGGTTAACGTTCGAGGCTGGGCCGGTCACTAGAGAGCTACGCATCAAACGAACGCTGCGAGCCATCTTCCCGCGCTCCATAGCACAGCTACTTCTTCTCCGGCTCGGCAAACTCGGCAAATGCCTTCGTCAACTCAGCGAAGATATCCGGTCGATCTATCTTCCAGTATCGGCACGAGTAGTCGAGTACCGTCGCCATCACCTCCGCGTTGTGCATCAAGACCGCATCGATGTGGCTATCACTCGGGCCCGACTCTATGCGAGGGCCAACCTCGTTCCAGTCGCCGATGTAGCCGAAGAGGGCCAGCGCATCGGAGTGCTCGATTCCGGAGTAGAACTTGTAGCCGATCCTATAGTGGTGGTCTGGCAGGCGTTTGGCTCGATCAGCAATCCCTGTCTTATTCCATGCCTTCGCGAGCGCCGGGATGTCCGCGGCCGGCAGCGGGGCATCCGCCACATCTACTTCATGGCCAAACGCTTGCTTCATGAACTTCACGTACCGCGTCCAGGTGTCGGCGACGAACTCCCTTGCGCGTGCATCCGGCGTCTCGTCAGTGACGATGTAAGCAAGGTTCGCCAGCAGATTCACGTTGCTGCGAAGTAGCACCGCGGCATCCTCTCCAAAACCGAGTACGCATAGCCGCTCCACCGCTCGGTAGGTTTTCAGCGCCTTGCCGAGCAGCGGTCCCATCAGCATTGACAGCAGCCGTTGCTCGCCGTCTCGAATCTTGATCTTGTCGGTCTCCTCGTCTAGCACCTGATTCACTCGGTCGCCGACTTCACCTTGAAGCCGAAAGTGCCGGGAGAACCTATGATACCGCTCGGCCGCGCCTTCGAGGATGGTGTCGGCAAACGGATCCCGCATCCGCGTCCTCCCCTCTACCGACAGAGGATCGGTAGCAGCAGGGCAGCGAGCTGAAGTAGGAACGCCAGCCCGAGCAGGCCCGCACCGAGCCGAGCCATGACGCGATTGACCCACGCCTCCCGAATGCTCTCCGGCGTAGGCGGGATGTCGAACTCCAGCTTGCGCCTTCCCGTGTCGCCGACGAAGGACTCGGGCGGGAGCCGGTAGAAGACGAGGAGGAAGGCCCCGATGACGCCGAGGGTGAGCCCGATCGCGTTCAGCCAGATCTCGAGGTGCATGGTCGTCAGCTCGCCAGCCACAGCCCGTGGCGGATGTTGTCCACGGCCTCGCCGCATGCGCGGCTCTTCTCCCCGTTGCCGTGCAGGCTGAAGAACGACCCTGCGGTGAGGAAGAACTCGAGCAGCGCCTCAGCCTCGGCTCGAGGGAGCAGGAGCGAGCGGAAGCCGATGCCGGCGGCATCGAGCGGCGTGCTCTCGATCACGGCGCGTGTCTCGGGCGAGAGTGTCAGCTGATCGAGGCCGGGCGATAGCGCGATCGCGCAGCCCGCCTCCAGCAGGTCGATGATGACCGGCTTGGCCTGCGGGCTCATCGCGGCCCTCCGTCGTCAGATTTCATGGCCGATCCTCCTCCGAGAGTCGGCTGACCTGATCCGGATCGTCGACCCAGGGGTGCAGGAACGGTTCGATGGGGTTGAACTGCGCCACCGGCTGCCACTGGGTCATGGAGCCGACGCCGAGCACCTCGCGGTACTTGCCGACGACCGAGCGGACGGTGAGGAGCGCCTTGTGGAGCTCCTCGAAGGTCATGCCGCGGTCGTCGATGCCCTGCTGAGGCGTGCGGTGGGCCCGAGTCCGCTCGGCGTGGACGCGCAGCGCCTCCGCCTCCTCCAGCCGAGCAAGATCTGCTCGAATCATGTCGGGAGCGATGTGCTCGGCCGTTGAGCTGCCCGCGTACTCGGAGAATGCATTGTCTGCGAGCCACCGGCCCGCCGGCCACCTCGCGACGAAGCGGGCGCGGGTGACCACGGTCGGATGGTCGATCATGTCGTAGAGCAGCTGCAGGAGGGACTCGGTTCCCTCTTGGCGATCGAGCTCGCGCCGCAAGAGCATGAGGGTCGAGTCGACGTAGTTGGCGACGATCCAGTTGACCAGAAACCCGCCGGACTGGGCGAGCAGCCGGTTGACCGTGAAGACGGCGCGGAGCAGCCGGAACATGTAGTTGCTCCACGCCTGGCCGATGTGCTCGTCCGAGATGCGTCGGATGATCCGGGCCCAGGCGACGTGCCGCTCCTCGTCGGTGAGGTTGGTGAGGCGAAGGCCCATAACGGTGAGTCTAGCCGGCGCCCAGCAAGAGCTGCTGGCACTGACACGGAAGCGTGACCAGGGTGTCCCCGTTCTGCAGCGAGTCTTTCGCGACGACCAGGACGTCACCGACCTTGAGTGGCGCGTGAGCCTCGTGGCCTCGAGTCGGCGGCCCCAGCTCGTAGCTGCGGTCCCCGTGGACGGTGATGCGGTTTGCGGTGATCGCCTCAACTCGGAGTGTGTGTCCTCGATGCATAGGCCCGCCCTTCATGGCCGAACCATGCCGCAGCGCTCACAGGTCCACACTCTGCCACCCAGCAATCGGTGCCCAAACAGGCAGCAGGCAAGCGGAGGGCGGTTGCACCGCTGACAGTGGCCAGACGAATCCCGCGGGTGCCAGAGAATCCAGCAGCCGTGTACTCGCGTGTTCATGTGTCCAGGATCGCTGAAGCCGATTGTTCGTACAAGCGCGACAGTCAGCTGGTATTGCAGCTGCTTTCGCACCTATGTGCACCACGGTCGCCAATTCACGCAGCCGTTTTCTCATTCTCCGCCGCTCGGTCGCCGTCAGCGCCTCCTGTCGTCCTGTTGCTCCTCGATCGTGGTGACGACGGAGCACGCTGCCTGCACGTAAATCCCTCAGGAACACCAACCTGAACAAGGGGAGGCAGCCAATGAGAAAGGCGACGAAGCGTAGCGAGGCGCGGATCTGGCAGAAGAAGAACCTGGTGACCAAGGAGCAGCTCCTGGCGGAGATCAGCCGCGTTGACCGGACGTTCAAGACCGGCGCGGCGCACGTCGAGCAGATCGAGTACGGCAATCGGCTCCGGGCCCAGCTCGCGGCGCTGGGCGCCTAGCCCGCGATGGCGACGCTGATTCGCGAGGACGGCGGTGCGAAGGACTTGATGCCGGCGGACCTGAAGCAGGGCTTCACGCTGGCCGAGCTCTACGCCGTGTTGGGGTGCGACGTGGTGGAGGCGGTGCGGCTCAAGAATGGCCGGATCCTAGTGATCGACGAGAACGGCAAGCTCGTCGGTCGGCCGGTGAACGAGCTCGCGACGATGTTGGCCCGGGGCGTTCTGCAGGCGCACGATGTGATCGTCGGCCCCGCGCTGCTCTGCACGCGGCAGGAGTTCCAGTAGCCCATGGCGCGAGCGAGGAAGACCTCGACCGGCAGCACGGAGCCGGAGCGGAAGAAGGAGCCGACGACGACGGCGCTCGGGTATCAGCTGGGCGTCGCGGCGAGCGCGCTGCAGAAGGAGATCAGACGCGGAGATGTCGAGGCGGCGGTGTACTGGGGCCTGCTGCTGTGGAAGAAGGCCCCTCACTACGCGTGGAAGCGTGTCTTGGTGGCGGCCGCGGAGGACGTCGGCCTGGCAGCGCCTGAGGTCGTCGCGCAGGTGGGCGTGCTGAACGGGATGTACCGGGCCGCCAAGGAGGGGGCGTGGTACGTGAGCCCGCACCACTTCACGATGGCGGTGGTGCTGCTCTGTCGGGCGCCGAAGTCGACGGAGATCGAGGATCTGCAGACATGGACGCTCGAGCTCATCAAGGCGGGCGAGAAGCGCGAGGTGCCGGTGTACGCGCTCGACGCCCACACGCAGGAGGGGAAGGCCGCGGGAGCGTCGTGGCGGGACGGAAGTTGTCAAGCCGAATGAGACAGTGGGCATCGGAAATTTGTGAGTCGCCGTCATGCGCCGGCTCCCTCTGGCACGAGGAGCGCCGGTGACGCCAGGGGCTTGTTGATCCACGCCGCCGTCGGCAGTGGCGGCGG
>WNFC01025603.1_pt1 | contig 10983 bp, 12 predicted proteins | sample 5400541 | NCBI WGS metagenome assembly WNFC01 (sample SAMN13153342, study PRJNA577476) | soil metagenome | isolation source: 120 cm saprolite under Douglas fir tree site 2 hole 2 replicate 1 | place: USA:California | collected 2015-04-18
TGGCCTTCGTGCCAATTTCATTTCTGTGTTGTTGATTTTATGTTTTTTTTGTCTTGTGACTGTGATTTGTAGCCCCAGTTGTGTCATCCTTGCCCGCGGCGGCGCGCGTGTCCATGACCATGATCAATGGGCGCGGTCCCCTTTCGCGGAAGATGTCCTTTCAAAGTAATATTGATGCCTCAGTATTGAAAATGAACTGCTTGTGATTGTCTTTGCGTGTCCAGATCCCGCGTTTCCATATTCCAGACCGACCACGCGTCTTTGTTGACTACCGCCTGCGTCTAAACGTTTAATAGTAACTGGGGATGATCGATGAGCCCCCTCCGCCCACTCTTTGGCTGAGCCAGGGCCAGGGACCCTTGCACGACGTCACATGTCTTACGCGGTCGACGCGTGCAAGTCGCGTGAAGACCAACATCAAAAAGGGTAAAAGTGAACACAAGCGGCGAGCCCTCCAACTCGCAGCGTCTGTTCATCGTTCAATCAGACAATCCATCGTCCCAAATGTACAACGACGATGCAAGCGGTCCGTCCATCTAATAATAATAAAATCCCACTAGAAAAAACTGACGATTATCGAACCGCGACAGAGGCTCCGCTCTATCTCGTGCCGAACGCGGAGGGCACAGGCAAGCGGCTCGTCCGCCGCCCCCACCCGCCGCCCACGACCGCCCCGCTCCCGGACGACTTTGACGCGATCACGGAAACGCGCGACAGCACGACCGTCTACGACGACGCCGCGCACTCCGCAATCAACGACATCGACTACGACGACCTCACCGCGCTCGCCCCAGCCCCAGCCGCGGCCGCAGCGCACTCGCGCCCTTCCCCCCTGCAGATCCACGCCCCCGCGCCCATCTCGCCCCCGCGCAATCCGACCAGTCCCCCGCGCCAGCAGCGCCGCGCAGCCTCGCCCTCGCACAGCAGCCTCGCGGGCCCGAGCCCGGACGTGCGCGGATCGCGGCACGGCGACGACGGCCTGAACCTGAACCTGAACCTGAACCCCAGCGCAGCCACCAAAGCGCGCAGCGTGGCCGGCGGTGACCGCGAGCGCGAGCGCACGACGCAGCGGCGGAGCCTCGGCGTGGGCGCATTGTCGCCGCCTTTCCCGCCTGGCCGGGGCCCTGCGAAAGGCCGGAACGAGCTCGTGGAGAAATTGGTGATTGAGGACGGACCCGAGCGCACGATCTCGGTCTGGCGCGAGTACGTCGCGAAGAACGCCAATGAGACTGGTGGTGGTGGTGGTGGCGGCGGTCGTGCTAGTACTAATGTTGTCGCCCATGGTGATGATGGTGGTGCTGGCGGCGGCGATGGCGATGGACGCAGCGACTTGGACAGCCATATTGGGCGTCGTCGGGTAAGCACGGACAGTCGCCGGCGCGTCGAGTCGCTCGTACAGGGAACTTCGGGGACCCCGAGCCTGAAGGGAAAAGGGCACCGAAGCCGAGAATCTGCTGAATTTACCGAGGTGAGCGCTGTGAGCACCAGATTCCTTCCCCTGTGCGAAAGGAAGACGAGACGCTGATCTAACTAACACCCCAGGTCCCGCGCTCGCCTTTGCAGCCCGCATTGCCAGCGAGGTCTTCAACGCCGCATGCCAACAGCGCTTCCCAGCCCACGACCCCGCAAAAATCGCAGCGCCGCCCGCCGACGTCGCCGTCGGTCGGCCCAAGGGGAACCGAATGCAGCTCCGCTGTGTCGGACGCTACCACCAAAGTCGCGTCGGCCACCCAGATCATGTCCGTGCTCTCGTCCTGTCAGCCCTCTCTGTTGCACCTCTTGCCCATTTTGGACGAGCTTGGAGTGCGGCGTTCGGAGCACATGACGGCTCTGGCTCGAATGCGCGAGGAGACTCGGGACCGCGAAGTAAGGGAGGAGGCTCTCAGGAAGGGCGTCACTATCGTCGAGTGGGCTATCCTCATTGATAAACTGCAGAGTTTGTAGACGTAGATTTACGGGAGACGTTACGGAATATTCTCATGACCCTATGCTTTATCTGTACGGATTTATATGCATGTTTCCTAGATAAGATTTACCTCCCAACGTGGACCATTGGTTGAACCAACCCGTTGGCCTGTATGCATAATCGGGGGAAGAGAAGTCAAACGGACTTCTGTGCCCAAACAAAGTACAGTGGCAAATCCGCCTGCCATTCTAATGTGTTGTATTCTGCCAGACACTGGCTCTTCAGCTCGGGGGTAAAACTAAGCGCGAGCATTGCAGGGTGTGCCTCGGCAGCAATACATCGCCGGAAGGACTCCGTGAGTATCGATCCCAGTAGCCGTCTGCCCTTGGGGTCTACTAGTTCCTCCTGCTGAACGGGGTTTTGCGCGGCGGCGGACGAGGGATTGCCAAACGGGGTGCCGAGGTTGCGAACGTTGACTTCGCTGAACGTGCCCGTCTGCTGCAGCCAGGACTCAAGTTTTGCGCCGATTTCCGGGACCTGGCCGTTGGATTCCAAGTGCTTGTGCAGCAGCGCGAGTGCGGTCCCAACGGCGGGAGCATCCCCTGTGATCTGGCCGTCGAAACTCATGTCTTCTACGAGGAGCCAGCCGCCGGGCTTGACGAGCCGGGCAACGTGTTCGAGGACGGTTTCAGGGTTCGGGAGCTGCGTGTGGTTGTCATCTCTCAGAACGATTTGAAAAAGGCGACGCGTTCGGAACTGCTCGTGAACATACGTGTATGAGGACGAATCGGATGTGAACTACATCGAAAGAATTCGATTCCCATGGCAACGGATCAACCAAGATATCTGACTGCTGGAATTGAAAGTTGGAGGGGACTGGACTGCCGTGACGGTGGGCGTTGAGAAATAAGTGAAAGTTAGCTTAAAAAATCCCTCGATAAAACAACGGGTACGAACCGGGGCAACATTGGACTGACATCTACTGCAGTTACTTGAGCACCGGGGAATTTCTCCGCACTATCGATTGCCCTGTTGTATCCCAAGCCATAGTATGCTACATCGCGTCAGAGGGTAAGAGGGCGTACCATATCCCTGAGCCGGCCCTATAATAACGAAAGAGGACATTAGTAGTGCGTCAATATATTATACTCGGGGACCCCATGTGTAAGCAATAGATTGCATACCCAATATCCAAAATGGTCTGTGGGTTATCTAGCGGTGCGAGGAAAAATTTGCCGTCGAGATATGCCTTGATAGCTTGGTGCATACCATCCAGCCTACAATGTGTTAGAATCGGGAGTAGTCGCTGGGTCCTCGCGGAGACATGCCTCTCAATCTCGGCCTGGTCGACCTGTGATGAGAACAATCATCGATCATCAGCTGAGGGTGTACAGATTGGGGGCCATTATTATTTCAAGCTGCCCACCGTTTCGCGCCAGTGGCTGCTTGGGGGAGCACCCTGCGAATCTTCAGTGGTCATGGCTTGGTAGGAACAACGACGGGTCGGTTCTTACCAGCTTCGTTACTTGGGATGATTATATGACGAGGAAATTTTTGATTACCGGCCTGTAATCAATCCTCCGCATGAGAACTTGAAATCGCCACAGGGGTTTTTCCTTGAAACATGAGAGCTGGATGATCCCCAGTTGGCTAGTGACTATGGACAGGAACCCCAGAATAATGATTATCGAGGCTGGTCGGACGGAACCAAGATGCCGACCGTCAGATGACCTCTCAATTTGCGGCCGTGTTGATGTTGTCCCGTCTTCTCCTAAACCTCCCGCCGCCCGAAACATTTCTGGGTCTGGTCGATGTGTGCACGTGACAGGCCCCGCTCTATCACGTGACAAACGGCTCCACGACCGCGCCGCTCCCCGAAAACGAGCGATAGCGACGACGCACGCCCACTCCGCCCTCGGGAGGTAGGTATCGATTATGACGCTCCTCCCCACGCTGCCCCCTACTCCTAACCCTCCATCTTACCGATCCACGCCCCCGTGCCCATCTCGCCCCCTCGCAATCCGACTAGCTCCCCGCGCCAGCCGTCGCGCAGCTTCGCGGGCCTGAGCCCGGACGTGCGCGGATCGCGACGCGATGACGGTGTGAGCCCCAGCGCAGCCGCCAAAGCGCGCAGCGTGGGCGGCGGCGACCGTGACCGCAACCGCAACCGCGAGAGCACGGCGCAGCGGCGGAGCCTCGGCGCGAACACATTACCGCCTTTCTCACCCGGCAGGGGCCCTGCGAAGGGACGGAACGAGCTCGTGGAGAAATTGGTGATTGAGGACGAGCCCGACCGAGTCCGTGCTCTCGTCTTGTCAGTTGCACGTGCACCTCTTGTCCATTTTGACGTGGAAAAAACGTGATAAATTTGGAGAACTTCGAGTGCGGCGTTCCGAACACATGACTGCTCTGGCTCGAATGCGCGAGGTAACTCGGGACCGCGAAGTAAAAGAGGAGGCTGTCAGGAAGGGCGTCACTATCGCCGAGTGGGCTATTCTCATTGACAAACTGCAGAGTTTGTAGATTTATGGGAGACATTCTCATGACCCTATGCTTTATCTGTGCATCATCGTAAGGAAGTCAAACGGATTTCCGTGCCCAAACAAAGTACAGCGGCATATCCATCTGCCATCCTGATGTACTCCACTCCGCCATACACTGGCTCTTCAGCTCGGGGGTAAAGCCGAGCGCGAGCAGCCCAGGGTGTGTTTTAGCAGAAAAACTGCGCTGGAGGGACTTCGTGAACGTCAACCCAAGCTGTCTGCGTTTGGGGTCAGCCGGCTGCTGAACAAGGTTTTGCGCCGCGGCGGACTCGGACGAGGAATTACCGATGAGGGCGATAGCCTCGTGAACGTTGACCTCGCTGAACGTGCCCGTCTGCTGCAGCCAGGACTCCAGTTTTGCGCCAACCTCGGGGATCTGGCCGTTGGATTCCCAGTACTTGTGCAGCAGCGAGATTCCAGCCCGAACGGCGGGGGCATCCCCCGTGACCTCGCCGGTGAGACTCCCCTCTTCTAGGAGGAGCCAGCCACCAGGCTTGACGAGTCGGGCGATGCGTTCGACGACGCGTTGGGCGTTCGGGAGCTGTGTATGATCATGTCTCAGAACGGCTTGAAGGCGAGGCGTTCGGGAGCTGCTCGCAGACATACATGTATGAGAAGGAACCGGACGTGAACTACGTCGAAAGAATTCGATTCCCATGGTAGTGGATCGACCAGGATATCCAGCTGCTGGAATCGGAAGTTGGAGGGGACAGGGCTACGGCGCGAGTCGAGAAATGAGCGAACACTAGTGGCAAAAAAACCCCTCGAGAGACCAATGGGGACGAACCGAGGCAACATTGGACTCATATCTACTGCAGTCACCTGGGCATCGGGGAATTTCTCCGCACAATCGATTGCCCTGGACACTGCACATCAGAACATCGCGTCAGAAAGGAAGAGAATTGAACGTGCCATATCCCTGAGCCGGCCCTATAAAAGGGAAGGAGGACATCAGCGATGCGACTTTGCATACACCCAGGTGTAAGTGATGTAGAATGCGTACCCAACATCTAGTATAGTCTGTGGGTTATCTAGTGGTGCGAGGAAAAATTTGCCGTCGAGATAGGCCTTGATGCCGTGGTGCATACCATCCAGCCTACAGTGTGTTAGAGGATCGGATTTAGTCGGTGCGTCCTCGCGAAGACATGCCTCTCAACCTCAGCCTGGTCGGCCTGTGATAGGAACGGTCACCAGCTTAGGGCGTACAAACTGAGGAATATTGTTTATTTCAAGCTGCCCACCGTTGCATGCCAGTAAGTGCTTGGGAAAGCGCTCTGCGAATCTGTAGTGGCCATGGGCTTAGTCGGGAAAGTTGCAGTCGGGCCGCCTGACAAATCGTCACGGCGGAGAGCTCCAAAGAAAGCGATGTGCACTCTTATTGGCTTAGAGCACAGCACGACGACCACGTCAACATCATCGGACGCAATAGTCGGCTATGGAAAGGAACTTCCGAACAATGATTATCGAGGGAGGTCGGAGCTCAGCTACCGTCGCCGGCGCGAGGAGATCTCAACGTAGCCGCGTGGGACGTCCTGTCATACCCGTCAACGTAACGTTGCTTCAGAATACGACGGCAGCCGTTCGTCTTGGCCAGGTCCGCTCCCAACCATGTAACCGACGTGGCTGCCAACCCACCACGCCACGTCATTCCCCTCTCCCCACCGGAAACCCTCCTGACCAAAGTTCACCTCCACCTCGTTCGCGCCCTCGAGGCCGATCGCGGCGTACACGTCGTGGTCTACGCGCGGCATATAGATCCCGACGAACGCGTTCGGCAAGCGACGCCCATTGTGGGTGAAGAACAGCGCGCCGGGGCCGAACTCGTATCCGCACCCGACGACGTCCCCCGGAGACACTCGAGTAAGCACAGGTGTGTAGTCGCGCCCGCCCTCAGGATCCTCGAAGAACTTGCGCAGATCATCGAGGTGTAATCCGGCGCTGAGACGATTCCACCCGGGCATGCGCCAAGATGGGTATGGTTTGCATGCCGTGCCTATCGGACGATGTTTTTATTATTATTTTCAGACAGCGAACATGAGAGCGTTGCACGCGGGGGTGATGCGGGGAACGCACCGATGGCCACGACGCCCTCCATTTTCTTCACATGTACCTCATAGTAAATGCCACGTCTACCGTGTATGTCGTAAAGTCCTGCCATGAGTGGCTATTTGGGTGTTCGAGACCCCATGCCGTGCATCCAAGCAGCCGGATGCGGTCTATCGAATTGGATGGAAGAATTCTAGGCGGATTGGGGAGATGTGTTTTACAAAAGATTTCGGCCCGCTCCCAGTCGTCTTTAGATGCTTCATGAAATAACCCCAATTGATGAGGGCTTTCAGGGGCGGGGTTCCAGGATGGAGGGTGCTCCCCCTCACATCTACGACGGGGAAGGAATGGCGTCGATGGCATGATGGATGTCTGAATTGGGTCCGATTCCCAGAAACTCCACAATTACAACCCCAAAGATCCCCGTTGGAGTACTAGTGCGTGAGCAACATTGCCCCCGCGACCGGATCGCACATGGCCATACAGCCACTATATTACTGCTATACTGTACAGCACTGTAGCCATAGCCACAACCGTGCACACAACGCCAAGGGTCAATGGTACAACTTTTGGTGCCGCGCCAACGAGAGGTGGTACCATGGACAGTGCATAAAGTTTACATAATTTTCCATACAACGTACATGTCGAGGGAGATCGCGGTAGACCGAGTCGCAGATCGCTCAAAGGGCGGAGGCCAAAAATACAGGCTTCCGTTCTTACAGAATTCAGAATGCAATCAAAGTTTGACATTGACAATATGAAGACGGAACAAAGAAGGCTGTTACAATACAGCAGTAGTATGACATGCGACAATATATCGTGACAACGGTGTAAATCATGGAGCGCACCAGATAACGACACTCTGGAGTCATAACGCTCAAATCCTGGGAGTCCCACTAAGTTCGACGCCCTGGTTCGCAATCGCAGCATTCCACATTCCAGTTCTAAACCCCCCTTCTCCCAGCCGGGTTTCCGAGTCAGAGGGAGAGGCTGACTCGAATCTCTACTATCGGCGCTCCACTCTGAGTCCTGCTGCAGCGCGCAGCGATCGCATCCAGTGAAAGGGCAACGGTAGACTCTTGTCCGCCCATCTTGAGCGCTGGTGAGTGGTGCCGTCCTCACAGTGCCACACACTCGGGGCAAAAACTCCAGCAACGAAGAACGAACGTCGCCAACAGATTGCCATTCAGGGCGAGCAAGCGAGCAGCGGCGATGTCACCCTCGAACCGACCCATCGACAGAGTACTGTCGTCGAGAGCTTTCGCACTGGGCTCAGCTAGGACATGTTTGAAAGATAAGTACTCAGGCTACAACTTGCATCGGTGGAAATGTAAATGTTCTCACGGATACCGTTCCCTTTGCCGCGATTTGTGGTGTACGCGTTGGTTACAGGCTGGGAACCAACTGGACATCCTAAGTGGTTGTTGAACTTCTTTCTACAGGTCTATAAACAATGAGCGATGACGCTCATCCTTAGATGGCTTGTCCGCACCCGCACCGCTCCCTTGATGAATGGTAGGTCAGATATGAGGATGCGGCATCGAGGTGACAACAACAAGATATTGTCATTTTCGTACTAGCCTGAGGTCTGAGACAATCACGTATGATCATGGAACATTCTCCAGAATTGAGAATTGCGCGCAAAAAGTAAGCGTAAAATACGCCAAGAGCTGATCTGGGAGTTTGTCAATACGAGCCAGCTGTCGTAAGGGCGGGTATGACTGCTCGAAAGTTCGAACAGGGGAGGGCGGAAAGAGCGGAAGGGATTATATGACTCGTTCGCGCGTGAATATGGCTCGACCAGATTGCCGAAGGAATCATGCTAGTCTGCAAATAGCTAGAGACCGCGACTTTAACATCGTCCATCGTCCATGACCAGAAAACCACATAGACAATAGTCGTTCATCGAGAGGTCTGCTGGCGCTGGATCGGATTCGCATTGAAGGGGGGAAAGAACTCGCATTTCATGCGTTGGATGAAGTAGAAGGAACCAGAGGGAGGTGAGGGTAAGGTCCAATACGGGAAACACCGCTCGGGATAGATGGACCGTGGTCGCAGTTCATTGTAGACTGTAAGGAAAAGACCCGGGTTTTTCCGGGAGCTCTGGCACGGGTAAGGTAATTATTAGGCAACAACTGTACGCTTACATGAATCTAATCGGTCTAGCCCCAGCGGATCGAGGGAATGCCAGGTAGCAAACCCTAAACACGTTGAACGAAACATGTTGGGGACCAAATGAGAAAGGGTGACCGAGTGGAAATCACAAATGAGGGAGCCAAGTTGTCCTGGTCGGTCCCTCGATCGCAGGCCCAGAATTAGCGAGTCGAGTTTCGTAGCTCATTTGTTACGTAACAACAAGTTCGGGTAAGGCTAAGGCAAGGCACGACCGCGAGTGGCCAATGGGGCTAAGATCGATGGGCAACAAGGCTGTTGGCAGTTTTCTTAATTCCGCTGCTGGGCTCCCTTAACGAAGAACAAGGTTGAGGTTGACAAGGCGCCAAGCCTACGTGGCTCCATCCAATGCTGCATTCGCGGAAAAGAGGGGGCGACCATGTCCTCGGTATGCTGTCTCGTCGAATCAATCATGACACAGCCTCGGTCTCGATCAGCTTTCCCTCTGCGATTTACCCGCCATCGAGCCAATGTTTTATATAAGGGAGGTAGGATTGATTCCGTCGCCTTTGCCTCCGACAGCCACCATGCCCATGACTATCGCTCTCTTACCACCAGAGATCATCGAGCACGTCCTCCTCTTGCTCGACCCGCTCGATGTGGCAGTAGTTTCCCAGGCATGCAAGAGCTTCTACAACCTCATCTATCGCACTGGGGACAATCACCTATGGCGCGAGCTCACTCTAGCGCAGCCATTCGACGATCCTCGCCGTTCCGTTACCCCACACCTCGATCGCGTCTCACCGGATTTCATCGACTGGAAGCGCTCATTGCAGGTGTTCATCCGCGCGCGGACCGTTCTGACGGATCCGTCCAAATGCCGGCCCGGTGAGCGCGGCGTCATATTGCGCACGCTAATCTGGTTGCTCCGCAGCGCGGCGCCGGCACCATCCTTCGGGGGCAATGACACCTCCGAGTCAGAGAACCTCGTCTGGCTCGTCCGCATGCTTCGCGATGGCGTCTTCCTCAACGACGACATCCCTGGGTCCACCGCGGCGGAGCTCCAGATGCGTGCGTACCTCCTCGTCCACCTCGGGGTTACGCCGAACGATGCGACGAACGCGAGCAGGGCCGGGGCCCTCGCGTTCGTGTACGACATGCGCAACTACCGCTACGAGAACAACTTTGGGCCGTACATGTCCGACGGCAGTGCGCGTATCGACTGGGTGCACCTCCTCGCGATCCACCGCACGGTCGCCATGCACCTCGTCGACCTGTCCGAGGGCGAGCCGTTCGAGTTTCCGCTTATTCCGGTTAGCATGCCGTACTGCCAGAGCATCATCCCCCCTGGACTAGATCTCAACAAGGAGCGGGACTGGGCTGGAATCGAGGGACTCTGGCACTGCACGTTTTCCTTCATCGACCACCGTGATCTTTTACGTAAGTGATTTCCTCTTTCCCTGTTTGTGTGGAATATGGACCTGACCTGCGCAGAGGTTAATCACTATGATGTGCGTTGTCGCCACGCATCCGTTCCGATCGCATGCGTGCACTAGCTGACTTCGCTGATTCAGCCCGATTACCTGGGACCTCTCGACGCTGCAATGTTCCAAGACCCGCAGCTCGTCGAAACGTTTCGCGTGCTCCCTGTGCACCTTCGCATCATCGGCACCGAGCAGACTTCTGAGCGTCCCGCAAGACCACGTCTATTGTTCGCTGGCGAAGTGCGCGACGGGCAGACCATGGTGGGACGCGTCGAGATGACGCTGGACGGCCACTTGCGTTGGAGATGGGTGCGTCTACGTTTCACATTTGTGCCGCGTTGTTTGCTTCAGTTTGCCCACCCAACATTCCAGATATGCGGAGAGGCTGGTCAGGCCCTCTGGAGGAATTCAGGTCGGAGCGGTGCGGTCATCGTTTGGCATCCTTGGAAGCTGGACTACGGTGTTCCACGAACTCCGCGATCCTGTTGGTGCGTTCCCCGCTTCCTCCAGCAGGTTTGTTCCAGGCTAATCGTTCGTCATCGTAGGTCCCTTATGGATGCACAAAGTAAAATCTGCGACCGAGTGAACGGTCCCTATTTGCGGCTCGCACGAGCGCAGCCGCCCGTATTTAGCGACATGATGACGAAGCCAATATAAATCTGACAAATACGTACATTGTCCACTGGGAGGTAGAATGGTAACGGTAAAATGCCGATTCTCACCCCACATTTACTTTGTCCCCTGTTGGAAATTTAGATATGCGTGTTGTCGATTTTATTATCGTTCTTTATTGGAGGCAGGAGCACCAAAAGTGCAAAGTGTAGAAAATCTGGTGCGAGGCCAGCGTTATCTCAGAGCGCATATTGTTGCACATTATGGTAGATCTATATGT
>WNFC01009112.1_pt1 | contig 10982 bp, 14 predicted proteins | sample 5400541 | NCBI WGS metagenome assembly WNFC01 (sample SAMN13153342, study PRJNA577476) | soil metagenome | isolation source: 120 cm saprolite under Douglas fir tree site 2 hole 2 replicate 1 | place: USA:California | collected 2015-04-18
TACTGCCTACTGCCTTCTGCCTTCTGCCTTCTGTTTTCTGCCGCTTACGCCGCTTTTTGCAGCTCGCCGACTTGCCGGTGTGCGGCCATCGCAATCTGTTGTTTACTTATCAGTCTGATGCCCCTTGCCAGACCGAGCAGCTGTAGCGCCCTGATGCCGTACCAGTTGAAATCAATCTCATACCAGCGCAACCCATGTCGCGCGGCGCGCGGATAGGCGTGATGGTTGTTGTGCCAGCCCTCGCCAAATGTCAGCAACGCCACCCACCAGCTATTGGTTGAATCGTCGCGTGTGGCAAAGCGGCGCTTGCCCCACATATGCGTCGCCGAATTCACCAGCCAGGTGAAATGCAACCCGACGGTGACGCGCAGAAACACGCCAACGAACATCATGGACCAGCCGCCAATGGCTAACAATGCAATGCCACTGAGAATTAATGGAACGAAATACAGCCGGTTCATCCACACGTGCACTGGATCCTTCATTAAGTCGGGGGCGTAGCGCTGCATGGTTTCGTCATCGTGCTGTTGCGCCGTGCCGGTCAGAATCCAACCCATGTGCGCCCACCAACCACCGTCGCGTGGCGTATGCGGATCGCCGACCATGTCAGTCTTTGAATGATGGATGCGATGCGTGACTACCCAATTGATGGCACCACCTTCGAGTGCGAGTAAGCCGCAAAAGGTCAGAAAGTATTCCACTGCTTTTGGTGTCTTATAACCACGATGCGTCAACAGTCGATGAAAGCCCATGCCGATACCGAGGCTGCCTGAAATCCACCAAAGCAGGATCGTCAGCGGCCAGACATTCCAACTAATCATGAAGAGCGATATGAGCGCGCAGGTATGAAAAATGATCATGAAGACGGTCGTGTTCCATTGAATGGCGCCGCGTTTTTTAGTTTTGCCGTTGTTACTGTCCATCAAGTCTCCTGAAAAAGTAGTCTGAAATAATCTCACTTACTGAGACGCAATTATCGTAACAGTCTCATACCTCAGCGGTTGTAATAGTTATGTACCAGGACGGCGCTTGTAATAGTTGTGTAATCATCGCGGTGCGGATGGACAGAAAGCCGCACCTGGGCCATGAATAGCGGCAACTTGCAAGCCCGTAAGGGATAAGGCATTATTGAGGTGCTACTCCTGCTCTCATGCATCAACGGTGATGCGCCACGCCCTTTTTGGTTCGGCGTTTGGATAGTACGAGAGTTGGTAATGAAAACTTGAAGAAGCTGCTCATCTGAGCGTCCGAACGCGAGCCTTCGCTGCAGACCGTTACTCCGAAGCCACCTTTGATTCGAAGCTTCTCTTAATGCTCCACCAGAGCAAGGAAAATCATTTTTATGGCTATGAAACTTTATGTTGGGAATCTCTCGTTCCAAACTTCGAGCGAAGACCTGCAACAACTGTTTGCCCAGGCGGGCACCGTCGAGTCAGCAAGCGTGGTTGAGGATCGCGACACGGGCCGCTCGCGTGGCTTCGGCTTTGTCGAGATGGCTTCGAATGAAGAAGGTCAGAAAGCAATTGAGCAGTTCAACGGCACAGACTTTAACGGTCGCAACCTAACCGTCAACGAAGCAAGGCCGCGCGAAGATCGTGGCGGTCGCGGCGGTGGTGGCGGCGGACGTGGCGGCTTTGGCGGCGGACGTGGCGGCGGCGGTGGCCGGGGCGGCTATGGCGGGGGCGGTGGAGGCGGACGCAACGATCGCTCACCACGCTGGTAGGAAAAGACAGTGAATAGTGAATAGTGAATGGTAAATAGTGAATAGTCGAGACGACCGCGGTTTACCATTCACGTTCTCTCCGATGCCTGGGCTGAAATAAAATTGAAGCAACGCGCAACAACATCTATTCACTATTTACCATTCACTATTTACTGATTGAGGGGCGTTTATGGAAAAGCTGGAAAAGCAAACTTATGCCGTTGGCGACAGAGTCGAGAAGCTATGCGAAGTGTGTAATGAAGAGCGCGGGCACGTCGTCGCGTCAGTTACCAAGCGTGGGTTGATTTCGCGCGTTACCTGTCCAAAGTGCAGCACCAAGAGTTCGTTCTCAAACTCGGCGAAGCTTGCCAAAGGCCGCACCAAAGCAGAGAGCACTGACCCATACGATTGGACCAGGACCTATCGGGCGGGCCAGACAATGAAACATCCAATCTGGGGCTCAGGCGAGGTTACCGCCTTGATCGAGCCACGCAAGATTGACGTGCTTTTCGCAGATCGCATTCGGCGCCTGATTCATTCCCGGCCAGAAGCCTAAACAGAGAGAGCGCTTCGTTTTTGACGCTGCCGTGGGTTGGACGTCTTTAGAGATCTCCAGCTACCGGCAGCGTTTCAGTTTTTGCGGAAGCCTCGACCGCCCGCCAACGTTGCGGCAGTCTTACTTTTCCGGATGCAAACAATATCAACCAAAATGCGCCCGAAGTTGCCGACAACAATCCGGTAATCACAGTTAAGGTCCGTGGCGTAATCGCACGTAGCGACCATCCGGCGACCGCAGTTGAGAAAGTCCAAATCAACATTTCCGTCGCGCGATCGGTAGTTGATACACGCCCGCGCAATTTGTCCGGCACCAGGCGCATTAGCAGTGTCTCCTGCACCGCAAACTCCGCGCCCAACAAAAGGCGGCAAAAGAAGAGCAGCACGCAGGCCAGCCACAGGCTGGGCATCACGCCCATCAGCGCAAAGATCCCGCCCTGGGCCAGCAAACTCCAACCAATAAAGCCGGTGATTTTGCCGCGCACTTCAACATAGGTTCCGGCTCGCCGCGCAATCATCAGCCCGATAAACAGACCCATGCCGGCGGCAAAGTAGAGCGCGGCAACGGCCGAGTCACCGCTGATTCCATGTTCACCCGCGAACACAATGCCGCCAAGTCGATCCGAAATCAGATTGTTAGCACCGCCGCCGGTGGCCCATAACACGTTGGTAAAGATGATCGCCGCGACCGGGCCATGGCTGACGATGTATGACCAGCCTTCGCGTATATCGACCCAGAATGAAGCGCGCTTTGGTTTCTTTCGATCGCCTGCCATTGTGACCGCGACCTGCCGGGTTTGGTTATCGGGAATAAGCCAAACTGAAAACGCCGACGCCACAAAAGATATTGCGTTGACGATGAACGCTGCGCGATAGCCGACGTTTGCCGCAGTCAAACCGCCGAGCGCCGCGCCGAACGACATCAGCAGAAAGCGCGACGAGAACATTAGCGCATTGCCTGCAAGCAGATCGCGCTCGCCGGTGATGTTTGGGAGCGAGGCATTCTTTGCCGCTTCGAAGAAGGCGCCAAAAAGAGAAAGCAGTGCGGTGCACACATAGGCGATCCAGAACTGTTCCGGGCCACGAACCAACAGAAAGCCGAGCGCAACTCCGACGCGCGCCAGATCGGCAACAATCATCACCGTGCGGCGCGACCAGCGATCGACGAATGCGCCCGCGAGCGGAGCAAACAAGGTGAAAGGCACCAACCGCGCCACCAGCATGATAGTTGTTACTTCCGGATCTCCATGTGAAAGCGCGCGCACCAATCCCAGGCCGGCAATGAAGTTGAACCAGTTGCCAAGCTCGGAAATGACCTGCCCAATCCATAATCGTCTAAACGAGCGATTGCCACTCAGGAGCTGGAGGTAAGTTAGTGAGTCCATTCAATTTTATCCTGGGAGCGCGAGCGTCTCGCCCGCAATGAGCGCCGCAGGCGCGAACATTTCTTCGCGTGCTTAGCGCACGCTTTGCGGGCGAGACGCCCGCGGTCCCAGTAAAAAAGCCGCCTCGATAATCGGCGGCCCAATTCTCCATAATTGATTGAAGAGTTTAACCGCCGACAAATTTTGCTGCACGCTTTTCAAGAAATGCGCCGACGCCTTCCTTGAAATCCTGTGTTAGTCCCGATTGAATCTGTAATTTCCTTTCCAGTTCCAGTTGATTCGCATAATCATTAGTTGCGCTCGCTTCGAGCAATTTCTTGATTCTTCCGATCGCCGCGGTGGGCGCCTGGGCCAGCCTTTCGGCCCTGGCCATTGCCTGGGCCATCAGTTCCGCGTCGGGAACGACCGCATTGATCATTCCCATCGCGAGCGCTTCGGGAGCCGCAACCACGTCTCCGGTCATCATTAACTCGGTTGCCCGTTTCCAACCAATCAAGCGCGGCAAGATGAAACTGCCGCCGCAGTCCGGGACCAGTCCGATTTTTATGAACGCCTGGTTAAAGCGTGCGCTTTCGCCGGCGATGACAAGATCGCAAGCCAGCGCCAGGTTGCATCCGCCACCTGACGCGGCGCCATTAACTGCTGCGATAAATGGCAGCGGCGTCCTGCGAATGGCCAGTATGCATTCGTTCAGTAGTTGCAATGGTTCGTCAAAGAATGCCTCCACTTTACCGTCGCTTTCGGCCATGCTGCGCATCTCGCGCAAATCACCGCCGGCGCAAAATGCGCGCCCAGCGCCGGTCAGAACGATTGCGCGCGCGCCATCTGCCTGCGCTTGAATAACAGCCGCCAAAAACTCTTCGGCAACCTTCGTTGTCAACGCATTCAACGACTCGGGCCGGTTCAATGTGATCAGCGAAACCGCGCCACGCGCCTCTAATTGAATGGTTTCAAAAGTCATAGTTGTAATGCCAAGCGCAGTTCTTTGCCGGCGAGCGTTAACGGTCAACGCTTTCTCTTGTTCCTGTCTTCCGCAAGGCAGCGATCCGGCTTAAGTCAGTGGAAGTTTGACGCTAGGTTCTTTGCGCTGCACGATTCGCGCTAAAGCACTCGCCGCAGAGAACGGGACGTCCACTCGAAGGCTTGAAAGGAACGGTGTCCTGCTTGCCACATTGATCGCAAGTAATTTCAAACCTTTCACGTTCCCCGCCGCCTCCTCTTGAAGCGCCAAAGTTTGAACGGCGCGCGTCCCGGCAAGGCTTGCAGCGTTTTGGATGAGTCAGGTTGCGTTCCTGATAGTATTCCTGCTCGCGTTCCGTAAAAGGAAAAGTGTTTCCGCATTCGGCGCAAGTGATCTCGATGTCTGGCATAGGGCTGATTCTCCCACGAGTGCGGGACCGCGAAAGTTCCACACTCTTCACTTCGAAATTCGCGGCGAACTATCCTGTTTTGTTTTCCCTTGGCCTGCGTTCAGGATGAAGTTGCCAGCGAATGGTCAGATCTTCGCTTGCGGTCGCCAGAATTCCGAAACGGTCAAGTGGGGTTGAGTTTACTCCAGTGAGCCGAATGGTTCAATAAGATCGGAGGAGGCGTGTGGTCACGCCGCGATATTGTCTACCGCTAAAGTGCGTGCGATGCCACCTGGCATTAGGATGATTGAAGTTCAGCTACATGGCGGCGCACAGTTTCGCCCAGCGTTTGTAGGTTGTAGCCGCCTTCGAGGCAGGAAATAATGCGGCCCTGACAACTCGCCGCCGCCCATTGCTTCACTGCCTGAGTCAGCCCCACAAAATCTTCATCCTCCAGCAGCAGTTGCCCTAGTGGATCTCCTTTGTGGGAATCAAAGCCGGCGGAAATCATGATTAGATCTGGTTTGAATGTACTGCTGATATCATCCAGCGCTGCTTCAAAGATTCGCTTCTGTTCTTTGGCCAGCGTGTGCGCGCGCAAAGGTACGTTCAAAGTGTAGCCGGCGCCGCGCGCTATACCGGTTTCACCGCGTGAGCCGGTGCCGGGATACCAGGGATACTGATGCGTTGAAAAAAAGAAGACACTCGGATCGTCATAGAAAATGCCCTGGGTGCCGTTTCCGTGATGCACGTCCCAATCGATGATCGCCACGCGCTCAATTTCCGGATAATGGTTTTGCGCATAACGAGCGGCAACCGCCACGTTGTTGAAGAGACAAAAACCCATGGCTCGCTCGGCGGTTGCGTGATGGCCCGGCGGCCGCACCGCTACAAATGCATTCGTCGCTTTCCCCTGCATGATGAGATCGATCGCTTCACAGGCGGCACCCGTACCACGCAAAGCAGCGTCAAGTGAACGCATTGAGACGACGGTGTCCGCATCGAGATAGCCAGTGCCGTCGCTGACAACGCGTTCGATCTGCTTGTAAAGCTGCGGCGTGTGGCACGCCTGAACGTCGCCTTTGGGGGCCTTGCGTGCTTCCACTTCGAGCAGCGCCGGCCAAAGCTGCGCATCGTCACGGAGCGCTTTCATCACTACGCTGTAACGCGTAGGCGATTCCGGATGTCCTGGTCCAGTGTCGTGCTCGTGGAATAAAGGATGATGGACGATTGCAGTGGTCATTGAGAGTGAACAGCGAACAGTAAACAGTAAACAGAGGACGGTGAACCGTCAATTCTGGTGCATAGAACAATATGGCGCTTCAATCGGGCCGGTAGCTCCCTGTTCGCCATTTGCTGCTTGCTGTTTGCTGGTTACTGTTCACTGTTTACCGTTGCTGTGTCTTGAATCTCAGCAACGGGCAGTGCTTAAGACTTAAAAGCATACGCGTACATTTTTTCCTGCAGCGGCACTATTCCAAAATTCCCTGGAAAATGCGGGTATTGCTTAACTTTCTTTTGCGTTCATTATGACCGAACCTCGTTCAAAGTCAGGAATGCAGATTGCTCCTATCCCTTCCGAGTTCTCGATGTGCTCTCCCAAGACATTCTTAATGAGCAAACACGAGGAGATGGAATCAATGAAAAAATTTACGGTCATTCTTCTAAGCTTACTAATTCTGGTCGCGACCATCGTTCCGTCATACGGACAGACACGACGTCGTTCACACTTTGGACGTAAGGCGAGAACGGCGGCAATCGTCGCCGGCGGCGCCGGTGCGGGCGCACTTATCGCCGGCAAGAAAGGCGCGGCAATCGGCGCCGGCGGCGCCGGCCTCTACGCCTTTAATCGTGGCGCGGCGCGCAGACACTTCAAACATAGCACGCGCACTGCCGGCACAGTCGCGAGTGGCACCGCTCTTGGTGCCGGCGTTGGCGCCGCCGCAGGACATGGCAAAGGCGCGGCCATCGGTGCGGCAGTTGGTGCAGGGAGCTCGTATATCTATTCACGCAGCCGGCGAGCACGGCGTCGTTACTAACAATGAGATCTAAACGGAAACAGGAAGTAGCCGGGTAAACTGAAATTTGTTCGCCCGGTTTTTCAACGTCACTGACACTAAATACGATTCAACAGGAGAAATTCAAATGGCATACGACGATGAACAAGCGCGAAGAAGCAGGGTCGTGGTCGAAACACCCAATTCCAGGCGCGAAGTTACGCAAACGGAATCTGTTCGCAATGATCGCGGCGGCATTTCCGGCGCAACCGTAGGAATAATCGTGGTGGTTGCGATCGCGCTGATAACGATCGTCGTTCTGTTTCTCATGAACGGACAATCGACGGATACGACCAATGCAAACCTGGCAGCGCAGCAACAACCCGTCGCACAACAACCGGTGATTGTTCAACAACCAGCGCAGCAGCAACAGCCGCCAGTCATCATTCAACAGCCTGCGCCAGCCGGCCAACCTCCAGTAGTCATTAATCAGCCCGCGCCTGCGGGTGGCTCAGCGCCAATTAACAATTCCAACGACGGCGCAGTGCAGACGGCAATCGACAAGAAGATTAGCGATGATCCTAATCTCTCGAGCCTGGGGATTACGGCCACTGTGCTGGACGGCAAGGTAACTGTGACCGGAACCGTAAAGAGCGAAGCGCTCAAGTCTCAGATTGACAAAATGCTGAGAACAATCAAAGGCGTTAAGCAGGTTGATAATCAGATTGTGGTGATGAGCTAAGGGAACAGTGCTGAGTACTGAGTACACAGCGCTGAGTGCTGAAAGAAAAAGAGCGTCGCATTCCTTCCGGGGACTGCGGCTCTTTTCTTGCATTTCTAACTGGTCAGAGCTCTGCACTCAGCCTTGAGAACTCAGTCAGAAACTCGGTTATTCATAACTCAGCACTCAGCACTCAGCACTTTTTTAGTACCCTTCGGTATGCTGTCGCAGCCAATCGTCAAGTTCTTCTTCCGTAGGCTCGCGACCCAGCTCCTGACGCAGTCGCTGATGCAAAAATTCATGCTCAGCGCGAGCAGTATCACTTAATCCGGTCGACTCTTTGTCGGTGGATTTCTCGTCTTCAGAACTCATAAACTCGGATCTCCGCCGTTTCGACTGAAGTTTCGATTGTAAGGTTCGCTTCCTCGCCGGTCACCACCAGGCGCCGCTGAGCGCCGCTGGCAAAAAAGTTCACAGCCGTTATTACACATTCGATCCGGGGTTGTATCAAATGTCGCAGACTTTCAGCATGCAGCTTGTGCGTTAGCAACGCGTCGATGTCAGTCCGAATCTCGCTGCGCGTTTCGTCGTTCACCTCAAGCTCAGCGATCGCGACTGGATGCGGTAGTAATCCCATCTCGCCGTCAACGAACATGCTCCAGACAAATCCAATATCAAGCAACACGTAAAGCGTCTCGTCAAATGAAAAGTAACCGAGCACAGTCGAACCCTTGACGTGCGCGATCACGTGGTCCTGGTGCGTATTCGTTTCTTTTGCAGCCCAGTCTTCGCTCATGCTCGTTCTGAACTTTCATAGTTGAGCAATGCTTTCGCTTTCATAGCGGCAATGCCCGCCGAAAGCAACGATCCGGCGCCACCAATGACCACCGACAGCGGCGCGCCAATGAGAGATGCCACCACGCCGGCTTCAACCTCGCCCAGTTGCGGCCCGCCCATGAAGAAGACCATGTTGATGGAAGTCATGCGCCCCCGCAAATGATTCGGCGTTGCCAGTTGACGAATGGTTTGTCGCAGCACAGTGCTGACCGTATCCGCAGCGCCGGTAATAGCCAGCATCAGAAGTGAAAACCAAAAAGCGCGCGAAATCCCAAACGCGACGGTCGCCAATCCAAAGATCGCAACCGCCCAAATAACAATGCTTCCCTGACCGCGAAACCCACCGGCGCGCGCGATCAGCAGCGCCGTTACGACTGAGCCAACGGCAGGCGCGGCGGCCAATAGACCAACACCGCGCGCGCCGACGTGCAGAATCTCGGCGGCAAAGATCGGCAGCAATGCGGTCGCAGATGCAAAAAACGTCGCCGCGAAATCGAGCGTCATGGTTTGCACAATGACGGGTGTGCGCCAGACAAAAGCCAAGCCTTCTTTCAAAGCTGCATAGCTAACGCGGTTCGCTTGTTCATTCGCTTCGGTTATTCGTCCGCTGGTATGCATTGCTGCGAGAGCAGCAATGACGGCGACAAAAGAGATCGCGTTGATCCAATAGACGGCGGCTGGTCCATGACTGGCGAGTAGAAATCCGCCAATTGCAGGTCCGGCGATCAGGGCTACGTTGAAAACTATCAAACCGAGACTGACCGCATTGGGGAAATCTTTCGCCGGCACCAGCGTGGGCATTAGCGCCTGGCGCGCGGGAATGTCGAAAGCAGTCGCGCCTGACGCCGCTGCGGTCAATAGATAGATGGGCCAGACGCTTTGCAATCCTGCCAGGGTCACGAACGCGAGTGCAGCGGCGCTAATGAGCATTACTGTCTGCGTCGCGATCATCAGCCGCCGCCGGTCCATAGCATCGGCGACTACGCCACCCATCAGCGAACAAAGAATAATAGGGACGCCCTTGAAGAATCCCACCATACCGAGCGCAAACGCTGATTTTGTCAGCTGGTAAACGTGCCAGTTAATTGCTACCGACTGCATCTGCGAGCCGGTTACGGAAACGATTTGTCCTATCCATAACAAACGGAAATCGCGATGACGAAGGGCTGAAAAAGATGACTGAGAGTTTTTGCCGGCGAGGTGTTTGTTTGGAGGTGAATCAGGATCTGGCGCGGCCACAGCAGCTAAGGTTACATGTTTGCGCGCGCCCGCTCAAATCTATTCGACGTAGTGTTGGGCCAGTTGCGTTTGCAGTTTATCGGGTACCGACTTCCAGCTGGCTAAACAAAGTTCGTGCGTGGCAAAGTCGGAAAGGTGCATGCGCAGGACCCGCCAATGTTGTCTTGCCGCTTCATAGCTCCAGCGATAAATTGGTCCATTGCCGCGCCTGCTGTAAAAAAGCTCGACGTCACTTGCCGTTTTGTCTACGAGCTGTGTGTAGACGCGGATTCCATTCGTTGCTGCCATTTGTTTTTCCCCGACGCTACCTGCACAAGAGCTTATTTACAAACCGACAATCGCCGTGCGGTCTTTGCGACCGACTTCCAGGACGCCTCGCACCAACTCTGGTTCGACATCATCGTGAATTGCAGTGCCGTCACTATTCACCCTTGTAAAATGAACCAGTCCTCTTTTCACTTCTTCAAGGGCAATGCTTGTATTGCGGCGCCTTCTCTTGTTGGTTTCAATGCGCGGCTTTGAACCGTGCAGCAGTTGTTTTGCTCGCAAACCAGCGACGATGATCAGGCGAAATCGTGAATCGATGCCGGGCCAGGTACCCTCGTTTGCAACCCCAGTTAAAGGTTTATTGTCTGTTTTTTTAGTGCCAGCCATTTAGTTTTTTTCCGGAAGCTTTCGACGTTAATCCGTCTCTAAATAATGTCTTTCCGCGAGCTAAAGAAGTTTAGCCAACAAGAAAAGCGAGGGGAGTGCGACCGCGGCTATCACTAGAAGCTGCAGCCAATTCATTGCCGACTTTTTGCAGTTCGAACATCGTATCTTCCAAAAGGGTAAAATTCTCCCACAGTGATCGCATGAAGAAATCATTTGAGCAAGTCTCTTTACTTAGCAGTCGAATTACCATTCCGCATAACCCGCGCCAGTTCCTGATGGTCCAGCGCTCGCCCGCGGCTCAGTTTCATTAACGGATCCTCAACCAGCCAAAAACAGGCTTTGCCGCCATCCGTTGTCGTCAAATTTTTGAAGGCTGTTTCATCAAGTAACACGGGCCTGAAGCATTCCAGTCCCGTTTCGCGCGAACGCGCGACCATCGCAGCGCCAGTGTCATGAAATACGGGGACGCGAAAGCGTCCATGATCGTCCAGCGCAAACCAGTCGCCATTGGCTCGCTGCATCGCAAACAAGGTGCTCATTGCA
>WNFC01016326.1_pt1 | contig 10982 bp, 10 predicted proteins | sample 5400541 | NCBI WGS metagenome assembly WNFC01 (sample SAMN13153342, study PRJNA577476) | soil metagenome | isolation source: 120 cm saprolite under Douglas fir tree site 2 hole 2 replicate 1 | place: USA:California | collected 2015-04-18
TGCGATCCGATTCACCGCTACGGGACGGAAGAGCAGAAGAAAAAATTCCTGGTACCGTACGCGCGAGGGGAAAAGATCGGCTGCTACGCGTTGACCGAGCCCCAGGCAGGTTCGAACGCCGCCGCCCTGCAGACCAAGGCCGTTAAAAAGGGCGACACCTATGTGGTCAACGGCACCAAAGCCTGGATCACGAATGGCGGCGCGGCGGATGCGGCGATCGTGTACGTGAATACGGAGCCCGCGAAGGGCGAAAAAGGCATCACCGCGCTGGTCGTCGAAAAAGGCACTCCAGGATTCAAAGTCGGCAAGGAAGAAAAGAAACTCGGCATCAACGCGACGGCATGCAGTGAACTAGTTTTCACCGATTGCGTGGTTCCAGTGACGAATCGCATCGGCAACGAGGGCGAAGGCTACAAAGTGGCGCTCTCCACGCTCGACGGCGGGCGCATCGGCATCGCAGCGCAGGCCACGGGCATCGCGCAAGGCGCTTTCGAAGCGGCGCTGAAGTATTCCCAGGAGCGCATGGCCTTCGGCCACCCGATTTCGCAATTTCAGGCCATTCAATTCATGCTGGCGGACATGTCCACGGAAATTGATGCCGCCCGTCTGCTCATTCGAAAAGCCGCCTGGAAACAGGACACCGGCGCTCGTTTCAGCATGGATGCCGCCATCGCAAAACTCTTCGCCAGCGAAATGTCCACACGCGTCACCCACAAAGCCATCCAAATCCACGGCGGCAACGGCTACAGCCGCGAATATCCCGTCGAACGCAACTACCGCGACGCGCGCATCACCGAAATCTACGAAGGCACGAGCGAGATTCAGCGTCTCGTGATCTCTTCCTGGGTTCTGAAGTCTTAGCCGCCCCGTAGTATCCTGACCGCGTGCTAGAACTCGACTGCGGACTCGAATTCGATGCGACGCGGGCGGAAGAAGACTTCTTCCCTGCCCTGCCGCCGCGGCCTGCGGTTTGCCTGATCGAAGCGCGCGAAGAAAACGCCGAGCCGTTCCTGATTCGAACACAGAATCTGCAAAGAAGGCTGCAAAGGCTCCTCGGGCCTATCGATCCGGCAAGCAAGCGGCTGAATCTGAGCGAGTTTGCGCGCGGCATCCGCTACCGGCTGACGGGCTCGCCGTTCGAACAGACCCTCACCTACTACCATCACGCAAAGCAATTATTTCCAAAACGCTATCGCGATCTGATGCGCTTGCGGCCCGCGGCGGTCCTCAAGGTGAATTTGCGGAATGCGTATCCACGCTGCTACGTAACCCGCCGGATTCCCGTCGATGAGGCCGGCGCGCCCACTGGTGGCGCGTATTACGGCCCCTTCGCATCGCGGCGATCCGCGCAAGCTTTTGCCGAGCGGATCCTCGACTTATTCAAAGTGCGGCGCTGCCAGATCAAGATCCGCCGCGACCCTGCGTTTCCGGGCTGCCTCTACTCGGAAATGAAAATGTGCCTGGCGCCCTGCTTTGCGGGCTGCACAAAAGAAGAATACGACGTCGAAGTACAGAGGCTGGTGCAGTTCCTGGAAACAAGCGGAGGATCGCTCAGGTCGACGATTGAGGAGGAGCGCGAGAAAGCCAGCGAACAGCTGGATTTCGAACGGGCGGCCGCCTTGCACAAAAAAGTCGAGAAGCTCGATGAGGTTTTGCGCGGGAGGCCGGAACTCACGCGGCGGATTCAGGACCTGGACGCGGTGATTCTGCAGCGGGCCGCGGAGGAACAAACGATTGGCGTCTATCGCGTGCACTGTGGGAGGCTGGCAGAGCCGTTTTTCCTGCGATTCGCGGAAATTGCCAGCCAGCCGCGGTCGGCGGAGCAAATCTTTCGCGAGCATTTCGAAGCGGAGTCCACAACAACGTACGGAGATCTGGGCGAACATCTATGGCTGGTGGCGCGGTGGTATTACAGCAATCCGCGCGAGGGCGAGATTTTCTTCCGCGAAAAGGACTGGCCGTATCGTAGGATTCTTCGGGCGTGCTCGCGGCTTCTCGCGCCGAACACGAGCGAAGCCGAAAATAATCAGACACCGGGCCCGGCTCAACCGCCCGAAGGAGCGTCATGAGCAAATCCGCCACCAAAGAAGGAACCACGCGCTACGCGCAGAAGTTTGCAGGCCGCGCCGCCGAGGGCCATTTTCGAGAAACGCAGAGGCTGATGCTCTCCTCTATCGGAATCGGCACGTATCTCGGGCAACCGGACGCAAAGACGGATGAAGGATATGCAGCGGCGGCCGTCGCGACGGTGGAAAGCGGCATCAATGTGATGGACGCCGCGATCAACTACAGATTTCAGCGGAGCGAGCGAAGCATCGGCGCGGCCATCCGACTACTGGCGGCGAAAGGATTCGAACGCGAGGAAATCGTGGTGTGCACGAAGGGCGGTTACCTGACGCCCGATGGAGCAATGCCCGGCGACCCGAACGAATATTTCTTCCGCGAGTACATTCAGCCGGGAGTTTTCACGGCGAAGGATATCGCGGCCGGCAGTCATTGCATGACGCCAAAATTTCTGAAAACCCAGCTCGGGCGCAGCTTGAAAAATCTTGGCGTCGAATGCGTGGATGTCTATTACCTGCACAATCCGGAGACGCAGCTCTCTGAAGTGCCGAAGGAAGAGTTTCTGAACCGTGTCCGCGAGGCATTTACGTTTCTCGAATCGGCCGTCGAGGCGGGCGAGATTCAGTATTACGGGATGGCCACGTGGAATGGCTTCCGGCAAGATGCCCGCGCGCGGGATGCCATGCAGCTCGGGGAAATGGCGCAGATCGCGCAGGAAATTGCGGGAGGCAGGCATCATTTCCGGTTCGTGCAACTGCCGTTCAACCTGGCGATGACCGAAGCGCTGACATTGGGCAATCAATCGCTGCGCGGGCATCATCAAACGGTGATGGAGGCGGCGAACGAGCTGGATATTACGCTGATCGCCAGCGCTTCGCTGCTGCAAGGTCAAGTGGCGAAGAATCTGCCGGGCTTTGTCGCGGACGCGCTTGGGCTGGAAAACGACGCGGAACGGGCGCTGCAATTCGTGCGGTCCTCACCGGGAATTACGACCGCCCTGGTGGGGATGTCTCGCGCGGAACACGTGAAAGCCAATGCCCGGCTGGTGGGCGTGGCTCCGGCCACCGCCGAGCAGTTCAGTAAACTTTTTTCGCGCGGCGAAGGCGCTTGAACAAAAATCTAACGCAGAGTACACAGAGGACGCAGAGTTCACGGAGAAAGAAAAAGAGACGGAAATCCAGGAGCGCTAGTGACGGAGATGGAAGACCTCGTCGGTCAACCAGGCGTTGATTGCGCGACCCAGTTGGTCGAGTTTGCCGGCAAAGAAATGATCGACGCCTTCGACGACCACGAGATGATTGCCGCCGGGGAGCGCGGGGATGAGCGCTTTGACTTTTTCGATGGCGCCGTGCTCGTCGTTGCTTCCGTGCACGAACAGCTTGGGCTTGTCGCACTGGCGCAGGAATGAGAAATCAGTATTGTTGACGGGAATACCCAAGCCGATCAGGTGAGAGACGCGCGAGTCTTCGCAGCCGACGCGCATGCCAAGCCAGGAACCGAAACTGAATCCCGCAAGCAACAGCGGCACGCCAGGAAACTCCGAAGCAACAAATTCCAGCGCGGCGCGGACATCACCTTGCTCGCCGAAACCGCGGTCGTGTACGCCGGCGCTGAGCCCTGCGCCGCGAAAATTGAATCGCAAAACAGGAATGCCAAAGGCATCCAGCGATTTCGCCGTCTGGTAAACCACTTTGTTGTGCATCGTACCGCCAAAAAGCGGATGCGGATGGCAGACAACCGCGGCGAGCGGCGGACGCGCGGCGTCGGACGGAGTCCAGAAAATCGCTTCGAGGCGTCCGGCAGGTCCTTCCAAGAAAACATTGCGGGAGTCGTGGGTGATGGTCATCGATGCGCCGTGGACGAATTTGCAGTTTAGCGCATCGAAGGAAAAAGACCGAATGCGGCTGGCCATTCTCTACTCGTTTATTCCACGCGGCAAATACTGACGTCGAGGGCAATACTCCCTGGCACAGGAGTGAGGCGCACCACTTCGGAGAGGAATTCGCCGGTGCCATGCCAAGGCGCAGAAGCCGGGTCTTGAAACGCGATTTTCAAGTGATCCCCGAGCGCGTACTCGCGGTGACTGCGAAAGCGCATGCCCTTTGCCGAAATGTCGATGGCCATGGCCTCTTCAAACCAGGGAATCCGTTCCGGATGCACGCGGACGGGAATCGCGAGTGTCCTCCGCATACTTCCGCGCCGTTCGGGCTCGTGACGATTGGCACTTCCGTTCGAGGAAGACTTGGGCTGCTCTATGAAATGAAAAGCGACCGCGAATGTCGCCGGGGCATCGGAGATGCCGAGGGCGCGGGCGAGTTGATCCAATTTCGCAGAGCGTTCCTGCTCCGACGCGTTTTTCGACGGAACTTTCTCGCGTGCGTTGGTGGCGCGAATGACTTCAAGTACTTCGTCGCACCGTGCGACGCGCGCGAGAATCTCCGGTTGGCCATCGGAAAGCGAGGCGTCATAGGGAAAAGTGACCCACACCGTTACCCCCGGCGTGTGGGACTCCCTGGTGGAAACGAGCAGACCGCTGCGCGAGACGTCGATGGTATCTGCTAATTCGATTTTCTGGCCAAAGGGCGTGGTCCATCGCAGGCGTACCGGAAGGCGCATGTGCACACGGCGGTGCTGACGGCTGTTCATAGGCGTAACAGTACTGCCCCAAGGGCTGGTATAACCCTAAGTATACGACTCACATATTGAAACCGCCAAGACCTCGTACTAGAACAAAAATCCTTGATTTTCGCGTTGCAGTTTGCCTGGGCCGATGTTAGCTTTGCGCCGAGTCCTGCAGCCCCGGGGGTGTTGATGGGTGATGGAACAGAACGCCGCGAAGCACGGCGATTCACGATGAGTCTTCCCATGCGGGTTTTGCCGCGGGAGGCCAAAGGACGCGATCTGGACGCGCACACGCGGGATGTCAGTTACCGCGGGCTGTACTTCCTGGCTGATGCCAAGTTCGAAATTGGCAGCGAGATTGAGTTCGTCATCACTCTTCCGCAGCAAGTCACACAGTCGGGCGACGTAAATATCCGCTGCCTGGGAGAGGTTGTGCGTATCGAGCCCACCGAGAACGGCACTGTGGGCATTGCCGCGAAAATCGCGCGCTATGAATTCATGCCTGCGGCGGCAAGCGCCGCGTAGGACTTCTTCCCCCACTTTTCGGGTAACTCCCCTCTCGTGTCAGCAACTGAGTACAATACGGTGGATGGATATTTCTGCTGGGGGAAGCCATGTATCACTACGACGCCAAGATTGCACTTGAGGAATTGCAGGAAGAGGCGCTGCTCCCGCATCCCGTAAAACTGCGTGACATGATTCTGCGGACGAAGCTGGGGCCGCAGGACGCGCAGCTCCTAAATCACGATTTTCAGGACTACCTGACGCGGTTCGGGGAACTGCAAAAAGTCGCGCGGGGTATCCTGGAAAAAATCGCCGCGGGCCAGCCTAAGAGTTCCTAGTATATGCTGATGACGATAGTCTTTTTCCGAATGCTATTTCGATTTTAGCGGCACCTGACGGCAACGCCGGCTTGAACTGACCTTGGAAAGATCTGGCTATTCGAGTGGGGCAATATACCGCCTTTGTTATTCAAGTGGTTGGCATCGCCCAGGATGCACCGACGCTGGTAGACTGATGGAGCCCGGTGGAAGGACGCGGGCTGACAAATTTCGATGCGACGCCATACACTGCTGATTGACGCGGACGACACGCTCTGGGAAAACAACGTATTCTTCGAAAAGCTGATCGAGGATTTCATCAGCATCGTCGAGCCGTATGGCTATACCCGCGCGTACATTCGCCACATCCTCAATGAAACGGAACGCAAGAATATCCGGCAGTACGGCTATGGCGTGCGCAGTTTTGGCCGCTCGCTGGAAGAAACCTACATAAAGCTTGCGGACCAGATGGCGAAACGCGAGACCCTGGCGCTGATTCATAGCCGCGTCATCGACTTGGAGCGAACGCCGCCGAAAATTCTGGACGGAGTGCCGGAGACGCTGGCGTATCTCACCGAGCGGCACCGGCTGATTTTATTTACGAAAGGCGAGCCGGCGGAGCAGGCGGCGAAAGTCGAGCGATCTGGACTGCAGGGCTTTTTCGAGTTCATCGAGATCGTTCCGGAAAAAGATCCCGAGACGTATGGCGGACTGGTTCACAAACACAAAATCGTAAAGACTCACGGCTGGATGATCGGGAACAGCCCGCGCAGCGACATCAATCCAGCGATGAAGATCGGCCTCAACGCCGTCTACATCCCGCACCAGCACACCTGGCATTTGGAGCATGAACCCGTGGTGGCGGGCTCCGGAAAACTGGTGATCCTGCCTGCCTTCCGCGAGCTGCGCAGTCATTTCTAGAGTGGGTCTAGCGCGGACTGACTGCCCAAATTGGACGTTGTACCCAGCGTGGTATGCCCGAATCTAATCGCTTGTGACACCCGCGAAGGAGACGCCCATGGCTACGACGACAATTTCCCCGCAAACCGACTGGCGGCAGGAGTGGTTCGAGATTGAAGACGCGACGTACCTGAATTTGGCGGGCCAGTCGCCGATGCCGAAAGTGTCCATTCGCGCCGTGCAAGCCGCGCTCGAAGCGAAAAAATATCCGCACCAGAAGCCGGACTCCACGTTCTTCGAGGTGCCCAACCGCATCCGTGCATCCATCGCGAAGCTGATCGGCGGGAAGCCCGAAGAGGTGGCGCTGACGAGCGGAGCGAGCGCGGGGGTGGCGGCGGTCGCGTACGCGCTGACGTGGAAGCCGGGCGACGAGGTCATTACGGCAAAGGGAGAATTCCCGCTGCAATACACGGCGTGGAAGCCGATGGAAGAACGCGAGGGGCTGAAGCTGAAAATTGTTTCTCCCCGCGAGCGGTTCATCACGGCGGATGACTTGATTGCGGCGATCACTCCGCGGACACGGGTTGTGTCCGTGAGCCTGGTGCGGTACGACGACGGCTCTCTGCTGGATGCCGCGCGCGTTGCCGACGCGTGTCACAAACAGGGGGCGCTGCTTTTGCTGGACGCCAGCCAGTGCTGCGGCGCATTGCCGATGGATGTCAATCAACTGGGGGCCGACTTTATTGTGTCCGCCGGGTACAAGTGGCTGCTGGGTCCCTTTGGCACGGGATTCTTTTGGGTGAAGAGCGAACACCTTGGAATCGTGCGACCGGGACCGTTCTATTGGATGGCTGTAGCGGGTTCGGACAATTTTGCAGCGTTGAATTTCGATGACCCGAAGCCCGCGGCAAGCGCGAAGCGGTGGGATTCGCCGGAGTGGGCCAGCTATTTCAATTTCAACTTAGCAGCGATGGACGTCTCCGTGGATTTTGTGGTGCGCATGGGACCAGAGTTGGTCGAGGCGCACAACCGGAAATTGATCGAACTGATGTTCGAGCGCCTCCCGAAGGACCGCTTTGTCCCGGCAAGTCCTCTGGACGCCGCGCGACGCGGCCCGTACGGGTGTTTTGCGGCGCGAAGCCCGGAGAAAACAGCGGAACATTACCATCATCTGCGGAAAGAAAATGTTGTTGTAAGCCTGCGCGAAGGCAACATTCGCGTCTCCCCCCACTTGTATAACACCGAGCGCGACATCGACCGGCTCATCAGCGTGGTTACTCCGTGACCGGGCAGGAAACCTGGCCAAAGATCGCTGTCGTTGGGGCGGGCGCCGTGGGTGGATATTTCGGCGGACTGCTGGCGCGCGCGGGTGCGCCGGTGGTAATGATCGGGCGTGCGGCGTTCGTCGGAGCCGTAAAGAAGAGCGGACTTTTCCTGGACACATTGCAGTTTCAAGAGAGTGTGCGAGTCGAGGCGTCCACCGAACTCAGCGCAGTTCGCGGCGCGGAGATTGTCCTCTTTTGCGTGAAGACGACGGACAACGCAACGACGGCGCGCGCGCTGGCTCCGCTGCTCGCTCCCGGCGCGCTGGTGCTCAGCCTGCAAAACGGCGTGGACAACGTGGAACAGATTCGCGCCGCAGCCGCGATCGAAGCGCTCCCGGCCGTAGTTTATGTCGCGGCTTCGGTGCCTGAACCCGGCCACGTGAAACATGTCGGCCGCGGCGATCTGGTCGTCGGACCGGAAAACGAGAAGACGAAACGAATCGCGGCGGTTTTTTCGCGCGCCCAAGTGCCCTGCCGAATTTCCGAGAACATCGAAGGCGAGCTCTGGACCAAGCTGGTTTGGAATTGCGCGCTGAACGCCGTCTCCGCGCTGGGCCGCGCGAAGTATGGCCACTCCGCGCTGGGCCGCGCGAAGTATGGCCAGATCACCTCCAGCACCGATGCGTGGAAAGTTGTCGAGACGGCGGTCTATGAGGTCCTGGCGGTCGCGCACGCCGCTGGAATTCATCCACCGGGGTTGGAAGACCCTCGGGCGGCGTTGGCAGGCGCCCTCAAAATTGCCACGCAGATGGCGGAGGCGCTTTCCTCGACAGGACAAGATATGAACCGTGGAAAGCGCACGGAGATCGATTCTCTGAATGGGTATGTTTCCCGCCGCGGTGCGGAACTGGGCGTCCCCACGCCGGTAAACCACGCGCTCTTCGCCCTAGTGAAGCTGGCGGAAGGGCGTTCGTAGGTCCTCATACCTTAGATCTCACCTTGAGCTCCGGATCTCGCTTCGCTTGGGTGATTTTTTTTTTGGGGGGGGGGGTACACCCCCCATTACATGCATGATTATCAAAATAAAGGGCTTACAAAATGGGCATTTCGCAAGCGATTGATTCTAAAAAGCTTGTCTTTTTGTGGTCAATTTGACACAGAAAGACGCGCTTGATGGGAAAAATGAATTGTCTTAGGTGCCTATCCCCGGGATGCTTCTGTGGCCGTTTGGCTTGGCGATCGCGTGGTTATCTACAAGAACAACCATAGCACAGATTAGAGAATTGTCAAGGAGGGGGTGGGCGGGTGACAAACCTCTTTAGACAATGTCCCCTTTCTTACCTCGATTAAAATGTCCCCTCGGGCGAACGATTGTCGCTGGATATTGTTGACGGCTGGGCACTTGGGGCGCAGCGGTGCTGCGCCCCTACATAGGAATTTCGAGGCGAGGGAAGCTCAATCAGGGGCCGGGACGCGGGCAACGGCGGCTAGCGATCGGGCGGGGCGTGGAAGGGGATGTGGACGATGGCCTCGAGGTCGACGGGGGTGCCTTGTTTGGTGGCGGGGCGGAACTTCCACTGGCTCAGTGCTTGCATGGCGTTGGCGTCGAGCTGCTCGTCGATGCCGTGTACCAATTGAATGCTGTCGACCGAGCCGTCGCGGCGAATCACGGCGTAGAGCACGACTTCCCCTTCCACACGCTCATTGATCAGTGTGGGCGGATACTTCGGATCAATCTTCCTTAGAGGTCCAGGGGCGGAAATGTCCGAGGAAGCCAGGCGGGGGCCTGCGGAATCCGTGCGCAGTTCGGAGAAATTGAGAATCCAGCTTCCGGTGGCGCTGTTGAGGTTGGGCATATTGACGAGCATCTTGTAGATCTTTTTCGAGGCAAAGATCTGCTCGGGTTGCGCGCCGGGTGGAAGAGTCGTGAAATTCGGGGGTCCGGTTCGTTCGGGTGCGTCGTTGGCCTTCGCATGGGAATCGGGCCTAGCGATCGGCGCACGGGGAGTCGGCGGGACCGCTTTCGGGGAGCCGCCGAGACCGGAGATGGCGCTGCCGCCGGTCGGATGGCCGCCACTGATGCTGATGTCCAAGCCGTTTTTTCCGCCGCCATTGCCCGTGGCCGTTCCGCCACCACTTGATGAGTTGCCGCCTGTACCGCCGTTGGAGCCGGGAGTACCGTTCGCGGAGCCGCCGGGAACACCGGGTTGCTTGCCTTCAGGTGAAATGGAAACATGAGCGGCGAGATTGCCTTGCGGCGGGACGACGGGTGCAGGCGGGGCGGGCGCGGCCGAGAGAGCGATGAACGTAGCCGCATTTCCGTTCGCGACGCCGGACTGGGCAGAAGCGACTTCTGGTGCAGGTTCGAGTTCACCAGCTTGCGCGCGTGCTGCGGGGCGCGGAGCTCCGCCGGCGTTCAGTTCCAATTTGGGACGCGCGGGAGCGTTGGGCAGCATGGACGGGGCGATGTCAGCCAGCTTCTGGTCGAGTGTGGGAAGGTCGGGGGCCGGAGCAGTGGTCATTTTCACTTTGCGAAGTTCGCGAGGGCGCAGCTTGGAGAGAGTTTCCCGGCTGATTTGGAGACGAGGACGCGCAGGGCCGGGGAGTTGCTGGAATTGGACGATATTGGGGAGGCTGGGAAGAATCTTCGGCGGCTCGAGGGGAGCGGCGGAGTTGACGAGTGTCTGGCGCGGGTGAGTGGGGTGAGCGGGATCCGTGAAGATGCGCTGCCGCGGGTGGAAAGCGTCGGCACCTTCGGGGGGAAGGGGCTTATCGGGTTCGCCGCGAGGGCTTGGTTTGGCTTTCGGTGACTTCATGTCTACCAAAGGGAAATCGGCGATGGGGCCGGACCAGGTGAGCTCCGCGTTATCGAAGGCGGCGAAGTGGGTTGGGGCGGCAGGAAAGCGCGGGGACGGCATGATGATAAAGACGACATGCCACAAGGCAGCGGCGACCAGGGCGCGGCGGGGGATTTTGCGCTCGACCCAACATTCCTTGAAGAAACTGTTGGCCAGGAAGTTCTTTGGGACGCGGGTCCGGGTCAGGACGGCGGCGATGCTGCTGAAGATGCCCTGGTGGAACCCGCCCCAGGCAACTTCGAGTTTTGGGCCCTCGCCTGTTTCCAGGCGGACTTGGCTGGCGGCAGGTTTGGCAGCCTGACCGAGAAGATTGGATGTAACGTTGACCTGGTCCCAGGACATGTTGAGTTCTATTGTACCGTGCCGCAGTAGCCCGGCCCTATTCCTGATAGACGTGCGTCGAACACTCCTAGATAGATGAAACCCGGCTGGCGGGGGTTTACTTGGCCGAG
>WNFC01009117.1_pt1 | contig 10981 bp, 12 predicted proteins | sample 5400541 | NCBI WGS metagenome assembly WNFC01 (sample SAMN13153342, study PRJNA577476) | soil metagenome | isolation source: 120 cm saprolite under Douglas fir tree site 2 hole 2 replicate 1 | place: USA:California | collected 2015-04-18
CGACGAGCTGTCGAGCGCCGACTTGCGCCGCGTCAGCTCACGCGCCTTTCGCGCGGCCATGCGCGCGCGCATCGCAGCGATGGTCTTGTTGATGATCGCGCGCGCGTCCTGGGGATTCTCTTCGAGGAACTGCGCGAGCTGCGCATTCACCGTCGTCTGGACGAGACCCTCGACGCCGGGATTGCCGAGCTTCGTCTTCGTCTGGCCCTCGAACTGCGGATTGCGCAGCTTCACGGACACGACGGCGGCCAGACCTTCGCGAACGTCCTCGCCCTCGAGCTTCTCGTCCTTCTTCAGGAGCTTCAGGTCCTGCGCCTTGCGGTTCAGAGTGCTCGTGAGGGCACTGCGAAAACCGGAGAGATGCGAGCCGCCTTCGACCGTGTTGATGTTGTTGGCGAAGGTGAAGACCGACTCCTGGTAGGAGTTGTTCCACTGCATCGCCACTTCGACCGAGCCCTGGTCGGTCTCGCCCTCGAAGTAGACGATGTGCTTGTGGACCGGGTCCTTCTGCTCGTTGATGTAGGCGACGAAGTCCCTGATCCCGCCCTCGTAGTGAAACTCGACCGTCTTGCCGTCGGCGCGCTCGTCGGTGAGCTTGATGGTGAGGCCCTTCGTGAGGAACGCGGTCTCACGCATGCGCTGCGAGACGGTGCCGGCATCGATGTCGATCTCCTCGAAGATCTCCGTGTCCGGCATGAACGAGATCGTCGTGCCGGTCTCCTCGGGCGACGCGTCCCCGACGACCTCCATGTCGCCCTTCGGGACGCCGCGTGCGAACTCCTGCCGATAGGCCTTGCCGTCGCGGCTCACGTCCGCGACGAGCCATTCCGAGAGTGCGTTCACAACGGACACGCCGACGCCGTGCAGGCCACCGGAGACCTTGTAGCCGTCCCCGCCGAACTTGCCGCCGGCGTGGAGCTTCGTCAGCACGACCGTCAACGCCGGCAGATTCTGCTCGGGCATGAAGTCGACCGGGATGCCGTGACCCCAGTCCCGAACCGTGACGGAATGGTCCGGATGGAGGATCACCTCGATGCGCTCGTTGCGTCCCGCGAGGGCCTCGTCGACGGAGTTGTCGACGACCTCGTAGAGGAGGTGATGGAGGCCCCGCTGACCCGTCGAGCCGATGTACATGCCCGGGCGCAGCCGGACCGGCTCGAGGCCCTCGAGAACGGTGATGTCTTTTGCTGTATAGGACGTTTCAGTCATGAAAAAAGCCCTGCAAATGCCGCATTTGCGGGCTGCACTAAGTGTATCAGAACGAGCGGTCGCCCGGGCGCTCTGCGGCGGCTTGCGCGAGGCTTGCGCGGGCCGCTCGGGCGACCAGTTCGCGGAGCTCTTCGTCCTCGATCGCGGACGCCCACTCAGCCGCTTCGCGCGCCTGTTCCAGGGTAGCTTTCGGGCGGTCGGGCGGAGGGTCCGCGGGGCGCTCGGGTGACGCTTCCGGCAGTGGCCCCGGCGCGAACTTCAGCTTCGGTTTCGTCGGCAGCCGCGCGGAGATCTCCGCAGCGCGCTGCGTCAGCTCGAACCCCCACACTGCGTCGCGCGTGTTCACGAGCAGAGTCCCGTCGCGCGTGAAGCGAGCGGGCCACGCATGGCGCGCGATCTCTTCACCGACGGCCGCGGGCCACGCCGCAACCGTGTCCCCGATCCCGCCCTGCGGGCCGAAGCGTGAGAGCTCGCTCTTCAGCTCGTCGCCGAGAGGCTCCATCACGCCGCCTCGCGGACCGCGCCGGGAACGACCTCGAGGAGCTGACTCGGCTCCGCCGGCAGCATCGCCGCGTCGGTCGCGGTGACGAGCGCCTGACCGACGCGTCCGACGCGCGCGGCGAGTATGCGGCGGCGCCCCGGATCGAGCTCCGAGAGCACATCGTCCAGGAGCAGCAACGGCGGAAAGCCGCGTCGGTCGGTGATCAGCTCGGCCTCGGCGAGCAGGAGCGCGAGCACGGCAAGCCGCTGCTCACCCTGCGAGCCGAAGCTGCGCAGCTCGCGCACACCGGAGGCGATGACGACGTCGTCGAGATGCGGGCCGAGCCCCGTCACACCCCGCTCGAGATCTCGGTCGAGCCGGTGCTCGAGCGCCGAGGCCGACAATGGTGCCCCGTCATAGCGCAGCTCCGCAGCGGCCAGCCCGAGCTCGCCGGCGCGTTCCGCAAACGGGGGCCCGAGCATTGCGAGCGCCTCGTGGCGAGCCGCCACGAGCTCTGATCCGAGCTCGGCCACCTGGGCCGTCCACGGCGCAAGCGCGTCCCGCGACGAGAACCCCGCCGTGACACGACGCAGCGCCGCGTTCCGCTGCCCGACCGCAGCACCGTAATCGGCAGCGAGCTGTGCGCGCGCCGGAGACAGACGCCCGAGCGCACGGTCGAAATACGCACGCCTGGCAGCAGGTGCGCCCTTCACAACGCCGAGGCGATCAGGTGTGAAGACGAGCGTCGCCGCCTCTGTACGCAGCTGCTCCGCCGCACGAAGCGGCGCACCGTTCAGCTTCGCGCGCTTGCCCACACCCGGTTCGAGAATCACCTCGAGCTCGGCAGGCACTGTCCCACGCCGGCCGCGCACCGCGATCCGCGAGACGGAGGCGCCGAACCGGATCAGCTGCGCGTCGATACGGGTGCGCGGCGAGAAGCCCTGCGTCCCCACGTGCAGCGCCTCGAGCAGGTTCGTCTTCCCGACGCCGTTCGGCCCCACCGCGAGCACGAGCCCGGGGCGCAGGCCGAGCTCGAGCCGCGCGTAGGAGCGAAAGTCGACGAGGGAGACCGTCTCGACGATCAGCCGGGGAGGCGAATCGGCATGACGAGGTAGGTGAAATCGTCCCCCTCGCCCTGGATCACGGCCGGCCGGAGCGGGCTGATCAGCTTCACGCGCACGTCGTCGCCCTCGAGCGACTCGAGCCCGTCACGCAGGAAGTCGGCGTTGAAGCCGATCTCCAGCGTGTCGCCCGTGAAGCCCACCGGCATCGACTCCCGCGACTCGCCGACCTCGTGCGTGCGCGCAATCACCGTCAGCTCACCTTCGGCAAACCTGACCTGGAGCGGTGTCGAGCGCTGGATCATCACCGACGCGCGGCGCACGACGTCGAGCAGCTCACCGCGTGGCACCGTGAGCTCGTATTCGAACGCCTCGGGCAGCAGCTGCTTGTAGTTCGGGAACTGGCCGTCGATCCGCCGCGTCGTCAGCCACACGCCGGAGGTGGCGAAGATCACCTGATTTTCGTGCACGCCGACCTCGACCTCGTCGCCGGAGGTCGCGATGCGTGCAAGCTCCTGCAGCGCGCGCGCCGGCACGATCGCCTCGAGCTCGGGCACGGTGCCCTCGAGCGCGGTTTGCTTGACGGCGAGACGATACGAGTCGGTAGCCGCCATGACGAGCGTCCCGGCGGTGAACTGGACGAGGATGCCCGTGAGCACCGGACGCGACTCGTCACGCGACGCCGCGCGCGCGACGCGGCCGATCGTCTCGAGCAGCGGCTCGCGGTCGACGGCAAACGTCGTCACGGCATCGAGCTCCGGTAGGCGAGGAAAGTCCTCGGGGTTGTACGTATGCAGCGTGTAGCTCGCCGTGCCAGAGGTGACGTGCACGACCGACTCGCTCGGACGATGCTCGATCGCGACTTCGTCCGCCGGCAGCAGACGCGCGATTTCGGCAAGCGTCTTGCCGGGCAGCACGATTGCACCGTCACCTTCGATCTGCGCCGGAACGGTTGCGCGCAGCGAAAGCTCCATGTCGGTGGCGGCAACACGTAGCTCGCTACCTTGAGCCTCGAGCAAAATCCCGGACAGGATCTGCACCGATGTACGGGTCGAGACAGCACGCGAGACGACGCTCAACGCCTGAACGAGCTCGTCCTTCGAGCAGGTGATTCTCAGTCCGCTTCCCACAGTGGCGCCCACGCTGTCTGCAGTTTCAATCATTTAAGAAATCCTTGTAGAGGTAGTAGAGAGTGTGGACGACGGGGAAGACGGCGCTAGACGGCTTGGTTGAGCCGAGTCTGCTCTGTACGCGCCTTGGGGAGAGATGGCTGCTTTGAACAGAACCATCGGGCTAGCGAACCTGCTTCACACGTGCGGTCAATTCTTGCACGAGGTTGTACACAGACCTGTCCTCACGGATGAGACGCGCGATCTTCGACGTCGCGTGGATCACCGTCGTGTGGTCGCGGCCGCCGAACTCCTTGCCGATCTTCGGGAATGAGGAGTCGGTCAGCTCGCGCGACAGGTACATCGCGACCTGGCGTGGATACACGATGTTCTGGGAGCGTTTGTCGCCGCAGAGCTCCTCGAGCGACATGTTGAAGCGCTCCGCCACAAGATCCTGGATACGCTTGATCGAGACCTCGGCTGCCTCACCCTGAGGGAAGACGTCCTTGAGCACGTCCTGGGCGAGCTCTACCGACATTGCGCGGCCGGTGAGGGACGAGAATGCAACTACACGCGTGAGCGCCCCTTCGAGCTCGCGGATATTGGTGGAGACGCGGCTGGCGATGAAGGTCAGGACCTGCGGATCGGGGACGTGAATACCGTCCGTCTTGACCTTCTTGCGCAAGATCGCGATCCGGGTCTCGAGGTCGGGCGGCTGAATGTCCGTGATCAGGCCCCACTCGAAGCGGCTGCGCAGCCGCTCCTCGAGCGTTGCGATGTCGCGCGGCGGCCGGTCGCTCGACATCACGATCTGCGAGCCTGCCTCGTATAGCGAGTTAAACGTGTGGAAGAACTCCTCCTGGATGCGCTCTTTGTGCTCGAAGAACTGCACGTCGTCGATCAGGAGCACGTCGTAGGTGCGGTAGCGCTGCTTGAAGCCCTCGATGCGCTTGTCGCGAAGCGAGTTGATGAAGTCGTTCATGAACGTCTCGCTCGTGACGTAGCGAACGCTGAGCTCGCCCGTGTGCTCGCTGACGTACTGCGCGACCGCCTGGAGCAGATGGGTCTTCCCGAGTCCGGTGCCGCCGTAGATGAAGAGCGGGTTGTACGCCTGCGCCGGCGCTTCCGCGACTGCGAGCGCGGCAGCGTGGGCGAAGCGGTTCGACGAGCCGATCACGAAGGAGTCGAACGTGTACTTCGCGTTGAAGCCGCCGCTTTCGGGGCGGCCGGGGATGCGCTCGACGACGGCCGGGCCCGGGAGCGGCTCGTCGCCGTCCTCCTCGTCGATGCTGCCGTTTCCGGCAGCGTGCTCGGCCACGCGGAGCTCGAGCGGCCGCTCCGCGCCGGTCACGTCGCGAATCGCCGCGCCGATCAGGCCGCGGAAATGGCCCTCGATCCAGTCGCGGGTGAAATCGTTCGGGACGCCGAGGACGAAGCAGTCGTCAGAGAGCTCGAGGCCCGTGACCTCTCCGAACCAGGTTCCATACGTCGTGTCGTTGAGGGAACCCCTGAGCCGACCGGCGACTTCACTCCACAGGCTCTCGGCCGTCAGCTCGATTTGGTGCTCCACTCTGCTGCCAGCTCCTGACTCGTGAACCCGGAGCGCGAGCATAGCAGCGTCTCGAACGGAGCCAAAATCCGCTGATTTGCAGGGCTTTACTCCTACACCACATTCCCTCCACAGCTGTGGACAGTGATGGGGGAAACTCCCGCCCGGCGCATCGTTGCGCGCGACACGCCTGTGGAGAAGTCGGTGGACGACCGTCGTCTATACTGACGCCTCGCTGTCCCCCGGCTTGGGGGAATTTCTCTGTTCGGAGTCCCTTTTCATGAAGCGCACCTACCAGCCCAACGTTCGTCGCCGCAAGCGCAAGCACGGCTTCCGCGCCCGCATGTCCACGAAGGCCGGGCGGATGATCCTTAAGCGCCGCCGCTCCAAGGGCCGCGCGAGTCTCTCGGCCTAGTAGTCGCCCCGCGTAAGCTGGACGCATGAAGCGCGTGAACCGCCTGTCCCGCTCGCGGGACTTCGACGCCGTCTATCGACAGGGGCGGTCGGTGTCGTCGCGCTTCCTCGTCCTCTACTGGTTTCCGCACGAGGATCCGGGCGCTCCGCGCTTCGGCTTCTCGGTGCCGAAGTCCGTCGGCGGGGCTGTCGAGCGCAATCGGATCAAGCGCCAGCTTCGTGAGGTGTGGCATGCGCGGCTCGACCACGTGCCGGCCGGCAACGATTACGTCCTGATCGTGCGGCCCGGCCTACCGGACGCTGTCGCGGCGAACGGCTTCGAGTGGCTTGGGGCGCGCGTCGACGAGGTGCTGGCGATGACGAAGGTCGCCGCCTGATGGCCATCCGCCTCGGTGTCGGCCTCGTCTGGCTCTATCGCGTCACCTTCGGGGCGTTGTTCCCGACGACGTGCAAGTACCACCCGTCCTGCTCGCAGTATGCGATCGACGCGGTGCGCGCGAAGGGCCTCGTCCGCGGCAGTCTGCTCGCCGCCTGGCGGCTCCTCCGCTGCAATCCGTGGAGCCACGGAGGCTTCGACCCCGTCCGGTGAACAGCATCGTCTCGTTCATCCTCGCGTCGCCGCTGACCCCGCTCGAGCATGCGGCGCGGCACGTCCTCAACTGGCTGCATTTCAGCGTCGGCCTCTCCTGGGCGTGGTCGATCGTCGCGCTGACGGTGATCGTCCGGATGCTGCTCGTCCCGCTGACGGTCAAGCAGATCCACTCGATGCAGAGCCTGCAGCGCCACGCGCCGCAGATGAAGGAGATCCAGAAGAAGTACAAGCAGGACAAGCAGAAGCAGAACGAAGAGTTGATGAAGTTCTACAAGGAGAACCAGATCAACCCGGCTGCGTCGTGCCTGCCGATGCTCGTGCAGTTGCCGGTCTTCATCGCGCTCTACTACGCGCTACGCGCCTTTGCCAAGCATCCACCGGGCGGGGCCGCCGCTGTGGCCCACCACGACTTCGCGTGGCTGCACTTCATCCCGTCGATCGCCGACCACACGACGTCGCACTGGGGCGGATTCGTGCTGCTCGTGATCTACGTCGCGAGCCAGATGGCGTCGACGGTGTTCATGGCGGCCACCGTCGACAAGATGCAGCGGACGCTGTTCATGGTCATGCCGCTCGTGTTCGTGTTCGTGATCGCGCGGTTCCCGGCCGGGCTCGTCCTCTACTGGGTGACGACGAACCTGTGGACGGTCGGGCAGGGTCTCATCACCCGCCGGCTCGTGCCGAAGACCCCCGCACCGCTCGTCGAGAAGAAGAGCTCGCGTACGCCGCGCAGCGACGACGGCGACGGCGGCGGGAACGGGGCGAAGCGCTCACCCGAGTCGCCGAAGCCTGCGCCGCAAGCGGCCGCGTCCGCCGCTCCGCGCAAGGTCCGCCGGAAGAAGAAGGCCGGCCGGCGGTGACCGAGGGCGACGTCGTCGTCGAGGCGACCGGTGAGACGGTCGGCGAGGCGAAGTGGGCGGCGCTTCGGGAGCTCGAGCTCCGGCATCCCGGCGTCGACAAGTCGGCGGCGCGCTTCGAGGTCGTGACCGAGGGCGAACGGGGGCTGCTCGGCGTCGGTTATGCGCCGGCGCGGGTGCTCGCCAGCGTCCCGGCATCCGCGCTCGCTGCGGTCTCGTTCGACGACAGCGGCCTCGCGGGCGAGGTGCGCATGCTCGTCGGCCGGATCACCGCTGCGCTCGGGGTTGCGGGCCGGGTGGACGTGCACGAGGACGACGACACGATCACGGTCACATGCTCGGGCGCGGACGTCGCGCTGCTGATCGGGCGGCACGGCCAGACGATCGATGCGGTGCAGTACCTGCTCAACGCGATCTCGCATCGTGCGTACGGGGATGAGCGCAAAGAGGTCGTGGTCGACACCGCGGGTTACCGGGAGCGCCGTCGCGCCACCCTCGAGGCGCTGGCTGAGCGGTCTGCCCAGCAGGTGCGCGCGAGCGGCGAGCGCGTCGAGCTCGAGCCGATGACTGCGGTCGAGCGGAAGGTCGTGCATCTGAAGCTGAAGGAGCTCGAGGGCGTGCAGACGTCCTCGGAGGGGACAGAGCCGAATCGGTACGTCGTCGTCCTCCCTGCTGACTGACTGGCTCGCGGCGGTCGTCGCCACGCCCGGCCTGACCGCGCTGCGGGAGCCCGTGCAGGCTCGCGCGATGCTGCTGGACGATGCACTACGGGCCGTTGAGATCCTGCGCGGCATCGCAGGCCCGATCGTCGACGTCGGCTCCGGGGGCGGCTCGCCCGGCATCCCGCTCGCGGTTGCGCTCCCGGACCGCGACCTGACGCTCCTCGACGCGGAGCGGCGCAAGTGCGACTTCCTCGAGCGCTGGGCTCCGCCGAACGCCCGCGTCGTCTGGGGACGGGCGGAGGAGCAGGAACCGGACGCGTACGGTGTCGCGGTGGCGAAGGCGCTCGGGCAGCCGACCGTCGCGGCCGAGTGGTGCCTGCCGCTCGTGCAACCCGGCGGAGCGGTCGTGCTCTGGCTCGGCCCGACGGCGGATCTCGAGGCGGTGGCGAAGGTCTCCGAGCAGCTGGGCGGCGCTCCGCCGGAAGCGCATGACGGCCTCGTCGTCCTCCGGAAGGTCTCGCCGACGCCACCCGGCTTTCCCCGACGCGTCGGCGTGGCCAAGAAGCGACCCCTCGCCTGATCTCTGCGAACCATCCGGGCCCGCCGCAACAATGGCGCTGTGGCCCGGATCTACGCGCTCGCGAACCAGAAGGGCGGCGTCGGCAAGACGACGACCGCGATCAACCTCGCCGCGTGCCTTGCGGAGGCCGGCGAGCGCGCGCTCGTGATCGACCTCGACCCGCAGGCGAACGCGACCTCCGGGCTCGGCATGCGGGCGAACGGGACGTCGAGCTACGACCTCCTCGACGGCGCGCCGCTCGCCGAGCTGACGAAGCACACGGCGTTTCCGAACCTCGACCTCGTTCCCTCGAGGCCCGAGCTCGCCGGCGCGGTGATCGAGCTCGCGCAGCGCGACGACGGCGAGCGCTACCTCACGCAGGCGCTCGCGTCGGGCACGTCGCAGTACGACTTCGTGTTCCTCGACTGCCCGCCGTCCCTCGGCCCGCTGACGGTGAACGCGCTCGCGGCGGCCGACCGCGTGCTCGTGCCGGTGCAGGCGGAGTACTACGCCCTGGAAGGGTTGACTCAGCTGATGCAGTCGATCGACCTGATCCGCCGCCGCCTCAATCCGAGCCTCGGGATCGGCGGCGTGCTGCTGACGATGGTGGATGCCCGGACCCGGCTTGCCGCGGACGTCGAGGCCGAGGTGCGGAGACATTTCGGGCCGCTCGTCTTCCGGACGTCGGTGCCGCGCTCGGTGCGTCTCGCGGAGGCGCCGAGCCACGGCCTGCCGGCGATCGCCTACGACCGCCGCTCCGCCGGAGCGGACGCGTACTGGAAGGTGGCGATGGAGCTTGTCGAGCGCGCCTAGACGAGGCCTGGGCCGCGGTCTCGAGGTGCTCGTCGGCGGCCTCGAGGCTGCTGCGACCGAGCTGCTCGAGCTCCCGGTCGACGCGATCCACGCGAACCCGAAGCAGCCGCGCAAGCGCTTCGACGGCGAAGCGGGCTCCGGCCTCGCCGAGTCGGTGCGTCGCCAGGGCGTCATCCAGCCGCTGCTCGTGCGTCCGCGCGACGCGGGCGGCTACGAGATCGTCGCGGGCGAGCGCCGCTGGCGCGCGGCGCGCGAGGCGGGCCTCGCGACGGTGCCGGCAGTGGTCCGTGTGGCCGACGACCGCGACTCGCTGCTCCTCGGCCTGATCGAGAACGTCGCCCGTGAGCAGTTGACGCCCGTGGAAGAGGCGCGCGCGTGCGCGGTGCTGATCGACGAGTTCGCGCTCACTCTCGGCGAGGTGGCGGAACGTGTCGGCCGCTCGAAGCCGTCCGTCTCGAATCGCATCCGCCTGCTCGACCTGCCGGACGACGTGCTCGGGATGCTCGAGCGCGGCCAGCTGAGCGAAGGTCATGCGCGCGCCGTGCTCGCGGTGCCCGATCACGAGGGTCGCCGCCGTCTCGCGCGCGAGATCGTGCAAAAGGGACTTTCGGTGCGCGCTGCGGAGCAACGTGCGAAGTGGGCCGGCGCGAAGCAGAAGCCGCGCATCCGTGCGACGCCGGTCGATCCCGAGCTCGCATCGCGGGTCCGTGTCGCGCTCGAGCATCTGACGGGCTTTCACGCGAAGGTCGGTGCGGGTCGCGTCGAGCTCACATTTGCGGACGAGCACGAGCTCGCCGAGCTCGCGGAAGCGCTCGAGCGGGCGACCGCGAAGCTCTCGTAGCACCTCGATAGGCTGCAGACATGAGCGCGGAAGCGCCCCTCATCCATGCCCGCGGGCTCGTGAAGACCTTCGGAAGCCTGCGCGCCGTCGACGGCGTCGACTTCGACGTGCAGAAGGGCGAGGCGTTCGGCTTTCTCGGCCCGAACGGCGCCGGCAAGAGCTCGACGATGCGAATGATCGGCTGCGTCTCCCCCGTGTCGGCGGGGACGCTGCGCATCCTCGGCCTCGACCCGGGCCACGACGGGCCGCAGATTCGCGCCCGCCTCGGCGTCGTGCCGCAGCAGGACACGCTCGACAACGAGCTGACCGTGCGCGAGAACCTCCTCATCTACGGCCGCTACTTCGGGCTCTCGCGCAAAGAGGCGCGGGTGCGGGCCGACACGCTGCTCGAGTTCGTGCAGCTCGCCGAGCGGGCGAAGGACCGCGTCGAGCCGCTCTCCGGCGGGATGAAGCGGCGGTTGACGATCGCGCGCTCCCTCGTCAACGACCCCGAGGTGCTGCTGCTCGACGAGCCGACCACCGGGCTCGACCCGCAGGCGCGCCACGTCGTCTGGGACCGGCTCTTCCGGCTGAAGCAGCAAGGCGTGACGCTCGTCCTGACGACGCACTACATGGACGAGGCCGAGCAGCTGTGCGACCGGCTCGTCGTGATGGACCGCGGCAAGATCGCAGAAGAGGGCTCACCGCTCGAGCTGATCCAGCGGCTGTCGACGCGCGAGGTGGTCGAGCTGCGCTTCGCGAATGACGTGCCGGAAGTGAGCGAGAACGTGTTCGACGGCCAGGTCGCGAGGATCGAGGTGCTGCCGGACCGGCTCCTGCTCTACACCGACGACG
>WNFC01009118.1_pt1 | contig 10981 bp, 9 predicted proteins | sample 5400541 | NCBI WGS metagenome assembly WNFC01 (sample SAMN13153342, study PRJNA577476) | soil metagenome | isolation source: 120 cm saprolite under Douglas fir tree site 2 hole 2 replicate 1 | place: USA:California | collected 2015-04-18
TGCGCATCGCCGCGCAAATGAGCTTCGTTTCACACTTTTTCGAGGCGCAGTAATTCCGCTTCCACGCCTGACGCTCCCTCGCTCACTCGGCGGTTCCTCCGCCTCGGCGCGCGCGAACAAAAGACCGAGAACGAGTAGCGGCATTCCGAAAACGAATAAATTTCGCGCCATAATCGCATGACGATAGGCGATCTCGGTGACTAACGACAAGTCTTCCAGAACCAAACAAACTCGCTTAACCGGTTTCCGGCCGTACCTAGCGGTTTACCGCTACTCAGTGTTAGGGTTGACGCGCGTAATGGCCTCGCGCCACTGAGATACACGCGAGCTTGCCGATGCGGACCTTGACGGCTTCGCAACGTTTGCGCTCGCGGATCGCGTCGGCTTCCGGCAAATATTGCGCCTCGTACGGTGTGCGCGCTGACTTCAGGCATTTTTCAACGATATCGTTTGCCATACAGGCGCGATGCAGTGTTGCGTCAGTTGTGATCCTTTCCGCTTCCGCCAGGAAACTGTCGCGGATTGCGATGTAAGTCTCGATCTCGTGCAGTGCGTTCGAGCTGTTGCGCTGAACATGCTTGGCGGATTTCCGGAGGCGCGCCTCGGAAATGGCGTCGGCAGAAATTTCGCGCTGGGCGACTGCGTGATTGAGCCGCATTCTGACACTAACAGCAGCTCATGTGCCGACGGATCTGGCAGGCTCAAGCCGGTCTCGCCTTATCTCCGCCAAGAAGTTGTCGGATATCATCCACATCGAGCGCGCTGACTTGAAGCGGCGTAGAGCGTCCGCGGAGCACAATATCGCGAAACGGCTTGCGCAAAATCAGGTTTGCGGATTGCAGCGCGTCGCGTGAGACGACGACCGGCGCATCCATTTCCTTTGTCGCATTTTCGAGGCGCGCTGCTGTATTGACGGCATCGCCGAGCGCGGAAAGGATCGGCGTTTTTGGCGGCCCCATTCGGCCAACGATGGCGTCCCCAGTATGAATGCCAATGCCCATCGTGAATGGCTCGGCGAGTTCCGCAGCGAGCTGCTGATTCAAATGATCGAGCTTTTCGAGCATTTGCTGCGCGCAGATTAACGCGGCCCGCGCACCGTGATCGGCGGAAATCTCAAGACCGAACAACGCCATCAATCCGTCGCCCGTAAAATTTGAGTAATGTCCGCCGGCCCGATCGACCGCTTCGGCCATCTCGGCGAAGTAATGGTTGAGCAGGAAGACGACATCATACGGCATGCGAGCTTCCGCTAATCGAGTTGAGCCGCGCAGATCGATGAAAAGGATCGTGACGTGACGTTCTTCCCCGAAATCTTTGCCGTGCGGTGATCGCATGTGGCTCGATAGGGCAAGACCGGGATGGAGAAGTGGATGGACCGAAACGTCGGCGGTGGGTCGAAGCTGGCAGGCAAGGCGCAAGCCGACAGGGGCATCGAGCCGGGCAAGCGCCCGCGCTTCCAGTTCGTTAGGCGGCGGAAGTTCATCCGCCGTGTGTTCGATGCGAATGCGACAAGTCGTGCAACGCGCGCGTCCGCCACAGACTGAGATGTGCGGGCGGCCTGCCATCCGACTCACTTCCAGAACCGACATTCCGATGGGCGCCTCTACGGAAAATTTATCCGGATACGTAACGGTGAAGCGATTACGTCGTTGCTGCCAATGCCGGATTTGCGCGGCCGAAAACACAAGCGCCACCAAACCAAGCCATGCTGGTCCGGCCCATTCTTTGAGCAACGCGCGCGTCGATGCACGGCGCGGATCAGCCGGCACACCGAGCGATTTCATTTTCTGGATCCACGCGGCATCGGATCGAGCGCGCACCGTCATTGCCATTCCTACCTCGGCAAAACCGAGAAGCGCGCACGTCGGTACGAGCACATACGCAAGCAGAATCGCCGGAAACGCGCGCCGGTACCAACCGCGAATGCGCAGCCAGAAGTGGAGACCGACGACAAAATGGCCCCAGACCAGAAGCACCAAAAGAATTTGGCGGAATCGCGTCCACGGATCGACCCATAGATTCGCGATTTCGTATGGATAATTAATGTCGATGCCAGTCAGGATGCGCGTGCCACGAGTATTGACGATATGCACGAGCAGCAAATACGGGATCGCGAGCCCCAGCAGAATTTGGGTAACCTCCCAAATGGGCATCCTGTACTGCCGCCGTCGCGCCAGCGCACCTAATGCGCAGATGGCGTGTACGCTCAAGCTTCCGTATAACAAGACCTGTCCCGGCGGCGAATGCCAGAGCGCCATCACATATGGGCGCGCCGTCTCTTGCGCATTCAGCGAGATGAGACCCAGCGCGTGATTCGCGAGGTGCATCGTGACATACATTCCGATCACGACCCCGGTGATGGAGCGCAGTTGCGCAAGACTCGGTCGAGCTATTCGCATCCGATTCGCTCGAATATTCACGACGGTCCGCAGTCGGTTCAGCCCATGTAATAACCGCCGTTCACATTCAAGACATGACCGGTGATGTAGGAAGCCATTGGTGAAGCAAAAAAAAGCGCGGCGTTCACAATTTCGTCCACGTCCCCAAGACGCCCGAGCGGAATTTGTTTGATGAAGTTTTGCGTCACTTCTTTCGGCATGCCTTTGCTCATGCCGACGTCAATGAAACCTGGCGCGATTGCATTCACAGTAATGTTCTGTCGCGCGAACTCGCGCGCGGAGACTTTTGTTAGGGCGATGATGGCGGCTTTGCTCGAAGAGTAATTCGCCTGACCGAATAAACCCATTTGGCCGCTGACGGAGGAAAGATTAACGATCCGGCCGCCACTGTGCAGAACTTCAGCGGCTTTTTGCGTGACGTTAAATGTGCCGGTGAGGTTGACGCGCACGACTGACTCAAACTCCTCGAGCGTGAGTTTCTTGATCGTGCGATCGCGGATGATCCCCGAGTTGTTGATCAAAATGTCGAGTCCCGCGTGTGTGTCGGCAATCTGTTTTATCATCGCCTCCACTCGCTCGGGGTTCGTGACGTCGCACTCGATGACGAGCGGATTGTTCAACTCGCGAGCAACGTTCTCGGCGTCGGTTTTGTTCTGGCCAGTCCCATCAGCGACGTAATTGACAACGCACTGCGCGCCGCGTTTGCCGAAGGCCTGAATCATGGCGGCACCAATCCCCCGCGAACTGCCGGTGACGAGCACAACTTTCCCGGTAAAATCGAGAGGATCGTTCATCGGCCGATTTTAGGCTGGAATCGGATTGCCCGCCAAACGATTAACACTAGGTTTCCCGCTCCGATGGCTTCACCGATCCGCATTCTCACCGCTGTCCCGATTTGCGACGGACACGATAGTGCTATCAACACGATCAATCTCGAGTTCATCCGGGACGGCATTGAAGTGGTTTATCTCGGTTATCATCGCTCGGTCGAAGATATCGTGCGGGCCGCGATCCAGGAAGATGTTCGAGCGATTGGCATCTCCAGTTACAACGGTGGGCACGTTGAATTTTTTTCCGACGTAGTCGATCGACTGCGCAAACAGGGCGCGGATTACATCAAAGTCTTCGGCGGCGGGGGCGGCACGATCACGACAGACGATACCGCGAAGATGCAGCGAAAAGGTGTCGATAGGATTTTCTATGCGGGCACTTCGCTCACTGAAATGGCGAGCTACGTTCGCCAACATTACGCGAAGCCGCGCAAGCACAGCGTTGGCGACGACGCTTCGTTCGACATTCAACTGGCGCGCAGGCTTACTGAAATCGAGGATGCGTATGCGAACGGCAGAAAAAAGAGAACACCGAAAGCCCAACATCGAACTCCGAAACATAAAAGAAGTAGAGATACGGATCGCGTGCGCGTAACTGGTTTTACCGGGCCCGGAGGTGCGGGCAAAACGACTTTAATCGATGAACTCGTCCTGCGGTTTTTGCAGCGCGAACCAAAATCGCGCATCGCGATTTTATCGCACGATCCGAGCGTGGTCGGGAAAGGAGCGTTATTGGGCGATCGCGCGACGATGATTAACTCACAACACGACCGTGTCTTCATGCGCAGCATGGCAACGCGCGGGCAGGCCGGTGGTCTTTCTCCGGCGACGGAAGATTGTCTTCGCCTGTTGACGCGGTCCGGTTTTGATCGTGTGATTATCGAGACGGTCGGCACCGGCCAGGAAGCGATGCCGTTCCAAAACAATCTGGTGCAGCGGACCGTGTTGGTGATGAATCCGGATTACGGGAGTCGCTTGCAGTTGCAGAAAATTGTCATGCTCGATCTCGCGGACATCATTGTCGTAAACAAGAGCGATCAGGAACGCGCGCGCACCGCCATGAGCGAGATCGAACAACGACTTCGTCAAAACAAACGTCCGCAGTCAGTGATCTCGACCGTCGCGAAACGCCATCGCGATGCGGGAGTGGACGAATTGTGCGATCTACTTTCACAAAAATCCGGAGCCGCGGTCTCCAACCGTCGCACTTCTCGGCGCTCGCAGAGCGACGCTACAAAAGGGAGGGTAAAGAAATGAGCAAACTTGGCCAGGTCGTTGACGCGGCTGAAACGCGGACGTGGCATGGGCTTCCAGCCCATGTCCCATCGGCAAGATGCCGATGCCACACTTCATCGGATGGAGGCCTGATTACATGAGCAAGCTCGGACAAGTGGTGGAGGCGGTCGAAAAGTACAACCAATTTGTTCTCGACCAGGTGAAACGCGCACGCAGTGATGAAAAATTCGGGCGCGAACTGATCCAGCGTTGGACCGAGATCAAGAAAAACACTCCGATCACTCGCGCGCCGACTGGATTGGCATTGCCGCGGCTTGCGTTACCCGAAGTGGACGAGCCGGGAGAAATTGCGCGCTATCTTTTTGGCGAAGGTTTGCCCGGCGAATTTCCATTCACGAATGGGGCGTATCGCGAAATGTATCTCGAGCCGATTCGTGAGGCCGAAGAGGGAAGCTACGGAAAAAACGGCCACGGCAAAAGGGGCGAGACTGAACTGAAACAAACCGAAGAACCGACGCGCTTATTTTCCGGTTTCGGTCTGGCCGAAGAGACGAACGAACGTTTCCATTATCTGACCAGCCACCAGCGAACGACGCGTCTCAGCACGGCGTTCGATGGCCCAACGCTCTACGGCATCGACAGCGATGCGGATGGCGTCTTTGGAAAAGTCGGCGAAGGCGGCGTGGCGATCGACACGGTCGAAGACATGATGCGTTTGTACGATGGCTTCGATCTTGGCTCACCCAGCTTTTCCGCATCGATGACGATCAGCGGGCCCGCGCCAATTATCATGGCGATGTACATCGCGGCGGCGAAACGTCGCTTCGGCAAAAATGTCCTACCGAAATTGCGCGGCACCATTCAGGCCGACATTTTCAAGGAAGTTCAGGCGCAAAACGAAACGATCTTTCCAACGGAAGCGTCGCTCCGATTTCTTTGCGACATGATCGAATTTACGACGGCGAAAATGCCACGCTGGTATCCGGTCTCAATCAGCGGCTATCACATCGGCGAAGCCGGCGCGACGCCGGTGCAGCAAGCTGCTTACACTTTATCCAATGGATTCGCCTATGCCGAAATGCTCACAGCTCGCGGCATTCCGGTCGATCAATTCGGGCCGCGCCTTTCCTTCTTCCTCGATTGCGGACTCGATGTAGAATACATCGCACTCGCGCGGGTCTCGCGAAAAATCTGGGCGATCGGAATGCGGAATGCGTTCGGCGCCGGGCCGCGCGGCCAGATGTTTAAACTGCACACGCAGACAAGTGGTCGCTCGCTCGTCGCGGCGGAATTCAAAAACAATCTCACGCGCACTGCTGCGGAGTTAATGCTCGCCTACATGAACGGCACAAATTCGTGTCATTCGAATAGCGCGGATGAACCGTTCACGACGCCGAGCGAAGAGTGGATCCGCCTCGCCGCGCACGGTCAGGCGATTCTGCTCGATGAATCCGGTCTCTTCAAACACACGATGAATATGTTGAGCGGTTCGCCCGGGATGAAAGCCGTCGAGCGTGCCGTGGAAGCCGCGATTCTCGAAGAGTTCCGGCAGATTGAGCGACTCGGTGGCGTGCTCGCGGCGATCGAACATCGTTATCAACGCAGCCAGATCCAAACCGCCGCGCATCGATATGAACAGCAAATTTACGACGGCACGCGGCCTATCATTGCGCTCAACAAATATCGTGAAGCCGACGAAAAAATGCCGGAGGTTAAGATGGTCCGGACCTCCAGGGCGAAAAAGCACCTGCAGATCGATCGCCTGGAAAAGTTCAAACGCAAAAATGCCGAGAAAGCGAAGCGCGCGCTCGACAAGCTGGCCGAGGTGGTCGAGCGCGGCGAAAATTGCTTCCCGACATTGATCGAAGCGGTCGAAGTGTGCTCGTTAGGCCAGATCACCGAACGCTTGCAAGAGATCGTCGGCCGCTTTCGCCCGATGGTGTAGCCGGCAAGAGGCGCTCTCTAGGTCGCCCTTTTGTTTTCTGCGGCGTCCTGGAGGGGCCGTTCCTGGCTTCGCGAGCCCGCTACTTCGTCACGCGCTTAACGCGAATGTTCTCGCAGTTCTCCAGTTTCGTAGCTGCGCTCTCGCTACAGCGGATAGGACAACGTTGCCCCGAGGATCGTGACGAGCAGCAGCACCACAGGGACGAGCACAAGAAAGACGACGAGCGTGTAGCCCATGACGTCGCGCGCGCGAAGCTGAAACAGACCTAGGATCGGCAGCATCCAGAAGGGCTGCACGAGATTGGCGAGCGCTTCTCCGAGATCGTACGCCGCCACGACCCAGCCCAGGTGAACTTTGAGTTCGTGCGCGGCGGCCATGACATAGGGCGCTTCGACGACCCATTTCGATCCGCCTGACGGAACGAACACGCCAAGCACAGCCGAGTAGATCGCGACAATGGCCGGAAAGGTACGCTGCGAGGAGATCGCGACGAAGGCATGAGCGATCTGTTGACTCAGGTGGGTCGAGGTAATGATGCCCGCGATGCCGGCATAGAACGGGAACTGGAGGATGACACCCCAAACCGCCGGCGTCGCGCTCTGCACGGCGTGCATCAGGCGCGCCGGGGTTTTGTGCAGCAGAAAACCGAGGAGCAGGAAGGTGAGGTTGACGATGTTCAGGTTAATCGCGTTCAGCGGCTCGCCGGCCTGCATGAAGTAGCGAACCAGATACGTGCCGCCGATGAGGACGATCAGCCAGTTGAGGATCGGGGAATGTTCGAGCCACTGTCCCGGAGTCGGTTTCTCGACCGTCGCCGGCGGTTCAATCTCCGCGTGGCCGAGAACGATGCCGAGATCGCGCGCCGTCTTGCCGCGCCCAGCCGGTGGCGTGACCAGCCACATCACGGTCGTCACCAGGGCGATTTCGACGACGACGGACGCGACGCTTTGCCACAGAAAAATGGTGTGACGGAACGGGATGAGCCCGCCCGCGATCATGCCGTTGTTGGCGACGATCTCTCGAATCTGCGGCTGGAGCGCTCCGGGCGTTGCCATTTGTAGCGCAGCCGATCCGCTCAAGCCCTGCGCCCAAACGCTGCCGACGCCGAGGAAGCTGGCGGCGGCGAGCGCTCGATAATCCACGCCCTCGACACGGCGCGCGATTTCTTTCGCGAGCACCGCGCTGAAGATGAGGCTGAAGCCCCAGTTGAACCACGAACTCGCCATGGCGAAGAACGCCACCAGCGCAACGGCGTTGCGCGGTGTCGTCGGCCACGCCGCCACCCTGCGAATGACTCGTCCCACCGGCTGCGAGGTCGCGAGCACGTGCCCGGTGATGATGATGAGCGCCATTTGCAGGGTGAATGGGATCAGCTCCCAGAAACCTTTGCCCCAGGCATCGATCACCTGCGGCAAGCCCGCCGGAGTAAACGCGACACCGGCCACGACCACGATCAGCGTGGCGACGAGCGCGAAGACGAAGGCATCAGGGATCCACCGCTCAGTCCAGTCGGTCAACGCGAGCGCGATGCGCGCGAGAAATCCCGGCTGGTCAGCCGGATTCATGTTTTGCGCGGAGCGCGAGTCAGGGCGCGTCATGTCCTAATTAAGAGGGAAGAAGGATGAAGGCAGAAGGAAAAAGACGGCTGCTATTTTTTGGCTCGCTTGAGGGTCGTGACGAAGTGGCGATACTAGGACCGCGCCGATGGAATCCGTTAAGCTCATCGAATGTCCGCGCGACGCGTGGCAGGGATTGCCGCGCCAGATTCCGACTGAGCGGAAAGCGGAATATTTGCGCGCATTAATCGCGGCGGGCTTTCGGCATATTGATGCGGTGAGTTTCGTTTCGCCGAGAGCCGTGCCGCAGATGGCGGACAGTGAAGAAGTGCTGAAGCAACTGGGGCCGCACGACGGCGTCGAGATCATCGGAATCGTGGTGAACGAAAAAGGAGCGGAGCGCGCCATCGCGGCCGGTGCAGTGACAACACTGGGCTATCCGTGTTCGATTTCGGAGACCTTCCTGCGCCGGAATCAGAACCAATCGCTGGAGCAAAATCTGGCCGTGCTGGAACAGATCCACACGCGCGCGCGGGAGGCTGGATCGCGAATGGTTGTTTACATTTCGATGGCGTTCGGAAACCCCTACGGCGATTCGTGGAACGAAGAGAGAATTTCTGAATCGGCGCGGAAGATGGTTGATCTCGGAATTACTTCAATTTCGCTCGCGGATACCATTGGCTCCGCCGAACCAGAACTGGTACAACGTGTCGTTGCGGGCGTCGGATGTGAAGTGGGCGTGCATCTGCACAGCACGCGCGGGGCGGCGATCCCTAAAAGTCTTGCGGCCTATGATGCGGGCTGCCGTCGTTTCGATTCCGCAATCGGCGGCCTGGGCGGTTGTCCATTCGCGCAAGACGAGCTCGTTGGAAATATCCCGACGGAGGAAGTTTTGCGCGCCCTTGAGCAGCGCGGCGTGAATCTGCCGCTTCAGGCATCGCTCGCGAAAGTGATCGCGCTGAACGCTGCGATCGCCGATGAGTTTGCTCGTTAGGAGGGGCGCGCCGCGCAGTGAGTTTCATTAATTGCACGGCCAGCATTGGCGGATTCTTTGGTCCCAAGATCATCGGCGACCTGAGCCAGCGCACCGGCTCGTTCCGGACGGGATTTGTTTTCATGATTGCGTGCTGGATTATCGCTTCAATGCTGGAGCTGCTCTGCCCGCGGGAACAACGTAAAAAGCGTAGGTTGCACCTCGATGGCACGAAACGGTTCCAGTATCAGCGCTGCTGACATTTGCGAGAGCATCCGTTAATGTGTCGCGTGCGACCGATGCGAAGCGAGATTTTATACGGTGATTGCCACGAGGTGTTGCGCGACTTCGACGACGAGTCGTTTGATCTCATCATCACGTCGCCGCCGTACGCGGATCGCCGCACGCACACGTACGGTGGCGTGAAGCCGGATCAGTATGTCAGCTGGTTCTTACCTCGTGCGGAGGAGTTTCGCCGCGTGCTGAAACGAACAGGTTCATTCGTGCTGAATATCAAAGAGAAAGCCGAAGATGGAGAGCGACACACATTCGTGATCGAACTAATTCTAGCGTTGCGCCAAAACGGCTGGCTTTGGACTGAGGAATACATTTGGCACAAGAAGAACTGCCATCCGGGCAAGTGGCCTAACCGCTTTCGTGACGCTTGGGAACGCTGCTTACATTTCACACGCGAGCGGCACTTCAAAATGAATCAAGACGCAGTGATGGTGCCGATGGGCGATTGGAAAGATAAGCGCCTCCGCTCATTAGGCAGCAACGATATCATTCGTTTCAATTCACAGGTTGGAAGTGGATTCGGTAAGAACATCGCCAACTGGAAAGATCGAAAGATGGCGTACCCATCTAATGTTCTTCACTTGGCTACGGAGTGCGGCAACAAGAGTCATAGCGCCGCGTTTCCAAAAGCGTTGCCAGCGTGGTTCATCAAGCTGTTCACCGATCCCGGCGATTGGATTCTCGATCCTTTTGCCGGCAGCGGCACCGCCTGTGTTGCTGCGCAAGAACTCGGCCGAAAGTGCGTCGGTATCGACATCAAATCCGAGTTCACGACGCTTGCGTCTAAGGAACTTCGTGAAGCTGGATTGTCGCTTTTCGAACTGCCGGTAAGTCATGCCACGCGCAAGCGCAAAGCTAGCTGATCGTGAGTTGTTCGCCCACATCGAGGCGACAATTCCGGACTTCCACGCAGCACGGTTAGCGAGTCTCGGTAAGCTGAAGCTTCGGGATCTTGTCCGAAGCAAGAATCCATACCTATTTCGGGCGAAGAATCTATTAATCGCCTCGGACTTGGTCAGGGGCTTTATGTCTGCGCACTTATCGTCACAAGAAGAAGGTATTTTCGGTACGTTCCTGGAAAAACTGGCCGTGTTTGTCGCGACGAAACTGTGGGGCGGGCAAAAATCTCCGGCAGAAGGTGTCGATCTCGACGTGACTATCCGACGACAGCGATACCTAATCACAATCAAGAGCGGCCCAGATTGGGGAAATAGCAGCCAGATCGCACGCATGCGAGACAACTTCAGACGCGCTCGGCAAGTCCTGCGGACCAATGCTGCTGCGAAACCGTTGATTTGCGTGAACGGTTGTTGCTACGGGCGTGTAGCTAATGAAGACAAGGGAGACTACGTGAAGCTGGCCGGTCAGGCATTTTGGCAGTTCCTGTCGGGTGATACTGATCTCTATCGACGAATTGTCGAGCCGATCGGATATCGTGCGAAAGAACGCAATCAAGAATTTGCGACCGAATACGCCAAGGTTCTCAACCGATTCACAGAGCAGTTCATTGCTGATTTCTGCAGACCAGACGGTGCGATCAATTGGGACAAGCTTCTCGAGTTCAACTCGGGACGTCCCCGCTAGAGCCGTTCACGAGCCGATCAGTTCTTGTCCGTCAGCAAAGACCGACACTGTCCCTGGAGTCGGGTAATGGCTCAGGTCGTGGCCGGTGGAGTCCACTGCGACAAGCGCGGGACGGAGGAACCCTTGCACCTTGGCAGGCTTGTCGCTCACGTAGGTCATCT